>Ga0172380_10006030_pt1 | contig 14320 bp, 12 predicted proteins | sample Leawe162metaG_FD_119747 | JGI IMG/M metagenome (GOLD analysis project Ga0172380, IMG submission 119747) | Leachate microbial communities from a municipal landfill in Southern Ontario, Canada - Leachate well 162 metaG | ecosystem: Engineered > Solid waste > Landfill > Unclassified | place... | reverse complement strand
GGAGTTTGAGCGATTTAACGAGGGCGACATTTTGGTGGCAGATACGACAAATCCCGACTGGGAACCTATCATGAAAAAGGCCTCCGCCGTTGTGACAAACCGCGGAAGCAGAACATGCCATGCCGCCATAGTTGCACGTGAAATAGGCGTTCCTGCCGTTGTTGGATGCGGCGATGCGACTATGGTTTTAAAAGATGCCCAAAGGGTAACCGTAAGCTGTGCGCAGGGCGATGAGGGGTATATCTACGAGGGAGAGATTCCATACTTTGTAAAGAGCGTAGATATAAAAGAGCTAAAACCTACAAAAACAAAACTCTTTGTAAATGTCGGCAATCCTGCAGAGGCTTTTAACTTTGCAAAGATGCCAAATAACGGCGTTGGGCTTGCTAGAATGGAGTTTATTATGAACAACTCCATAGCTGCTCATCCGATGGCACTTGTTGACATGTACAAAGGAAAAAATTTAAAAGACGAGGATGAGATACGCTCTTTTATGACACCTTACACGGATACAAAAGAGTTTTTTGTCCATAAACTAAGCGAGGGTATAGGGATGATTGCGGCGGCTTTTTATCCAAAACCCGTCATTATCAGAACAAGCGACTTTAAAAGCAACGAGTATCGCAATATGCTCGGCGGGCTTCTTTATGAAGCAGAGGAAGAGAACCCGATGATAGGCTTTAGAGGGGCAAGCCGATACTACAACGAGAGCTACCGCGAGGCTTTCGAGTGGGAGTGTGCGGCGCTAAAAAGGGTACGTGAAGAGATGGGGCTTGGCAACATAAAAATAATGATTCCGTTTGTTCGCACACCAGAAGAGGGCAAAAAAGTCATAGAGATTATGAATGAGCAAGGGCTTACTCAAGGCAAAAATGGACTTGAAATTTATGCCATGTGCGAAATTCCCGCAAATGTGATTTTGGCTGATAAGTTTTTAGAGGTATTTGATGGCTACTCCATCGGCTCAAACGACCTGACACAACTAACCCTTGGAGTTGACCGCGAGAGTGCGAAAATCGCCCACATATTTGACGAAAGAAACGAAGCGGTTAAGAGAATGCTTCAAATGGCGATAAAAGCGTGCAAAGCAAGAGGCAAATACATTGGCATCTGCGGGCAAGCACCGTCAGATTACCCAGAGATTACGGAGTTTTTAGTTCAAGAGGGGATTGACTCAATTTCGCTAAATCCAGACTCTCTTTTTAAGATGCATAAAGTTGTGAGTGATTTGGAAAAGAAGCTCTCCTAGGAGTTTGGAGAGAACTTCTTTCTAAAAAACTTCTCTGCCTCCATAACAACGCTGAGCACAAGAGCGATTAGAAGAAGTGTAGTCCACATCTCCAAGCTTACCGGCTCAATGCTGAGCAGCGACTGCATAAATGGGTTATACATCGATATAATATGTACGCCCTGCGAAGCTAACACCGATATCCATAAAAACCTGTTTTTAGCGTGGTTAATTTTAAAAATAGAACTGTTTTCACTGCGCGAATTAAATACATGTACATTTTCAAACAACACCATCAGAAGCAGCGTAAGATTTCTTGCCGCATCCTCTTCGTAGCCAAACTCAAGCAGGGTATAAAAAAGGGCGAATGCGGATATGCCCATGTAAAGACCTCCGACAACCACCCTTCTCATCATAATTTTATTAAATACGGGCTCTTTTGGGTCGCGCGGTTTACGCTTCAATACTTCGGGTTCGGCTTTTTCGGCAGCCAGAGCCATGTCTTGAACGCCGTTGGCAACTAGATTTAGCCATAAAAGCTGTACAGGAAGAAGAGGAATTGGAATAAAAAACAGCATTGAGAGCAAAACAAGAATAATCTCCGCAAATCCCGTAGATATCAGAAGATGAATAACTTTGCGTATATTGTCATACGCGACCCGTCCCTCTTCCACACCGTTGATAATAGAGCTAAAAGAGTCATCCGTCAAAATCAAATCGCTTGATTCACGCGCAACGTCTGTGCCGCTCTTTCCCATAGCTATGCCGATGTTTGCAAACTTAAGTGCAGGCGCATCGTTCACCCCATCTCCTGTGACCGCCACAAAATGACCGAGTTCTTGAAATGCTTTTACAATAAGCTGTTTTTGTTCTGGAGAAACTCTGGCAAAAACTCTCTTTTGGGCAATCTCCTCTTTATGAGCTCCATTTTCTATCCAATGTGAAATCTCCACTCCGTCAATTATCTCATCCCTGCTTGCTGCAATGCCCAGTTCTTTTGCAATAAAAAACGCCGTATTTGGATGATCACCGGTTACCATCACAACTCTGATTCCAGCATCTTCGGCTCTTTTTGCAGCCTCTTTTACCCCATCTCGTAGCGGGTCGGTGATGGCAGCAAATCCGCTATATGTGTAACCATCCTTTGCAATGCCCTCTTCATCACTCACTTTATATGCCAAAGCAATATTTCTAAATCCCTTGGCTGCCCAGTCGTCCACCTGCTTTAAGACAGATTTGGCATTATCGTTGTCCAACGAGCACATACCCAGTATTATCTCCGGAGAGCCTTTTATAAAATGTACTTTTGCACCGTCAATCTCATAGCTAGCAGCAGAATATTTATTAACAGGCTCATACGGCAGCGTGTTGATTGCTCTTTGCTTATCATGTTTTTTAAAGAGTTCTTCATCAAGAGCAAAAGCATATCTTGCAAGAGCAATATCCACCTGATCACCTATAAAAATCAACTCACCATCCTCTATGTGAGAGGTCGATTCATTACAAAGCTTTGCGCCAAGGAGCAGATGTTTATTTATATACTCATTTGAATTGTATGTTTTCTCAGGCGTTACAAAATACTCAACGCTTAAACGATTTTGAGTCATAGTCCCCGTTTTATCGCTTGCTATAAGAGTGCACGAGCCTAACCCTTCAATGGCCGAGAGCCTGCGCACTATGACATTTCGCTTGCTCATTGCCGCACTTGCCACACTAAGCGCCACGGTAATAGCAACCGGAAGCCCCTCTGGAATGGCAGATATAGCGAGTACAACTGTCAGAAAAAATATATCTTTTATCGGAAAATCCTGATAGATACCAAGTATAATAATAAGTATCGCAACTCCGCCGATTATCTTGGAGATATTTATTGAAAACTCCTCCATTCGAAGTATCAACGGCGGTTTTGAGACCTTTTTTAAAGCAAGAAGAGAGGCGATTTTACCGACCTCCGTCTCGGCTGCCACTGCAGTTACAACACCGATTGCTCTGCCTTTTGTAACCAAAGAACCTCCGTAGAGCATATTTTGTCTCTCCCCAATAGGCTCATCCGCATTAGCCGATATATAAGCAGAATCTTTACCTACCTCAAGTGACTCGCCTGTAAGAAGCGACTCATTTACCTGAAGTTCATTTGTCTCGATAAGACGTATATCTGATGGAACTTTGACCCCTGATTCAAAAAAAACGATGTCTCCAACCGTCACATCTTCACTGTGTGTCTCAACCCGATGACCATCTCTTAAAACATGGACAAATGTCTTGATTGCTTTTTTAAGAGCATCCGCCCTCTCGCCTGCGATATACTCCTGATAGGCTCCGACTACTGCATTTAAAAGAAGTGCCACCATTATAAATCCGGCATCACCATACTCTTTAATGACTAGTGAAATAATCGCGGCAATAAGCAATACATAAATAACAGGGCTTTTAAACTGCTCAATAAATATAATCAGCAGGGTACGCTTCTTCGCCTCAGCCAAAACATTTTTACCGTATTTCTCGCTACGCAAAGATGCCTCTTCGCTGCTAAGTCCCTTGGTACTGCACTCTAAATCCCGCAGAGTCTCCTCTACGCTTTTAGTATGAAACATAACTCTTTCTCCTAGGCGCTATATAGACACTATCATAGTTTGGGCTAGCTTAAAGCAGACTTCAATAATATTACAATTTTGTGGTAAAATATCGCCCATGAAATTTAATGTGCTCTTATCCATACTCTTTGCCATTGTTACAAGCTTTGCTGCTATCCATGAAGTAGAGCATATTAAACATAACGACTCTTCAACATGTTTAATCTGTACCGTTAGTAATAATTTAGTATCCGATGATGCAGTAAAATTTGTCTCTGATGTCGAGATTTCTCACTTTGAAAATATAGCTCAAAACAATCAAATCACATATCTACATGTAAAAACAAATTCAAACCAGACCCGCGCCCCTCCAAGAATATCCTAAATCAATAGACTTCTTTCATAACTTAGATTGCTTCGTCGTTCCTCCTCGCAATGACCGTCATTGCGAACGAAGTGAAGCAATCTAAAAAGAAGTTTAATTAAAACAATCATTACAAAAACAAAAATTATTTTAGGATAGAAAATTATGAAAAAAATATTATTATCAAGCACACTATGCGCGGCTTTAGTTTACGGTGCAAATGTACTTCCTGTTGAAAAAAGAACTTTTGATCAGTCAAAGTTTATTCCGGACATCTCTTTGGTTATGGATGCCTCTTATGTTAACAGAAGTGTAAAAGACGCAGAAGTTGGACATCTCGAGGTCCCTGGTGTTGTTCACGGTCTGCTTGGTTCACACTCGCACGGCGATGACAATCACGCTACATACAACGCAGAGAACGGATTTAATCTAAACTACGCGGAACTTGTATTATCCAGCAGCGTTGACCCGTTTTTTACCATGGACGGTATATTTCACTTCTCAGAGAACGGTGTTGAGACAGAAGAGCTTTTCTTCACATCAAACGCCCTTGGATACGGCACAAAACTAAAGGGCGGAAAATTTAACTCAAACTTCGGCTACTTAAACGAGCAGCACCACCACGCGTGGGATTTTGCGGATATGCCTCTTGTCTATGAGTCGTTTTTGGGAATGCACGGCATCAATGAAGTAGGTGCGCAGCTTCAGTGGACGGCTCCAACTCCTTTTTACCTTATGGCAGGTTTTGAGATACTTCAGGGTGAAAATGAGCAGATGTTCGGCAAAGAGACTATCGGCGATGCTGAAGACCCTATTGCAGAGGGCGAAGATGGACCTGCTCTTTATGTCGGCTACATCAAAACCTCTCATGACATAGGCGACACGACAATCCTCGGCGGCATCTCTTATGCGCAGGGCGAATCAAGAATTGACCACAGCGCAGACGAAGAGAATCCTCATGCATTTTCAGGTGATGCAAAACTCTACGGTGCTGATTTTGTACTTCTTCACTCCCTAGACTCATACAGCTCTATAAAATGGCAGAACGAATATTTGGAGAGAGAACTTGACGGCACCCAATTCGCTCTAGATGCGGACGGAACTGTTCTTGGCTCGCCATCGATGCTTAAAAAACAGAGCGGTCTTTACTCACAGCTTATCTATACACACGATAAAAACTGGAGAATGGGTGTGCGATACGACACAATCCTTAAAAATGATGTAACAAATAACGGTTCTGATGTAGAACAGCCAAACGGTCTTGACAAATACACAGCGATGGTAGAGTACCACACAAGCGAGTTTGCACGTTTTAGACTACAGTACAGCCACGATGACGCAATGTTTAACGAAGACGGTCAAAGAGAGAAGATAAACACTATCATTCTTCAGGCAAACATCTCTATCGGTGCGCACGGTGCTCATAGTTTTTGATTTTACAAGAGCAGGTTGAACTCTCTGAACAATTAGGTTTTTAGATTGCCGCGCTTCTAATGAAGCTCGCAATGACCGCATGTGTGTCATTGCGAGGCTTTAGCCGTGGCAATCTCTCTTTGACTAAAGAATTTTATTAAAAAGAGCACATTATGAAAAAATTATTGACATTACTAACACTTCTGCCGCTAACGCTCCTAGCGCATCTCAATATTGCAGTAAGCTACCCATACATTGGGGCTCTTACCAAAACAATAGGCGGCGAGCATATCACGACTACTGTTTTGGCAAAAGGAAATTGGGACCCACACTTTATCATTCCACGCCCTTCGCTCATCTCAAAAGTTAGAAATGCCGATGCGCTTATAATGAACGGCGGACAGCTTGAGATCGGCTGGCTTCCTCCTCTGATTAACCGTGCAGGCAACCCAAAAACTTCAACATCGTCCGCAACATTTTTAAACCTCTCCCACCATGTAGAGCTTATAAATAAACCAAACGAAGTGGATAGAAAAGATGGCGATATCCATCCTGACGGGAACCCTCATTTTCATCTTGATCCGAAAAACACCCTTCTTCTTGCAGATACTATAAAAAAGTTCTTAATTTCAATAGACACCCAGCACAGAGACGTTTATGAGAAAAACTTTGCTGATTTTTCAGATATGTGGAACAAAAAGATGAGCGAGTGGAGCCAAAAGATGAGTAACAAGAAGGGGCTAAAAGTCATCCAGTTTCATGACAACCTAGCTTACTTCAACAAGGCGTACGGACTTGTAAACATCGGAACCATCGAGCCTTTGCCTGGAATCCCGCCATCTTCAAAACATACTATCAACACGATAGAGCTTATAAAAAAAGAGAACCCTTGCTGTATCTTGCATGATGTTTACCACTCAACAAAAACAGCCGACTTTATAAGCCAAAAGACAGGAATCAAGGTTGTTTTAATGCCCCACGACATAGAAGCACTTGAAAATATCGACAACCTAAGCGCGCTCTTTGACCATCTAACCGGTGCTATAAAATGATAGATATTTTGCTTGTTCCCATCGCCCTTGTTATCATCCTTGTTATGCTTCACTCCTACTTTGGCATGGAGATATTAAAACGCGGCATCATTTTTACAGACCTTGCAATCGCGCAGTTTGCGGCTTTGGGCTCATCTGTGAGCCTCGGTTATTTTCACGAAGAGCACTTCTACCTCTTAACTCTTGGTTTCGCGCTTCTAAGTGCTTTTCTTATAGCTTTTGCCTCTACGCGAAAACTCCATCTTGAGGCGTTTATCGGGATACTTTACGTCTTGGGTGCGAGCGGAATTATGATGATACTCGCGCACTCCGCAGAGGGGATGGAGCACTTCAAGTCACTTCTTGCAAGCGATATACTCTTCACGCCTCCGAGTGAAGTTGTAAAAAGCGGGGTTATCTACTCATTTATTGCTGCTGCTCTCTACTTTTTATATCCCAAGTTAAACGGCTTTTTAAAAGAGCTTCTCTTCTTCTCGCTTCTTGCCGTAACCGTTACCTCATCTGTTGCGCTTGCGGGGGTTTTAGTAGTCTTTGTGCTGCTTATCGCACCGCCGTTTGTAGCGCTCTCTTTAAACTTTAAAAGAGCTTTGCTGGTCAGTTTCTTTTTTGGATGGTTTTTTAGTATAAGCGCAATTACACTATCATACTTTTACGACTTGCCGACCGGCTACGCTATTGTATTTTTGGGCGCATTTTTAACCGCGGTTGCAGTTTTAGTAACATCAAAAAAGGTATCAAAGAGCTGATATGAAATATCTAGACGAATGGACACAAAAAGAGTTTTTGCAAAACAAAAAACGGCTTGAAGCAGAGGGCATAAAAGTAGTGCTGATTGACACAATTCTTTCGCCGATTGATGGTGCCGATACGATAGTTTACAACCCTTATGAGCTAAAAAATGAGCCTGAGGGGAGCGTTTTCGTATTTTACTGCGACAGCGGAAAAGCAACACTAAACAGACTTGATGAGTACAAAAAAAAGTTCCCAAAACAGCACTGCATCTCTCTAAAGGGCGGCAGAGGCTACTGGCGCATCAACATGAAAGTTTTAGATGAGTAAACACAAAGAACAGCTCGAACTCTTTATCCAAAACCTCCAAAGCGAAAATTTCTACGACGCACACGAAGATTTGGAAGTTCTCTGGTATGAGAGAAGATTTGAAGAGAGTGATGAAGTGAAGCTAATTAAAGGATTCATAAACGCCTCTGTGAGTTTTGAACTCCGCAAAAAAGGGAAGATTGAAGCTTCACAAAAAGTTTGGAATAACTACCTGAGGTATAAAGATTTAATCAACAAAATAGACTCCCAACATGTAGAAAAATATCATCAAATTATAAAAGTAATAGATAAAATAAATAGCTAAACAAAAATCTTTAATTCCAATTTTGATATAATTCCACCAAATTTCAGGGAGGACGAGATGGATATATCAAAATACACAGATTTGATTGTTCTTTACGGCAGTCAATACGGTTTAAAAATCATCGCTGCTTTGGTAATATTTTTTATCGGCAAATGGGGAGTGAAAAAAATCACCGCGCTTATCAAAAAAATAATGCTAAAAGCCCAAGTTGATTTAACGCTTGTTGAATTTTTAGAAAATGTTATCTATTTTGCCTTGCTAATTGTAATTATCCTAGCATCCTTAAATGCTCTTGGCATCAACACCACATCATTTTTAGCAGTATTTGGCGCGGCGTCTTTGGCAATAGGCTTGGCGCTTAAAGACTCTCTCTCAAACATCGGTGCAGCGGTTCTTATCATTGTATTTAGACCTTTTAGGGTTGGAGATTTTATAGATGCCGCAGGAGCTTCCGGCAAAGTAGAGGATATAAACCTTTTCTCGACAATAATGGCTACCGTGGACAATAAAACCATAATGATTCCTAACTCTGCTGTTATAAGCTCAAATATAACAAACTATTCAAACAAACCGACACGCCGTGTAGAACACATCATTGGTGTGAGTTACGGCGATGATTTGTTGCATGTAAAAGAGGTTCTTAACCAAATTATCAAAGATGACCCTAAAATTTTGCAAGACCCTGCACCGCTTGTCGCTGTCGGTGAGCTTGCCCAAAGCAGCGTCAATTTTACCATTCGTGTATGGGTAAATAACGATGACTTTTGGGACGTACACTTTGACATGTTAGAAAAAATAAAACTTACATTTGATGCAAAAGGGATAACAATTCCCTTTCCACAGATGGACATTCACACAAAAAGGATTGAAAATGTTTAAAACAGTTGTTGCTCTGCTTGTTCTTGCTACTTTCGTAGTTGCACAAAATAGAGAAGATATAAAAGATGAGATAAAAATCACAAAAGAGAAAATCAAGGCGTTAAATGAGAATTTAAAAGAGCTTCAAAAGAGCCTCCCAAAAGAGGATTACTTATTTAACGCGGTTGCCGAGGTTGGCTATACGTCAAACTCTGGAAATACAGATACAGAGGCTTTTAACGTTGATGCGAAAATTACAAACAGTTGGGATCTTCACTCGATTGAGGCCATGATGCAGATGCAATACGGCACAGAAGATGATGTTGAGAGCAAAAACAGATTTCTTACAGAGCTTTTGTATGACTACAAACTCTCCGAGAGACTCTCTTTGAACTACCTTGCAGGTTATAGAGATGATAAGTTCTCAGGTTTTGCCTATCAATTTTATACCGGTCCGGGTGCTAAATATATAGCAATAAAAGATGAAGTTCAAGATTTGGCGGTTGATGGAAACCTTCTATACTCAAAAGATGAGATAGAAGATACATATATGGATGGCTTAGGAAATGTAGTAAAGTACCCATACCCAGCAGGAAGCATAAGCCTAAATGATGGACATGTTAGAAGCTACGCGGCATACAGATTAAAGGGTGTTTACAATATGAAACTTCTTGAAAATCTAAAATTTCACCAAACGCTAAGCTACAGATCAGAGTTTTCTGACCTTGAAAACTATTTTATCTACTCAAAAACAGGGTTATACAATAAGCTAACAGATATATTTTCTGCAGGTATCGTTTACCAGATAGACTATATAAATAAACCTGCTCTTCCAGGTAAAACATCGACGGATAAGATTTTTAGCTTTAACCTAATCGCTAACTACTAGATTTGGCGCGTAAGCTAATTTTTTTTTAAACTATTCCCCCAAATATATAAAAACCAAGTTGCTATAAGCGCGATAAATGTCGCGCTTAAAAACAAGTGACTTGGATAATACTCATAGACATACCCTGCAATAAGCGCCCCTGCAAACGCTCCAAATCCATATGTTATGCCTGAGAAAAACTGCTGTGCTAAAGATTTGTGCTTGTAAAGATAGAATAGATAGCTGATTGCCGCAGAGTGAAAGAGTGCAAAACTAAGGGCATGAAGAGCTTGTGAGAAAAACAAAATGGTTATATTGTCTGGAAATAAAAAGAGCAGAAACCATCTTATCGCGGTTATTAAAGTAGTAGCCTGAAGTATCAAAAGCAGATTTCTGCGAAGAAGGGAACCTTGAAAGTAGAGCATAAAAATCTCCACGACAACCCCAAAACTCCAGAGATAGATTGTAATATCCAAACTGACTCCATGGTCGGTCGTGTAGATGGTAAAAAAGTTGTAAAATGAGCCAAAACTGACCTGCATAAGTGTAAGTCCAAGCCACAATCTCCAATCTTTTAAAAGATTTATGTCATTTGTAGATTCTTCGCTTTTATCTAAAAGTGCATCAGCTTTTTTTGCTATTACAAACCCAATTACCGATGTAATAAACGTTAAAACAAGAAGATACATAAGTGCGACATCCGCCGAGCTTAGAAATTTAACTAGCACAAGGGCTACGATAATAAAACCGACAGAGCCAAAGAGCCTTATTTTTCCATATCTCTCTTTGCCCAGATATTTAAGTGAAATCAACTCAACATATGGAAGCACGATGCTAAGTCCTACGCCCAAGCTGATATTTGAAAAAAGGAGTTTGTAAAAACTATCAAGTGAGAAGTAAAACGACACGGCACTCAAACACATAATCAAAAGAGAGACGTTAAAGCTCTTTACGTTTATTTTAAGTCCTTTTATAAATGCAAAAGGAACTAAAAAACGCACCAAGGGAGCTGCGGCAAATATGATGCCTATATCGCTCGCGCTGTATCCCGTCATTGAGAGGACTTTTGGCAGGAATATTATATAAACACCGATAATTGAGAAGTAAAAAAAATAAAAAATTGCTAGTAAAAATGACATTTATCATTATACTTTAACTTTTTCAAAAAAAGTTGCTATAATCTTTTCTTAAAAAATTATATTGATTTTTCAGAGGAAGGAGTTTTTATGCTAAAAGAGATGCGAGAAGATGATTTCATTGTCTCAAAAACTGATTTAAAAGGTCGCATTACCTACTGTAACCAAATTTTCATGAAAATGGCAGAATACTCGGAAGAGGAGCTTATTGGCAAAGCGCACAGCATCATCAGGCATGCAGATATGCCAAAAGCTGTTTTTAGATTTTTGTGGGAGACCATACCAAAAAAGCAAGAAGTCTTTGCTTACGTAGTAAACAAGACCAAAAACAACAATGACTACTGGGTATATGCAAACATAACCGCAACGCTTGATGAACGTGGCAACATAGTGGACTACTACTCTGTAAGACGCCGACCAAATCCAAAAGCGCTTGAGGTTATTATTCCACTTTATAGAAAAATGATTGCGGTAGAAAAAAGCAGTGGGGTCGATGCATCATTTAAAGTTTTAACAGATATTTTACAAGAAAAAGGGGTCTCTTACGATGAACTTATTATCTCTCTTCAAGACCAATAAAAATAAAAAAAGACATGCAGAACTTCACGACGAAGCTATAAATGTTCTCAAAAATGCAGCTAGCGGAAAATTAAGCTGGCGCATAACAGGCATACCAAATGACAACTCCAAAGAGGCGGCATTTGCATGGAGCATCAATGATGCGCTTGACCAGTTTGAGGCATTTATGCGCGATGTTCAAACATCTATAGAGAGTGCTGCAAGTGGCAAAACATACAGAAGCACAAATCCACATGGACTTCATGGCATCTTTCGTACAACTTCAGAAAAACTAAAACTTGCCATCTCTTCCATCGCCATGGGATATGAAACACGCATTAAAAGCGCACTCTCCGATGATCTTGCACAACTTGGTGGCGGTGTAAGCGGCGGTCTTAGTGTTATTCAAAAAGATATCGTGCTTTCACAAACCGGTTCAGAAGAGATTTCACAAGCGTCACAACAAACAGCCCAACTCTCGTCACAAAGTCTTAATAGTGTTTATGATATAAACCAAAAACTCTCAACACTTCTAGAGTCTATCTCTGATTCACATGAAATTATTATTCATCTTGAAGAGCGCTCTCGTGAGATTTCAAATGTTGTAAATCTTATCAAAGATATTGCAGATCAAACAAACCTTCTTGCTCTCAACGCTGCTATTGAAGCCGCACGTGCAGGAGAGCATGGACGCGGATTTGCAGTTGTTGCAGATGAAGTGCGCAAACTTGCTGAAAGAACACAAAAAGCAACACATGAAATAGAAATTAACATCAAATCACTCCAGCAAGAAGCAAGTGAAATGCGAACAAGCTCAGATGTTATTTCAGACATTGCCCATGAATCAAGCGATGTCATTCATGAATTTCAGCAAACTTTTACCGAGCTTAACTCTTTTGCAGAAAAATCATCCGAAGTTGCAGCAGCAATCAACAATCGCCTCTTTACAACACTTGTAAAAGTGGATCATATCATTTTCAAATCAAGCGCCTACTCTGCAGTGCTTAATTCTCAATCAGATAAACATTTTATTGACCATAAAAATTGCCGTATGGGCAAGTGGTACACAGGGGTGGGAGCAGAGAAATTTGGACACATGAAGAGTTTTAAAGAGATGGATAGTGTGCATGCTATTGTTCATGATTCCGTGCTTAAAAATCATGAGTATATCAAAAACAACTCCGTATTAAAAGGTGATAATCCAAAACTCATTCATAAGAACTTTGAAGAGATGGAACATGCCTCAAACAAGCTCTTTGAGCAACTAGACATCATGGTTAATGAATTTTAAAGTATTTACTTATTATTAACTTATAATTAAGTATAATACTGCATCTCGATTATGTTCAACCCCTTTCATAGTAGAGATATATATTACCTATAAATTATTTTAGTTATCCGACCATTCCCCCTTTTTGGCTCGGATAATTATGCTAAACTTCCCTTATGAAAAAAATCATCCTGACTACACTAAACTCAAGATTTACTCACACATCTATTGCGCTTAGATATCTCTATGCAAATCTGCATGAGCTACAAGAGAGCGCCAATATTTTAGAGTTTAGCATAAACGATGCCCCGCAAACCATCGCGCAAAAACTGCTTATTAACGAGCCGCAAATCATAGGCATAGGCGTCTATATATGGAATGTTTCCGAGGTTTATGAACTTATACATATACTAAAAAAAGTCTCTCCTGCCACAAAGATTATTCTAGGCGGTCCAGAGGTCTCTCATGAACCTTTTAGGGTTAATTTGGATAGCGCAGATTTTATAATTCAAGGCGAGGGAGATTTAGCCCTTTACGAGCTGTGCAAAAAAATCATAGGCGGCAACGCACCAAAAGAGCGAATCATTAAAATGAGTATGCCATCTCTTAAAAACGTAGCTCTTCCGTACAGATATTACACGGATGATGATATAAAAAACCGTTACATATACGTTGAAGCTTCGCGCGGATGCCCGTTTGAGTGCGAGTTTTGCCTCTCTTCAATGGATGAGAAGGTAAGAGCATTTGACCTTGATATGCTTTTAGATGAGTTTGAACTTCTTTGGCAGCGAGGGGCTAGGAACTTCAAGTTTATTGACAGAACTTTTAACCTCAACATAAAAACCGCAAACATACTGCTGGACTTTTTTTTAGCAAAAAAGCCCCCGTACTTCGCGCACTTTGAAGTTGTGCCGGACCATTTTCCGGAATCGCTAAAGAGCAAGATAGCCCTCTTTCCAGAGGGTGCGCTGCAGCTTGAAATCGGCATACAGACACTTAACCCGCAAATCGCAAACAATATCTCAAGACCGCTAAAACTTGATAAAATTAAAGAAAATATAAGATTTTTAGAAAATGAGACAAAAGCACACATGCATCTTGACTTGATAGTGGGTCTTCCGGGAGAGTCTCTAGAGAGCTTCGGAGCCAACCTTGATGAACTTGCCTCTCTTAGCAGCTGTGAGATACAGATAGGGATACTAAAAAAACTCTCTGGCACATATATTAACCGCCACGACATAGAGCACGGGATGATTTACAGCGACATTCCACCTTATGATGTTTTGCAAACTTCGCAACTCTCCTTTCATGAGATAGGAGTTATGAAAAGATTCTCAAGATTTTGGGACTTAACCTACAACAGCGGTAACTTCAAAGAGAGTGTAAAACTTATCTGGCAGGACGGGAGCGTCTTTGAAAACTTTTACGATTTTGGTATCTGGATGTACACCCAAACCGACTCTACATGGCAAATTTCGCTCCAAAGACTTGGCGAGTTGCTCTTTAGATATCTTTGCGATGTTAAAAACATATCCAAAGAGGCGATAGCGAAAGAAATGCTCTCTGATATGATGAAATTAAAAGGGCGAGCAATTCCAGAATACTTAAAACAGTATGCCGAGGGCTTCTTAACCAAT
>Ga0172380_10006029_pt1 | contig 14324 bp, 6 predicted proteins | sample Leawe162metaG_FD_119747 | JGI IMG/M metagenome (GOLD analysis project Ga0172380, IMG submission 119747) | Leachate microbial communities from a municipal landfill in Southern Ontario, Canada - Leachate well 162 metaG | ecosystem: Engineered > Solid waste > Landfill > Unclassified | place... | reverse complement strand
CTCCTTTGATTATCATGAATACCGCCGACGGCTTCAACCAAGGCTCCGGTTTCGATCCGGAAACAGGTATCATCGATATCTCGGTCGATGACAATGAAGCCGGGACCGGAAGCTACACTGCGCTGGTCAAGGTAACCCGTCGAGTAGGTAACACCAATTACAGCCGCTACGCCAAGGCAGACTTTCTGGTGGGGCAGAGACTTGCCACACGGGCAGGCTTTAATTCGTGGAATAACTGCCGGTCATGCCATTCACCTTCGCGACACGCGACTTCCGACCTCTCAGACTGCATCGTCTGTCACGCGAAAGACCACGCCCGTCCGATGCAAGCGATAATCCACAACATCGATGAACATCCGCAAGCGGTTGGTCGTTGCACCAACTGCCATAAGGCTGGTGCGGGGTTGACGAACTTCCGCCGGACGGCATGCTTTACCTGCCATAATGCTCCCGGCAACCACGCGAACTATGTCGATGACCAGTGTGCCGGGTGTCATACAGGGAATAATTCACCTTACGCAAGGCATAACATCGCCGTACCAACCCAACCGTCGGCGTTCAACTTGACGAGCCCGGCAGACGGGGATACGATCCTGCCAGAAGACAGTCTCATTTTTGTAAACTTCAACTGGCAGGCGTCACGCGATAACGACGCGCTCGACTTTGTCACCTACCGTTTCGAGATGGCAGAGAATGAAGATTTCAATGACGCGAAAGTGCTCGACTCACTAACTGAGACCTCCTTTGAGATGGTGAACCTGCCGCTCTTCGAGCGATTCTGGTGGCGGGTTAGAGCAGAAGATTTGAACTCTGCGGGGAGGTGGTCGAATGGAGTGTTCAACTTTGTGACGCACGTTGAAGAACCTCCGCCACCACCGCCGGAGAATCATCCGCCGAGTGCGTTTGGGTTGGCAAGTCCGGAGAATTTTTCTGAATGGACACCTGTATTTAACGGATATCAAATTCCATTTACATGGAATCCCTCGACAGACCTGGATTCAGGAGCGAACCTGATTTATAACATTCAAGGGATCTTCGAGGTTGCTTTCCTAACAGAACAAGGGGGATGGGATTATTACGACACTCTGGCGTTGAATGAGAACATCGAAGATACATTTTATGTATTCGATGCTGGCGCATTCGAGGATTCTTTCAGGGTTTTTTTCACAGACGTTGTTTGGAGTGTGAGTGCTATTTCGCAAGAAGATACGACACTTTGCGACACCAGCTTCAACCTGCACATCCAGTTTGAAGTTTCCGTTCGTGAGGAGGATATAAATCCATCCGGATTCGAGCTGTTCGCCCCGCACCCCAATCCGTTCAATTCATCGACGACGATCTCGTTCGGGCTCGATAAATCGGCCCCTACCAGCCTTAAAATTTATGACACGCAGGGCAAGCCGGTGGCGGATTTGCTTGGTAGCACCGCCGTCTCCGGCGGTCGTGCGACCCATCATGTCGCAGAGAGCGGGGCTACCAATGGCGGGGCTACCAGACACTCTGTCATCTGGAATGCCGAAGGCATCGCGGCGGGGATATATTTCGTCAGGCTTGAAGCAGGAGGGGAAATCAGGACAAGGAAGATAGTGCTGGTGCGATAAGTTGGAAGAATTGGAAGAGTCTGAAGAGTTGGAAGAGTCGGAAGAGTGGCTACCACGAAAAATCTCCGGCGAATTCTCTGCATGATTTTCGATATTTTCGTCGATCTGATACAAGCAACTCCTCGACCAGTTGCGTCACTCCATTTTCCAGACTAACTTTCCATATTGCGCGGAATAGACATTTATCCGCCGGCGCGAGTTATCAACCCTTTGCCGAAAAGCTATGCCTTTCAATCTATCAGACTTATCCGCAATAGCCCCGGAGATCTGCCTGCTTATCTTCGCAGCGGGCGTATTGAAGTTCGAACTGTTCTTCACCCGCAAGCCTGGCATCCTGCAAGGCTTGGCGATAATCGGCCTGTTGCTGACCGCTATCGTAGCAGTCGCGACAGCCGGTAGATTGCCAACCGGTGCATTTAACGGTATGGTTGCAGCGGATGGCTTCACAGTCTTTCTGAAGGTTGTGCTTGCCGGTGTGGCGCTGTTGACCGTGCTTGTGAGCAAGGATTACTTCACCGAAAGCAGTTTTCGTCATGGCGAGTATTACAGCCTGCTGATGCTGACGACTGTCGGCATGATGATTTTGGCATCGGCAACCGATCTCGTGACGCTCTTCCTCGGGATCGAAACGATGTCGGTCGGGCTCTACATCCTCGCCGGATTACGGCACGACAAGCCGCGCTCCTCTGAGGCGTCGCTCAAATACCTGTTACTTGGGGCATTCGCTTCAGGCTTTTTGCTTTATGGCATGGCGCTGCTTTACGGTTCATCAGGTGGCAGGACCAACTTCAATGAGATTGCTGATTTTATCGCCAAAACCGGTGGCGAAACGCCGAAAGTGTTGCTGGCCGGGGTGGGTCTCATTTTGATCGGGTTGCTCTTCAAGGTTGCCGCCGTTCCTTTCCACTTCTGGTCGCCGGACGTCTATCAAGGATCTCCTACGCCTGTGACGGCGTTCATGTCTGCCGGTCCGAAGGCAGCCGCGATCGCGGCAACGATCCGGCTGATGGGATGGGCTTTGCCCGACTTGTCGCCCGTTTGGGGTCCGGTGATTTGGATTGTTGCGGCGTTGACTATGACAATCGGAAACGTGATTGCAGTCTCACAACGCGACCTGAAGCGGATGCTGGCATACTCCTCTATATCGCACGCCGGATACCTGCTATTGGCAGTGCTGGCGGCTGGTAACACTCTGACACGTGAGTCGGCGGCATCCGGGATGCTATTCTATTTGACGGCTTATTACCTAATGAATCTGGGTGCTTTCTCGATAGCGATGCTGGTCAACCGGTCGCGCGAGAATAGCGATTATCAGATCGATGACTACCAGGGGCTTGCATCTCAAAAACCCTACATCGCGCTGGCAATGACAGTCTTCATGATTTCACTTGCCGGCATACCACCAACCGCGGGCTTTTTTGGAAAGCTGTTTGTCTTCACGGCGGCGGTCAAGGCAGGCTACATCTGGCTGGTTGTGATAGCGGTTTTGAACAGCGTCGTTTCAGCTTACTATTATTTGCGAATTGTCGTTTATATGTACATGAAACCACAGAGCGTTGAAGCAGGATCGATGAGGTCTCCGGCTTCGGCAATTGTTGTGGCGTTCTGTGCATTGGGGATAATTCTACTCGGACTGATGCCCGGCGGCATTCGCAACCTCGCCAACAAGAGCAGCTCTCAAATAATCACTCCGATCACTACTGTCGCTGAGAAGTAAATATCAGTAGAATTGGCTTGCGGAGTAATTGCCGGACTACTAAGAACCAACCCTCGCCGCAGTTCAACTGTTCTGAGTTGAACAAGCGGAGCATACTGATTCGAGAATCACTAATTCACTCAGGCTAATCCAATAAATTCAATGAATAGAGTTCGCTTCACCGGCCTGCGCGGGTCAGGTTTTCCTGCCTTCCGCTGGAGCTTTATGATGATTGGATTGCTGGTATCACTGTTTATCCAATTATTGCCATCATGTGCAAACGTAGTTTATGCAAGCGAAACCGTAGGCACGATGGAAGCCGAACTCGAACTGCTCGCCGATTCACTGCCAATCTGGAGCGGAATTCCTTTTGTGGGGATACTGCTTTCCATAGCGCTGCTACCGATGCTGACTCCGCACTTCTGGCATTTCCACTATAAAAAGATTTCGCTCATGTGGGCATTAGTATTGGCGATACCGTTTCTGGTTGTCTACCGTAATGTTGCCTTGCATGAACTTACGAATGTAATCCTGCACGACTATCTGCCTTTTATTATACTGCTGTGGGGCTTGTACACGGTTTCAGGTGGTATATTCATTAAAGGAACATTGGCAGGCACTCCTCTTGTCAATACGCAGGTATTAATCTTTGGGACTTTTCTTGCTTCGATAATGGGCACGACTGGCGCGTCGATGTTGTTGATTCGGCCACTACTCCGGTCAAATCGTCATCGCTCTAAAAAATCACACATTTTCATTTTCTTCATATTCCTCATCTCGAACATCGGGGGATTACTCACCCCATTAGGCGATCCACCGCTTTTTCTCGGTTTTCTTCATGGTGTGCCGTTCTTCTGGACATTGAAGCTTTTTCCGGAATTTCTCGTAGTTGCCGCAGTGGTTCTGACGATTTTTTACTTCCTTGATAATTACTTTTACAAAACGGACGTCGGGGCTATCGAACATGCAGGCACAAAAGTTAACGCGACGAAGTTAACGCTGGAAGGCCCGGTGAATATAATTTTTCTGATAGGCATTCTGACGGCAGTGATGATTTCAGGCGTTTGGGAACCGGGGGGATTTGGGCTTCTGGGAATAAAATTCGAGTGGCAGGGTCTGGCTCGGGATGCGTTTATTGTCGTCATGGGACTGCTGTCGTTGAAATTTACGGCCAAGCAGATTCACCGTGAGAATGACTTTGGCTGGCATGCAATCAAGGAGGTCGCCTGGCTGTTCTTTGGTATATTTGTGACGATTATCCCTGTCATTATGATGCTGAAGGTAGGCGTACATGGTCATTTAGGTTTTTTAGTCGCGAAAGTGACCGAAGCCTGGCATTATTTTTGGATGAGTGGTGCTCTTTCAAGCTTTCTTGATAATGCGCCAACCTATCTATCATTCTTCAATATGGCGCTTGGCCAAACAGGACTTAATGAGGCGGAAGCCGCGGCTATATTGCGAGGGACTCTTGAGCATCCACAGGCGCAGAACTACATAGATTTTCTAAAAGCGGTCTCCTGCGGGGCAGTTTTCATGGGTGCAATCACCTACATCGGAAACGCGCCAAACTTTATGGTGAAGACGATATGTAGTGAGTACGGGGTTAAAATGCCGAGCTTCTTCGGGTATATGCTTTGGAGTTTCGCGATTCTAATTCCCAGTTTTATTATAGTCACATTAATTTTCTTCTAAGCAGTCTCTTCGAGGGCGAAGGTGCATTCACAGCTCGAACGAGGGCGACCGATTGGTTATGGTTGGTAGTCTTCAACTTGCTTTTATCACAAATCGTGTGCGTAATCCCGCAGAGAAAGAGGATTATTTGACACAAGCCCGGATACGACGGCGGGGGACAGCTTGGAAAATTGTGGCATAACCGTTGCAACTGCTATACAATCGAAGATTCGGGAACGTATTAACTCGTTTTGAAATAGAGAGGAACGTTTAGTGCGGCGATATTTACTATGCCTGTTGATCCTTACCGGTATTGCCTTCGGTGGGAGCCCGGCTGTCGCTGGAATTTTAACAGGCAGTCTGCAGTCCGACTATTACATGTATGAGGACGCCGGTGAGAATAGCCGCTACGTTTTTGTGCAGACATTAGCCGGCGAAACAGTTTTGCCAAGGCTTTTTAGTCCGCGTAATCCTTGGAAACTGTCATTTAGTGGCGAGTTTCGCGATCAAAACCTACCCGGTAAGGGACTTGAAGACGCGCGATTGACAAGTCTCGTTTTGTCCCGATCAGTCATTCGCGGCAAGGTCAAGGTTCGTTTGGGGAGGTTTCTTGCGAGTGCGGGAGGCTTTTCGCCGATTGACGGATTTGAGTTGAGCGTTCCGTCCCTACCAGTTCGGACGACAATAGCCTATGGTTATGAGCACTATAGTTTCTACCGGATCGACGAATCGGATCTGCCCGAAAGAACGAGACTTGGTCTTAATTTGGCAGGAGTGATTCCCCAAGGACCGACCTGGTCACTCGACCACGCGACCCGCTTTAATGGTGGTGAAATCGATGACCAGATCACGACCGTTCGTCTTCGTTGCCGCAGATTTGCCCGATTCGGTTGGGATGCGAGACTCGGCTATGATAGTCAGGCGTCGGTGGTGCGCGATTGGATGTATGGCATTCTCGTGAAGCCGACGAAGGATCTGCAGCTCAATCTTCGCTACACCGAGCGTAGTATGGCGATCTACCAGAACGCGGTGCTCTCGAATTTCGAAATCGAGCCGACGCGACTCGCAGGCTTGACAGCCCGATACTCGTTAGCCGAGGGTCGCTATTGGCTGGGGCTCGGCTACAATCGCCGGTTCCGGGAGGATTCCGACCTCGATCGTATCTTCCTGTCGATCGCGTCCGATCTCGGTGAGGCGGGAGTTCGCCTTCAGAGTGGCGAGAATATGGGACAGGTTGGCGGCTGGCTAAGTGTTGGCGGGAAGGTAGCCAAGAAGCTCACCTGGGGCGCATCGGTCAACTTTGATCGTTGGGACAGTGCCTGGGACTCCGAACCAACCGAGGCATGGGCGAACAGTTTGAAGCTCGGTTATCCGCTTGGCGAAGTTGCCAATATCGAAGGCCGATTGGAACAGTATCAGACCGGCGAGTTTGATTCTGACATTCGAGGATTGCTCACGTTCAAAATGCGGTATGGAATATGAAAAAACACCTGTTGCCAATAGCAGCCGGAGTGGTCATCCTCATTGTCGTCACTACGGTGAGAAGCTCGCTTAAGGGAGAACCGCTCCGTTTCGATCATAAAAAACATGTCGTCGAAGTTGGAATGGAGTGCGCCGCATGCCATACAGGCGCGACCCAATCCACGAACGGTATGGATCAACTTATACCGGACATGAGCGTTTGTGCTGAATGCCACGACGTTGAGACCGAGTCGGGTTGTGTCACTTGCCATCCCGACCCGAACAACGTCGCTCCACTGGCACATGCCGGAAAGGGTTACGAAGCTTTTTCGCATAAGCTTCATACGGCGGCTACCTCGTGCGAAACCTGCCACATGGTACAATCGGCAAAAGCCGATCAAGGATTAAAGTATCCGGGCATGATGGAATGCGCAACGTGTCACACCTCCAAAGGCGTCAATCCTGCCTGTCAGCAATGTCATACCTCGGGACAGGTTTCTGCGCCAGCTTCACATAAAGTCGATTGGCAGAAAGCTCACGGCGAAGAGGCTCAGTTCAATCGCGCCGAATGTGCAATGTGCCATGAGGCTCCGGGAGCGCAGAGCAGTTGTACCAAGTGCCATCAGGGAGCCGAATTCGGCTCGCCTCATCCCCGAAACTTTGTGCATAGCACGGCATTTATTCGTGGCGGTGGTTTTGCCGATTGCCAAAGCTGCCATCAGCCCGAATCGTTCTGTGCGCCGTGCCACCAACAGAAATCGATTATGCCTTCCAATCACAGCAACCCCGGTTGGGCAACTCCTTCGACCAGTCCCTCTATGGGTGGAATGCATGCCCGTCAAGGCGAGTCTGATTTTGAAAGTTGTGTCATTTGTCATACGAGCATCATCAAGCAACCAACCTGTTTCAGTGCGGGGTGCCACCAATGATGAAGTTAGAACTTAGAACACGGAATGCCGAGGTGGCAAACTTGCGGACACTCAGACAAATCGCACTGACGACCCTATTGGTGGTCTTAGTCGCGGGATGTTCGGAAAAGGCATCGGAGCCTGAGAGGAAAGCGCATCCTTCCGGCTGGGCTGATACAAGTTCAGTCAATTTTCACGGCAAATTCCTTGCCGAACGAGGAGTTCCTGCCGGTTATCAGGCATGTCAGGAGTGTCACGGAGCGTTTGATTCTGGCAGTTCGACCGGCGTCTCCTGCTTTAGCTGCCACAATCAGTTTCCGCATCCAACCGGCTGGAGTGGGGCTGGAACAGCAAACCTTCACCAGACCTACATTCAACAGAAGGGCTGGAAGCTTGGCGAATGTCAGGCTTGCCACGGATCCGATTTCAGAACAGCCAAGACGTTTCAGGATACAACGACGATCTCCTGCTTCACATGCCATGGCGGTAACAGCGGCCCGGTTGGCTGTCGGGTCTGTCACGGCGGATCTGCTTCGTCAGCGCCACCGGCGGATCTACTTGGTGGAACTTCGACGGATCTGATCACAGTTGGAGCACATACTGCGCATGTCGATGAGGTAGGGACCTTTGCCCGTGTCTCGTGCAATCAGTGCCATGCCGGTTTCGATGGATATGCCGGAGCCAATCACATCGATCTGGCAACTCCGGGAATAGCAGAAGTCCAGTTTGGGGCGATTGCGACAGATTCGGGCAGGATCGCTCCAGTTTGGGATCGTAATTCCGGAACGTGCTCCTCTGTTTATTGTCATGGATCGTTTGACGGCGGCGTAAACGCCCAACCGAACTGGACGGCAGACCGATTAACGGAAGGCTGTGCCTCATGTCACGGTTTCCCGCCTTCGACGCATACGACTGCGGAACAGCGAGGAGCCTGCGCTTCATGCCATGACTTCACACAGGCTACTCACGTTGATGGTACGGTGAATTTCAGGTAGGTGAACAACTAAATTACGAATGCGAAGAGCCGGTCCGACTTGGGCCGGCTCTTTGATCTCTCCCGGATACCAAATTTTTCAGTCCCTATTCCACGCCCTCAGCACACATGGTGTTTGCAACCTGTTGTATAGTGAACATTTGTTCATACTATATTTTGACAAATTTTCAAAATAGGTCTTGACAGGACGGCTCGCAGAGGCTATATTGATTCCTCGTGTGACGAGATGGAGTGCTGCTTCAATCTTGCTCCGCTACCTATTTCTTCGGTTGATACTGAACTGCTCCCCACGCCAAAGCACTATCACCGCAAACTAACGAAATCCTTTAGAGATCGCCGACCAAAGGTCGTCTTTTTCTAATTACTAATATTACTCAAGAGTTTCCAAGGACTTTCGATGATTCCCGATCCTACTACGCTCGCAGATCTTCGCGAGAGCGTTGAATCGCTCGTGGCTTCTACAAACGGTAACGGTTCGCATACCGTACACAGCTCACCCGTAACACGGGAACTGCCTCAGAGTGTATCACTGGTGCCGAAATTGATTCCTGAAGACCTGCCGGATCCCAACCTCAGTGAAAACGCCATAACGGTCTTGAAACGACGGTATCTCGAGAAAGACGCTACCGGGACGTTGACCGAAACTCCCCGCCAGATGTTTTGGCGCGTAGCTCGAACGATTGCTTCGAATGAGGTGCGCTACCGCCCCGAGATCGATCTGCTTGAGGAGACTCGCGCTTTCTATAACTATATGGCATCGCTCGACTTTGTTCCTAACAGCCCCACCATGATGAACGCCGGGCGGCCTTTGGGGCAGCTCGCAGCCTGCTTTGTGTTACCAATCGAAGATACCATGGAGGGAATCTTCGACGCGGTGAAGTATGCCGCGCTGGTTCATAAATCTGGTGGCGGAACCGGCTTCAGTTTCTCGCGCCTCCGCCCCAAGTCTTCGATGGTAGCTTCTACCGCAGGCACAGCATCGGGGCCGGTCTCCTTCATGAGCGTATTCAATGCGGCTACCGAGACTATCAAGCAGGGAGGAACCCGTCGTGGCGCGAACATGGGCATTCTGCGTGTCGATCATCCCGACATTCGCGACTTCATTGTCTGCAAGCGCGACATGGTCTCGATCACCAACTTCAACATCTCGGTCACAGTAACCGACAAATTCATGGAAGCGGTTGAAACTGGAACGCTTTACAATCTGATTTCGCCCTCAACGGGTAAGGTTGTCGGTCAGGAGAATGCTCGGGAGATTTTCGATTTAATCGCCGACAATGCCTGGATCAACGGCGATCCGGGCCTGGTTTTCATCGATGAAGTCAACCGGCATGAAAAGACGCCGCACATCGGGTTGGTCGAGGCTACCAATCCCTGCGGTGAACAACCATTACTTCCTTACGAGTCGTGCAATCTCGGCTCAATCAACCTGAACAACATGTTAACAGCCGACAATCAGGTTGACTGGGAGCATCTGCGGAAGGCAGTCAGGCGGGGCGTTCGTTTCCTCGATAATATCATCGATATGAACAAGTATCCGCTCCAACAGATCCATGATATGACTCACGCCAATCGGCGCATCGGGCTCGGAATTATGGGTTGGGCGGATATGCTGTTTGCGATGCGGATTGCTTACGATTCAGAGCAGGCTCGCGATCTGGGGCGTGATATCATGCAGTTCCTCCACACCGAGGCGCGCGGAATGTCCGATGAGTTGGCGATAGAACGTGGTCAATTCCCGAATTGTCCGGGATCGGTGTTCGACCATCCGACACGGAATTCGACAGTCACGACCATTGCGCCAACGGGAACGATTTCGATGATAGCTGAGACTTCAGGGGGGATCGAACCCAACTTCGCACTCTGTTATGTCAAACGAGTGATGGATGATGATCGTCTATTGTATATCAATCCGAGATTTGAGGAGGCGGCCAAAGCAGGCGGCTGGTACTCCAGAGAGCTGATGGAGAAGATTGCAAATTATGCTCATCTGGAAGACCTGACGGAGATTCCCGAACATGAACGCGGTATATTCCAGACCGCGCATGATATCTCTCCCGAAGCTCATATCAAGATGCAGGCTGCATTTCAACAGTGGACCGACAACGCTGTCTCCAAGACGATCAACTTTCCGAACAGTGCCACACGTGAAGACGTAAAGAATGCCTATTTGATGGCATGGAAGATGAAGTGCAAGGGCATAACGATCTACCGGGATGGCAGCCGGGACGTTCAGGTGATGAACACGGGCTCAAGTCTTGCCAGCACATCAGCTAATGACAGTGAGAGTTCAACTACCTCCAAGCCGATGGTAGAAAAGCGAGAGGAAGATTCGACTCCTCAGGCGATTGTACCGGTCGAGACCAACAAGAAATCTGTTGTGCCTGCAATTTTACAACCGGCTCCACACAAGTTTCATAACAAGCCAAGACACCGCCCATCAGTGACTTACGGTTATACCGAACAGATTCAGACCGGAGAAGGAACCCTTTATCTCACCATCAATGAAGATAAATTGGGGTTGTGCGAAGTCTTCTGCAGTATCGGTAAACAGGGAGGCGCAGCCGCGGCACAGTCCGAGGCGATTGGTCGCCTGATATCACTGGCTTTACGCTCGAATGTCGATCCTTCGCAACTTGTCAAACAACTGAAGGGGATTATGGGCCCCAACCCTGTCTGGCATGAGGGCGAATTGATCAGGTCGATTCCCGATGCTATCGGTAGAGGGCTTGAGCGATACGTTCAGAGGAAATCGAATCCTCAGGAAGAGCTGCCGCTCAGCATGTCTGAATCGCAGTCGTATAAGCTCGAACGTGATCCAGACCCGGAAGGTGAGTCGCCTACGCTTGATTTTGCTTACGGACTTCAAATCAAAGAAATGTGCCCCGATTGTGGTGAGTCTGTTGTATTTGAAGAAGGCTGCTTAATTTGCCGTAGTTGCGGGTTCTCAAAGTGCGGTTAATGTGCGTGGAGTCTCCCGCCACATATGGAAGGAGAGGTATTCCGCTCTACCATTTGACCGGTCGGTGTCACGTTCTTTGATTTAATAAAAAGCCTCTCAAGTAGAGGTTTTTTATTAAATAATTGCTCGAAGATTGGCTTTTTTAGAAAATAATTTGTATCTTGTATCCGTTCGGGTGAAACCTAATGACTTGTGAATTTCGTAGCACAAGATCATTTCAAATGTTGTAGATCGTTTATATTGCTGGCACGGTAAATGCAGGGCAAGAGTAGTATTGACAGCCTCATACAATGTTTGATGGTTTAATCCTTGGAACCAAATATATAACAATTATCTGTTTTCATGAGATAGTTAACTATCGAAGGAACAATACCGTTTAGCTTTATTACAGAGCTTTCAATTGCTTGCTCGAGTTCGCTCTGTAACCTTGGAATTTCATATTGGAACAAACCTTCCAAACCGGAGATCACAATGAGTCGCCAAAGTAAGTTCATGTTTGCGCCAGCTCTAATCTTCGCTCTACTGTTCGCCGTTCTCCCCGGTTATGCAGCAGACTGGAGTGGCAACATCACGAACCACGTCACCTGGTCCGCACGAAGCTCGATAACCCTGGTCGGTGATCTGACAGTCACTTCAACCGGATGGTTGACAGTCGAGGAAGGCGTATCGATCGATGGGAATGTCACTTCCTCGTTGATGGTGCAACCTGGCGGCAGGTTGGAACTTGGCGTTAAAGGTGGCGATCCCGTCACGGTTACGAATCTTCTCGCCCTCGTTCTCAATGAGGCAGAAGGTACGACAAATATCATCAAGACTGATTTCACTGGATGCGGTGACCCGCTCGGTTTAGCGCCTTTTATCTCGCTCTGGGGTGGTGAAGGAGACGGCTATGTCTTCACAGACTGCAATTTCGACCAAATTTCCTCTTCGACGACGCAATGGAATTCCGGTTCAAAGGGTGAGATTGGCACCTGCGGCTGGTTCCCTTGGGCTGGATCGCCTGTTATCATCAATCCGGCTAACGGCGGCGCTCCAATCTATCTCAAGATCAAGAAAAACGACTTCGATGGGTCAACTTGCGGTTGGTTCCCTTGGGCAGGCGACCCGATCGTCGATGTGCGAGGGGATGGAACGACACCTTGCGGCATTATAATCGAAGGCAACGATTTCACCGGTCTTGAGCAGGTGGGCGTTGGCGTTCGTATCGCCGGAGTCATTCACAATGACGAAATTCCCGGTGGTGAATCGGATATTGTCATCAACGGGAATCTCTACAATGAGCTTGAAGTCGGCGTCGAAATCCGCGATGGCGCAGAAGCGAATGCCGTTCAAGTCAGCAACAACATTTTCCACACCAACGTAACCGGATTAACGGTTGCATCCTCATCACTTCTTCCGGCATTGGTTACAGTTTCGAATAATGCCATTTTTGACAATGAAGTTGGTATCGCGGTAGCTCTTGATGGCAATTCGATACCGGATGGAATGAGCCTGACGAACTCGATTGCCTGGGAGAATGGCGTCGGCTTCGACTTCAGTTTCCAAAATGGCGCAACGCTTGGCGACATCCTGTTCAGAAATAACGTCGCTGGCGAGAACAGTGTTGCAGGGTTCCGTTCGAATGTTGCAGTTGCATATGGCGATATTCATCATATGGGCCTGAAGGGTAATTCCAGCAACATCAAGGTTGGCGATTCCGACGGCAGTATCGACCGGTTTTCCTCCGACTGTGTAATCAACGGCGTCAATGGAGCAGGCCTCAGCTTTGTAAGTGAGAACCCCGACGCAATGAGTTGGGATTTCCACCTCCTCGTCGATGACACTTGGAGCGGGACTTACAATAGTCTGATCAACTCTGGCTACGGAACAGATCCGAATGGCTACTCAGCCGATATCGGTATCTTCGGTGGAGTCGGTGCGGAAGGAAACATCGACCAGAATTTCGCTTTGGTTGAGAACTATCGACGCATCACAACCAATGAGTTCTTCAACAATATCACTACTTGGAAACCAGACATTTACAAGCTCGATATTGCCTATCCGTCGCTTAATATGGTTTCGACCGGCACGATTGATGGTGGTACTCCCGCCAATCGTACGATCATCGAAATTCCGGCTGGAGTCGAACTCAATGTAACAGACAACTTCGATATCGAAGACGCTATATTCCGTGGAGGAGATGCCGCTAAATGGCAGGGCTTCAGATTTTCGAGTACCTCCAGCATTGATTACTCAGGCTTTAATAGCTGCGTCATTCAAGATGCTACCTACGGACTCTACCTTTCCGGCCTCGATGATCAGAGTGGCGACCGCCTACCGATTGTCAATACCACGATCTCAGGTTGCGGTACCGGTGTTTATGCCAATCAATCGCGGCTGTTACTCTCGGGAGTCACGGTTACTGGGTCTAATGGTGCGACGTTCGCAGGAACCGGTGTTTACCTCACGAATTGTTCAAACGGTAAGATTTTGATCGATAACTGTACTATCACGGGCAATGGGACCAGTGGAAGTTACTACAGCGCCGGTTTGTACCTTTCCAGCGCGTCCCCGGAGATCATCAACAGTCTCATCGAGGACAACGGCGGATCGGGCATTACCTGCTTCTCATCTTCCCCGGATTTGAACACCTGGAATTACGGAACCGGTTCAGATCGACCGAACTCGATCCACTCTAACGGCGGTCAGTCGCAGAGCGGTTCTGACGGAGCTGAGATCTACCTTGCTTCGAGTTCCTATCCCGAGATTCAGTACAACAACATCTGGGATTACAACGGTGGCCCGGTCGGTGTGATGATTTACAAGCACGGTACGACCAACACGAACCCGCTGAAACCTTACAATAACTGGTGGGGCGCTTCACCATCTTCGAGCTTCTTCTACTGGGGCGCTGGATCCGCGATTGATTATTCCACTTACCTAGGGTCGCAACTTAGTAGTTATCAACGATATACCCAAGGTCTTGAGGCTTGGGGAGCCGGTGATTATGAAGAGGCAGCCGACAAATTCGTGACCTGTCTTTGGGACTTCG
>Ga0172380_10006028_pt1 | contig 14324 bp, 24 predicted proteins | sample Leawe162metaG_FD_119747 | JGI IMG/M metagenome (GOLD analysis project Ga0172380, IMG submission 119747) | Leachate microbial communities from a municipal landfill in Southern Ontario, Canada - Leachate well 162 metaG | ecosystem: Engineered > Solid waste > Landfill > Unclassified | place... | reverse complement strand
CTCAGAGATTTTGGTAGCAGGTGCGACTCAGGCCATATCCTTCGTAACATCTGGTTTTACTGGAACGGTCGACGGTGTACACCGCCGACCGTTCCAGTAAAACCAGATGTTCCGAAGGATATGGCCTGAGTCGAACCTGCTACAATAATCTCTGAGAATGTCGCAGAAGAACTTCGTGCTGTCCCTGCTGTGCCACCGAGACTAACTGTGATACTACCAGCAGATTGTGTAGCGGTGTAAGTAACCAAATAAGGCTGCCCCGCTACTATAAGATACTCCCAGTAAGCAGTTTGCGACAATGCGGTTGAAATCGCACCTGTCGCTATCGCCGTCGAGCCGTCTGTAGTCCAGCCTGTACCCAGAACCCAAGCAGTAACCGACACGTTGTCAATAGTTCCCGTAAATCCCGCACCTGTGAATGCTAGAATCTGAGTTGAACCAGCAACGATAGTCTCTGTAAAAGTAGCTGAGGAGCTTCTAGCCGTTCCCGCCGTTCCGCCAATAGACGGGGTGACAGTTCCTGCGGCACGAGTCACTGTATAGGTGATTGTGTATGTATATCCAGCTATTAGGGTAATAGCAGAGGTTTGAGACAAAGCAGTGGATATAGCACCCGCTGCGTCCGCAACACCTGCTGCAATAGTCCAGCCAGTACCTTTTGTCCAACCAGTATCCGAAGAGAACGCGCCGTTCGTTACATACTCAGCAAAAGTTCCATTAATTACCCTATCCGTACCCTCTTGCTCGTTAAATATACGAGCAAAATAATCAGAGGCAACAGGAGCCCCAAAAACAACATACCCCGCCAACTTTCCATATTGGTCTGTTGGGACTGTTATAGTCTCGGGAATATTAGCAGCTAGTGATACCGCTTGTGTATATGTATCACTTTGCGTTACTGCGGATATCTGGCTAATTACCAGCGGTGCTAGTTTTACCATTTTCTACTTCCTTTTTTGTAGGTTTTTCCTTTTTCTCAACCCATCCATCAGAAAGAAGGACTTTAACTAAAGAGCTCCCTTCAAAAAGAATCTTTGTTGCATTGCCTTTTGCGAGTGTAATCATTTTAACCCCTATGCTATTTGATAGACTTCAAGTGTTGAACCTGCGTAATAAGTAGTAGTGTCTGAATGTGATGCATTCTGCGCGCCCTGAACTTGGATTGTGCCAGCAGTAGCAACTACAATAGTTCCTTCTAATTCAATACAAATATTGGCTGTTGTGGCCGCAACGATACTTGCCGCGCTAGTTGTGGTAGTGAATCTTGTCACTGCTACGGCTGAAGCGGTAAAAGCTTTTGCTTCGCATTGAATAGATGTAGGAACATCATAAACAAACGCTACTTTTGTTCCGCCATTTCCAGTAGATAAGCATTGCAAAGCAACTTTGAACTTATAAGTACCGACTGCAAGTGTGGCCACAAGGCCAGTAAGATTAGCAAGTGTCGTATTAGTAGTGGCCGTTACGTCTGCAGTCTGCCTGATTGGCTGAACGCGGCTGTAAAGGTCTGTGAAATTTTCATTAATAGGTTCTCTCACTGCTTGTGAGAAAGAGCCTTCTTCTGTGATTGTCTGTTGTGTCATTTTTTTATTCTCCTAAAGTTACTGGCCGCTAGACGGTAGTGAACCGCCCCACGGCCAGATTACACTACGCAGTGATACGGCAAGCCCATTCTGGACGAACAGCCACGAATCCATAAAGGACGTCAAGACGCATAACCATTTTGTCAGTCAATGGCAGGTAGTCGCGAATTACACGAACTGTGATGCCGTTAACTGTCGACTGTGAGGCCATATCTGTACCGTCTGGCAATACCAAAGGCGCAGAAGCAAAACGGAAGGCTGAAGGAACATATGCCAAGTTCTGAGTGTATGAAGTAGACACACCACCTACAGGAGTTATTGCATCGCCATCGATTGGGAACGTAGCGATGTTCTGCTGCGAACCAGTCGTATACATCGCAGGAGAAACTACCAAAGTAGCGTAACCAGATGCATCCGCAGTTACAGTTGTAGTAGAAACGAACTGCTGCAACACATCAGTAGTTACTTTAGTAATTGGATGCACTTGATACACACCAGCTACAGTAAATACCGTACCAGCGTTAACCGTACCAGTAGTAGTCGTCAAAGCCTCAACAACAAGAGACGTAGAACCTTGAACTGATACAGTAGTACGCACTTCGAATACAATATCATTACCGTTAGTCTGTAGTGGCAATAGGTTGTTTTCTAGGTATGTGAAGCCATCAGCCGCGCCAATAGTACCAGATTTATAAGTCTTAGCTAATTCAGCTTGGTTGTTAAATAGACCTTTACGAGCGTTAGATGCTGAGCGCGTAGCGCGTGAGTTTAACAGTGCAAACATTTCAGCTTCTGGAACCAAGTTAGTCATAAGCTTTTCGCGAGCCTGCAACATAGTATCAGTATCGAAAACGGTTGAGCCACCAGTACCAACACTATTGTACGTTGCAAGCTTAGCCAAAGACAAGCACTCAGCCTCAATACCTTGTCCAAGCGTAGACATTGCAGGTTTAAGAATCCTGTTAGCCCATGATTTCAATGAAAGGTCAGTTGCGATTTCAGCAGATGTAAGGTTTACAGCTACGTTTCTTGTTTTATCAAGAGCTAGTGGTACTTTCTGCTCAATCACGTCTTGAATTGTAGAAGTGATATCCGCAGTAGTTCCCATTGTGAAGCGAGCAGGTTTAGAGATGTTGATAGTATCTCCTGGGTTATAACCATTAACCTGAGAGAAACTTTCTTCGCCTTCTTTATCAATAGTCTTTAGGAACTGGAAGCGGTCTGCTAACATTCCTGCGGCAATTTTAGATATAATCGTTGTTGCCGACTTTACTGTATTAATTGTTTGTGTCATTTAAGACTCTCCTATCTTTTATTAACCCAAGCCATGAGTTCGTCATGGTTCATTGAGTCTAGTTGTTTGTTTGAGCTTCCCACTCCCTTTAGACCTTCTATCGGTGCGGGGGTTTTTGTTATTTGTTTCTGCTTAATTAACGCTTCACCGCGTATTTCCGCTTTACCGAGTTCAATAGCTACTCTAGATGGGGACATACCTAAAACTTCCTCAAGCCTTCCCTCTTTCGCCAGTGCGTAAAGAGCAACCTCAGGTGCGTCTACTTCATAGAATACTCTTTCAATCTCAGCGGGAACTGTACTAAGAACATCACTATACTCATGCAATAAGCTTAAAAAGTCGGGGACTTGCGTCTTTAACTCTTGAGCTTTTGACAAGACCTCTTGATTCCGTTGCTGGAACCATTGCTGTTCTTGCTGTGCGGTATATTGTTCTTTTTGTTGGAGTTCTTTAGCGGCTTGCTCTTGCTGCCATTCGTGACGATGTTGGGCTTTTAATAGCTCACCATAATTGTCAAAGTCCGACTCTTTAGGTGGATTATTAGCTTGCTGTGTAGTTTGTTCACGAAACTTGGTCAATTCAGCAGTTAATGCAGCACGTTCTGCTTGCAATTTTCCAATTTGTCTATCGCGTCTGGATAACGCTTTAACAGCCTTCTTTGGAAAAGGTACATCCTCGGCTTCTTCAGCCTCGTTGGCAATCTCTTCTTTAGCGACTTCTTCTTGAACTTCAGTTTGGGGATTCTCAATCGGCTGCTGTTCTATAGCGGGAGCTGTAGACTCTGAAATAGCCTGATTAATAATTTCGTCACTCATAATACTACCATGTTATTGTTAAGTTGGCAAGCGCCTAACTATTAGGTATTCCTAATTTGCTTAATTCCAGAATCGTAGCCTCCTCACTTTTTATCTTCTTCTGTAACGCTTGGATTTTTTTATACCTATAAATCATTGCGTTACGAATATTGTTAGGGGTTTCTGGGCTAATCTCGATTCCAAGTTCTAGTATTTTTTCTTTAAAGGCTTTCTTCTCTTTAAACTCATCCATTCACTACCGCTCCCGATTCTGTTTGCTGACTATTAAGCTGCATATTCTCCTGCTCCCTTTCGGCGTTTTCATGCTCTTGAATTGCGCGTTGAGTGATTTCCTTCTCTTTAAGGTCAAGCTCGCGAGCCTTTAACTGTAACTCAATCATTTTGATTTCATTTTCTTGGCGGGTTTTCTCTGCTTCCTGCTGGAGGCGCATTAGTTCAATTTCTAATTTACCATTCTCCGCTTCAGTCTTGTTTTGTTCAGACATAGCCTTAACTTGTATCTCGCCATCTTTGTTCTTGAGCTGTTGTTGTAAATCAGCCATTTCCACTTGTTGCTGTTCAAGCATTTGTTTGCCCTGCTCGATGACTTGCGCCATCTGCTCTTTTTCAGGGTCAATCTCTTGTTCTTTATTTTCTTCTAGGAATTTAGGGTCTATTACCTTCTTCATGCGCTCAGTCATTGCTTGCGCTCCCGCGACATCCATATTCTTGAAGAGAAGGTCTCCCATAACCATCATTAAATCGGGGTTGGTTTTGACTATCTCACCGAAGAATTCCGAGGCCTCTTGTCGCTTAGTGGTATTAGATGCGCCTGTTACAACTCTAACACCAAATTCGCCCCTTCTTAAATCGTATGGCCTTTCTTGGTCAGGAGCCATTGCGCCATTAACACCGATTTGTTTTGGCTCATCTTCACCACCGATAGTTTGAACTATACGCGCCGTGTCGATTACCTCAGGTATTGCGCTTACTAATAAACGACCAGCATGTGTGATTGACCTAACGAGATTATCGCCAAAGTGATAAGTAGCTACATCGCCCTCTTCTTTACGACGGGATATAGCTATTCCAGATGTTTCGTTAGATGCTTCACCTAACGAGGCATTGTAAATGCCCATAGTGGCTTTGATATCGTCAACAGTCGCACGAGCCGCATTTACAATGCCAGTTGGAATAGTTGGAGGAGCTAGCCTCTGAGGAGCAGGCATTAGATTTCCATCAGCATCGTGTGTGTCGTATCTCAACACCATTGCTTTGTTTGGATTCTGCCAGTCTTCTTTGTAATTTTCTACTTGGCCCGCGCCTGCCATAATTGGGGCGTTTGGTTGTTTCATTAGAAGTTCTGTTTCTAGAGACTTCCAATAGTTATACATCCTTTGCGCGTCTTTGGATTTGCGTATTAGGCTATATAATTGTCTCTTGCCATTAATCCACGCTTCCTCACCATACACAGGGATGATTGGAATATATTTACCGGGGAAACTTGTTTCTTTTAGGACTTCTTTACCTGATAAAAGGTATCGCATTATCTTAGATTTCTTTAAAGTACGAGTGGAGCGGTACTCTTCGCCGTCCATCGCTTCTTGCATTTCACCTAAGTCATTGAGGCCGACTTCTTTAGTCTCTTCTGCCATTTCGAAGTATTCAGCAATATTAACGCTATCATCATCCTTGTAATTAGTGTTCTTCTCTTCGCCAAAGCTTGACGGCTCACACTTCGGATAGCGCCGTTTAAACTCCTTAACGCTAATTGGTTGTATTTTAATCCCGCGCCTTGCATCACTTCCATCTGCTTCGATTGAGTCGCAATCTATCCACGTTTGCAAAGGATTGATGCATCGCTTTATTACAAGCTCTTGTTCAAATCCATTATTACCCACGTACTGATGGTCTATGAATATAAACCCAATAGAGCAGCGAATAGAGCTAAGCGAGGCTGTGTCATAAGCCTCATCTGCATTAGAGCGATATTCTATATTTCTGATTAGCCCTTTGAATACCTCAGCGGTTTCAACGTCTGCGTCAGTACCAGGTATAATATTTATTGTTGGGGTGTTCATCCTTATGGTGTTTGCCACTTGATGGATAAATTGTCCTAGTTGGTCTATTGTAAGACACGGACGTTTTTGCCTAAGCTTTCTATCTTCTGCGCTCCATTGAGCATCTTCGTCATCTGATATGAAATGCATATCCTCGCGAGCTTTCCGATAGATTTCCTCCCAATGGTCTTTGTCCCTTTGGTAGTTCTCTAATGCTCTATTGAGGATGTCAGACACTATTAACCTCTTGCGATTTAATAGCTATCTTTCGATGCCTATGGAAACATGACTAATGTCTATGCTTGTATAATTATATACTTATGGAAATGTAATGTCAATTACTCATCCAAGAGCCCGAACCACCCGACATTATCATCGAGGCTGGCTTACCTTTTGCCAATCCTGTTTTCACTTTACCTGCGGCGATTGCTGCGTACCTTGCTGAATCTCCTGCGTGAGAAGTCCAATCGTGGCGAGGCTTGTTCTTAAATACATTCCTATCCGAATCCCATTCATAGCCGTATTGCTCTAATGCAAACAACCCTTCGTTTTCCGTTTTCTTGTCAAATACCGAATAAGCGATAGTTTGCCTCAATAACTCGATACCAGGATTTATATCAGTTTCTCTAACCAATACCGTATTAGATAGACCCATTGATAGAAGCTGCTTCGATACACTGTCGCCCCTAATATTTCCATGCGCTCCATCGTGTGGTAGGAAGTGGCCTTGTTTGAGATAGTTGTACGGCTTCTCTTTAACAATCTTCGCATAGAAACCTAATTGCTCCCCTGAATTCTCGTAATAGTCTAGCCACCTTAACTCTCTTCCTATGAACTGTAACCACCAGATAGCAGTTGAATCACCAAAGCCTAAATCCCACGCGGTGAACACTTCACTTGCTGGGTCATAAGGTACTACAGTAACCCTACCCTCTTCACGCGCTTTTGCAATCTGCTTGGCGTATACAGCGCCAGAACGCCTAGTGTCGGGCTCACCTTCCCAGATATGCTGATACGCTTCGGGGTCGTCTTTAAGCAGCTTTAAACGCTCTTTGTTCAACACCTCAGGAAAGAATGGATTGTCCCGCCACGATATCTTTCTAACCATATTATCAAGGTCTTGTCTGGCTACGAATCTTTGATAAGTGGGGTCTGATATGTTCTTAGTGTTAAAGATTACCCATATTTCAGAGGAACGCAATACACCATCAACAACAGTTTCTTTACGCAATGTGGGGATTAGAACTTCATATGAGTTATTAGAAACGTTCTCCGCTTCTTCTATGCAGAAGTAGTCAACACCCTCAAGGGATTTGATATCTGTTATATTATGCTTCAGGCCTCGGAACTTAAACTCAGTACCATTTCGGCCTTTGATTACTGTCTCCTGTATTTCATAGAACCACGTCAGATTGTATTTGCGTATCATGTCAGATAGAAGAGTATGTACCGAGTCTTTAATTGATTTCTGTATCTCGCGCCCACAAACAACACGTATAGGTCTTTCAGTCCCCATAATCAATAGCGTGAGGTGAGCGCCAACTGATTTACCACCACCGCGCCCACCGTACATTGTCTTATACCGCGAGGGGGTGCGTAGGAATTTAAACGCTGAGGGGATTACTATTTCAGTCATGTATTGATATTACCATGCATTTTCCTGATTGTAAGCATTAATCTCCTGCTTATTCCACGGAGCTGGATAGTCGTGATTCCATGGCTTATAGCCTTCTCTGTGAACGGCGCGGTGACAGGGCTCACACAAAGTCACTAAGTTGGAATCTTTATTATTACTCCTGTCCCAGTCTATATGATGCACATGCAATGTATAATCCTTATTGCAGATGCGACAAGCGGCACTATCTCTCTTCAGTATACGGTTTCTTATTTCCGCCCAACCAGGGATATATTCAGCACCAATATTACCTCGCTGTCTTTTGATTGTTGATTTAGTCACTTCAGGTCGCAATTCTTCAGCAACAACAATTTTTTCTTTGGGAGGCACGTTTAAATGCCGCTCAAAAACCTTTAAGATTTTTAATGCCCTCTCATTGTCATTTGTTTGAATGCAATAGCGCAAGGTTTCGATATAAGTTTCATTGCTAAACTCATTCATGGGCGCACCCTATTATATTCAATTAACAAATCAAGGTATGCAATTGCATATTGAGGCGGATTATTACCCCAATTGGATACAGTGTTTTGATGCAATCCCAATTTCAGGGCTAACTTGGTTTTACTAATACCAGCTCGCTCTAATAAATTCTTAAACATAGTATTCTCCACATAATAATGGGAGAATACTACATGATTAATGAGGTTTTGGCAATAGCATTTTTAACCCAGTTTTTTATATTTGTGTAGCAGAATTTACGCCGCTTTGTAACGTCAACGGTCTGATGGCGCTATCTTCCACATCAACATACAAATAGCTTCTTCCCATTTATTCTTATTAAGCGGGTTAGGAAAATCTATTTCTAAGGTTTTTCCAGTCAAATACGTAACTTTGTAGTATGTTGGGCTATTACTGCAAAAATTCAAATGCCTATACCATTCTTCGCGCGGTATTAATTCTATTGTCTTTAAGCCTACGTGATTAGCCAATTCTAATAAAAAGGCTTCTTCAGTGCAGAAGTGCTTATTCTCTTTAATTTCAATAATCTTTTCCCGCAACATCTTGTTGGCAAACAACAACCTAACATAAGCTCTTGCATACTCCGGCACACAGTTTCGCCAGTTCTCTACCGTCTTAAGTCTTAAGCCCAATACGTGGGCTAACTCAGGGCGGCTAAAGTCTGCCATCCTTAATTCTTCGTCAAAGTTAATCATCTTTACCCATAATCTGGTTAACCCTAAAATCAGTCAGCAAGTCCATTAACTCGTTAGTCTTATGCTCAAGCTTTAGAACTAGCTCACATAATGCAGCGAATTCTTTTGTTGAGTAAGCGCCAGCAGAGGAGGTTTTGGCTAATAATTCGGCTAATTCTTCTGGTTTAATCTTCATTTACTGTACCTTTGTATCTTTGCTAATATATAATCCACTATTGTTAGTATTCTCCATTTATCAGATGCATAACGAGGCTGCTAATGTCCTATTAATACCATCTTTAGCTTCTTGTATTTTTATAGGCGTGCATTTGCTTATATGCGCTATGTACATCATTCTTTCGCGTCCACATATTTAACAGTTATACTTTGCTCTATTGGCTTACCGTCAAGGCCGCTATGCTCGTTTCTAACCTTATCGCCATAAGTTTTTGAGGCGAGCTTGCTAGCCGTCCATTGTTTGTTGCTTGACACAACCCTAGCAGCAGCAGGGTCAAGCTCACCAGACATCACCAATCTATTGATTTCCTCTAAGTCTTCGGCGGCTAGTTCTCCAGCAGCCTCGCGTGCGCGCGCGCACTTTGCCCCAAATTCAGCCTTATCATTCTGCCATCTTAGGATTGTATTCCTTGATGGAACGCTATCTTGTTCACAATACTTAACAAGCCCCTTACCGCTCTCCAGCCATGTTAGGATATCTGCCTCCAGCTCTGGTGTTAGTTCCCATGTCATTTATACAATCCTGTATAGGGTTTTAGTCATTGAATAGCTCTATATTTATTTGGAAGTCTTTTGATATAGCCTGGAATATAGGTAATTCACTTATGTCCACTGGGATTAGACAATCAATACGGATAGCCATTTTACCACGATTCTCATCATAAGCTTTGATTACTCTCCAATGCGGGCTGTTGAATGGTGGGATTTTAAGGCCACTATCTAATATCGCCTTTTCTACCCAAGCTCTCGCTTCTCTCCCTTTACTCATCATCTCTTCTTGCGAGTCGTAGTGATAGCCTTTATTGAATTGGCGATGGGGTTGCTTAGTCATTTAGGTAACTCACTAAGATATTTATCTAATTTATTTAAATCCCTATCTGCGTATTCATTCTTCGCTATTCTAGTTTCGCCGCGATGATTCTTTGGGAGAAGCCACACGCATACAAACAAATCTTCGCCTGGGAAATAATCCCATATAACTCTATGCTTCTGGTACTTAGTTTTTATTTCATCGAGGCGTGTTCTTATCTCTTCGTCTGTCATTCTATCCTCTTAGTGCTATTTCCTAACCTTAAACAGGTTAAACTTCCCTGCGAATTTATGCACCCAAACTACAAAAGGGCGGCTTGCTCGCTCTTTCCGAATAGCGACGGACTTATAAGGATGCAAGCCCTTGTCAATTGATTTATAATAACACAACTCAACTATTAGTCAAGAATAGTTCTGATATATTAGGTCTATCACCTAGAAAATCCTCTAATTTACCTCTCCAAGAGAAGAATTTATTTCCGGAGCCAGAAACGCTAATATCTCCCGTATAAGTATCGTAGTTTGCGCTGATTTGCTGAAGTCGCATAAAACCCAGTGGGCTATTTTCTTTTCTTCCGTGCGCTACCATAACACCCTCGTATTCATCTAGTTTTCTAGAAATCTTATGGCAAATAGCAAGTATATCCTGCGGGGCATCTCCCCACAAGCCAGTCGTCATATATGGGGTTATACAAACAACGCCCCAATTCTTTTTCTTCTTCCTAAATCCGAACATCATCCTTTCTCCATCATATATTTATCTTAAAAAGCTCCAAAATCCAGTAGAACGTATAGCCTCACAAAATTCTTGGTGACGCCTTTCTTTCCTAGATTCTTTAGCAAATTCGGCTAATATTTTGTTTCTTTCTATCCACTCTTCTTCTGTCAATACTGCTCTAGCTGCTTTATTCTGCTCTATTTGCGCTTTAGCATTAAGCAAAGCTCCTATTCCAAACATATCTACTCCTTATGTTGCATGTATTTATCTAGGTATTCGCTTATAACCTCAATAACGCCAAGTGCAATAATTTCATCTAAGCTTGCTACTTGTTTATAAAAAGCGGCGGCATGTTCTCGCAGTGTTGGTATCTTCGCTTGCTGGGGGGGAATTACTGGCTCATTACATTTAACGCAGGTGGGAATTGGGTTAAATAAATATACCTCAAATGTATTACCACCCTTTTTACATACACACACCTCTTTCTCTGGAGTTTGGTTAGGTAGTATACGGTAAGCTGTTACACGAGGCCACAACCAAGGGTCGGAAATAAACCCTTCGTCTACATCACCATCTGCAAATTTCAATTCAACTTGCGTATGTATTGGCAAGTTAGGAGCCAAATGGCTTTCCCATTCAATCCACCCTTCGTTATCTGGCTGCTCTTCTTGTGTTGACTTATTAAGAATTCTTTTACAATCGTCACATTGAATAATTTTAGTTAGCGTTAATCTTGGTTCGAGTTGCGCATTCTCTGCACTTTCCTTTTCTATAAGGCTGAATACAGCTTCTAAAGCGGCTTTCATAGCTTCATTATTACCAAGTCTTTTTGAATATCCTAGGCCAATGCGATAAGTATGCTCAGCCAGCTCAACCATTTCATCTGTTACTTTCATATTATCTCCCCAACGTTTTCAATTTATCCCAAAGTTTAGCTTTCTCTTCATTGAGTGTTATATCCTCGTGAAGGTTTAGTATCATTTCCTACCCTCCCACCAAAACATTAACTTCCAAAACAAAACACTAATTCCTAACATTACGACTCCGCCTAATAATCCACCAGCCACTGCGCTATAAAATTGTACTAATGTCATTTACTTTACCTCTGTATTAAGGGCTTGCTCAATCGTTGCTCTGATGGATTTTAGCGATTCTTCATAAGCCTCTTGAGTATTAAGGTCGCAACTTTTTCCATTATAAGTTTCACATCTAAAATGAGTTCTGAATTCTATAAACTCTAAAGCATCTTTATATCTTTGGTTTTCTTCCCATAGGCTTTTTATTACTTGCGGGTCTATAAACATCTCAACGCTCCCGTTAAAGTTCTCCGAAACAAATTCTTTAGCCTCTTTCACTTCTGCTCTCCTTCTAATATCTTTTGGATATATTGAATAGCTTCGTCTGGACATATACCATCGTTTTCATATATCTTATTTACTACGCTTTCTATAGCAATAAGGGCTTCGGCAAATTCTTGCCCTTTTCCGAATGGATTTGTTGCAGCACTAACATATTCCCGCACCTCTTCTATGAATGTTTTACTCACTCTCCCCTCCTGCCAGCAATAGGGCGGCTTTAACAATTTTGCCAATTTCGTAAATTTTACTTAGTCCTTCTGGTGGGACTGGCATAGGCAATACCCCTAACATTTTATCCAAACCTAAATCTTTCTTATATTCATCATAAGCGCGAGAAGCTAAAGCGTCGATTTCTTCCAAAGCGTCAACCAAAGCCTGATTGATAGAGTCTGCGGAGCGGGTGTTCCATGCATTTATTGCGGCCTCGTCAGTCCTGTATGACCACGTGTCATTAACAGGGCAATCGCAATTGCTACACTCAACGTATCTTTTGTCATTCTCATTAAATCCAGTATAATATATTTGAGCTTCCGCCCCGCAATGCGCACACGGTTTAAGCTTATCCTGCATTGTCTTCTCCTTTTAAACTTTCTGCGTTGCATTCATCACAAATTACTTGGTTACCACTGGCCTTATAGCTTTCTTCAAACACCCAGCTATCACAAAGCCGTTTTTGGCAAGTAAGCCACCACCCAAGGCTTAGCAATACTTCGTCGGGGACTTTTTCTGTTTCTGCGTACGAATCAAACTCCGGTCTGCGTTTAAAATCGGCAACTTCATCGAAATCACAACCTATTTCCATAGCTAAATATCTTTTTGCGGCCATACCGTGGCGATGCCATACTAATTCTGTACCGCCGTCGTTATTTTCTGCGCTATAGCACTTCTTAATCTTTGCTTTCATCACGCCTCCTTAGCTTTTAGTTGGGTTAATTCCATGGAAAAAGGGTCTTTTATAAACCATCTTTTTTGCTGGATTTCGTAGCAAGCCTTTCTGAATGCGGAATCATTATCCTTCGCCGCATCGTCAAGTGTGTCTATATCATCAAGTAACATCCATAAGGTTTGTATATCATCCAGTTTCTGCCTAAAGAGCTTCTCCTGCGCGTTATAGCGGTCTTGTAGAGTGAGGAGTTCGGCACGGCCATTCCAATGGTTAATGAGCTGCTCTTTATCCTTAATTGTATTCGTACACAACTGGCATTTTTCACAACATATACCGAATCTTGGTTCATTCATTGGTTGCACCCATATTCTTGCTTTTCCGTTGCATAACGGACAGTTCTTCAAATCTTCCATCTATCTATCCTCTGTCGAAATGCTTCTTGCGAAACTACGCACTTCACAAATACCAACCTACCGCAGAACGCTAGGGATTACGTCATTTCCATGCACGGCATTTCTTGCCGCTTCTAACGCAATATTAAGGGCTGCGTTAATATCCCTTTGGTGGCTAATTCCACATGAGCCGCAAACCCACTCCCTTTCAGAAAGTTTAAGCGATTCTTTTACAATTCCACACGCTGAACATGTCTTACTCGAAGGGAAAAACCTCCCAACCTCTAAAACAGGCTTGCCAACGGCGGCGGCTTTGTAATTTAAAAATGTAAGGAATTGATACCAGCCAGCATCAGCTATACTTTTAGCTAATTTATGGTTTGCCATCATCCCCTTTACGTTAAGATTTTCGACCGCAAAGCTTTGGTTCTCAGCTTCATTGACTAAAATCCTTGATAATTTATGGTTAAAATCCTTCCTACTATCTCCTATTTTTCTATGTATCTTAGCAACATTTAATCTAGCCACGGCTCTGCGTTTACTTGTTTTTTGACACCTAGATAACGCTTTCTGTGCCGCTCTTAATTTTACTTGGTATCTCTTAGTAAGCTTAGACGGAGAGTAAATATCACCTACACTTGTAATGATTATATCTTTAATACCCAAATCAATCCCTAGCACTTTATTAGGCGCATCTAATGGCGGCTCCTTTTCTAGCGTTTCGATAATGACAGAGGCGTAATATTTCCCCGCAGACTTACTAACTATAAATCTCTTAATTTGCCCCTGCGGACAATCTCCCCCTCGGTATCTAATTAATTTTAACTTAGGTAATTTTATATGTTTATCTAACAATGCCGAATCATTAATAGATGAAAAACTTCCTTGGCCATTCTGTCTTTTAAACTTAGGATATCCACTCTGTTTCTTTAAAAATCTCCCGTAAGCATCCGCTAAATTATGACAGACAATTTGTAGCGATTGTGAATTAACTTCTGCTAACCAAGGATACTGTTTCTTTAACTTAGGCAAATAACTTTGCATATCATAACCACTTAAGCTTTTACCTGTCCTGTGGTACTTCTTCTGGTTAATCTCTATCATCTTGTTATATACCCAGCGAGCGCATCCAAAGTGCTTATCAAGCAATTCAGCCTGTTTTTGGTTGGGGTACAATTGGATAAAATATGCTCTGTTCATAATAGATAAGTATATATCATACTCTACTTATCTTGTCAAAATGAATTTACTACTCCCTATCTCTTGTTGCTGTTACGATACGTTTAATAACGTCATTGCTTGTGTGTCCGTCCCATTTAGGCGCATTCGCTAATTCCTTGCCGCTAAATAATTCCCATAATCTTATAGGTATGTGGTAGCTTAT
>Ga0172380_10006027_pt1 | contig 14325 bp, 11 predicted proteins | sample Leawe162metaG_FD_119747 | JGI IMG/M metagenome (GOLD analysis project Ga0172380, IMG submission 119747) | Leachate microbial communities from a municipal landfill in Southern Ontario, Canada - Leachate well 162 metaG | ecosystem: Engineered > Solid waste > Landfill > Unclassified | place... | reverse complement strand
TACTCAAACTTTGTGCGATAAACAAGGCTCCGCCAAAAAGTATTATGAGAGCAATGATGGGAATAATGATTTTTTTTCTATCCATATTTATTATTTATTTATAAATTAATTGGTAAATCAAGGTTTCACCTCTTTCCACTCACCTGCATCACATGGGGCGCATTGAATCGTTGGGCAAGGGTCTGATATGCAAAGAGCAGGCGCCGGCTCATTACAACTATCTAGGCAATGATAGGGTATGTCTTTGCCACAACGCAATTTAAGTGTGGCTGGATTGGTGCAGTAGGTCGAATCATCAGGCACGCAAGTCCGCGTAGTACCATCTGGTTGACATTGCCTTTCGGCTGTACAAGACTCATTATCCGCAGCATTCCATGGATTCTCACACAGCCAAGTGGTTTTTGTATTAGGAGGAACGTGGGTAAGCACGGGAAAGCTGGGATTAGTCGGGTTGGGTACACCTGGAGCACAGAAGGTGACTCCCCCTGGCCAATCAGACAAGCCCAGTGAGTAAGGGTAGAATGTGGCAGCTGTACCGCAAGCGTGACAGGCGCCGACGGAGAAAAGAACAACTGGATCAGAGGGATAACCCGCAGCATTAACACAATGGGCTGATGCGGAATGTGTCATTGAGACAAAAAACGGACCACTGGAAGTGACTAAAGTTGTTGGACCACTGGAAAATGCGACTCCATCCAGTGAGACTGTGCAGTTAGTCGCATTGGTCGATGCAAGAGAGATGATAGTACTGCTGCCACAAGCAACGGGATTGGGTACTACAGTAATCGTTGCGACGGGGGCAGGTTCAACAATGAAAGATGTTGTAGCAGAAGCCGGTGCACCGATCGCATTAAGACAAGTGGCACTAACGTTGTGCAGTCCGGCAACGAGATAGGGGCCATATGTGAATAAGCGATTGACCGGGCCGCTGGAAATTATCGTTCCGTCGACGCTGACCGTGCAGGACGATGCATTGGTCGAGGAAAGGTTAAAAGTAGGACTACCGCCGAAGGGGATCGGGCTCGTGGCGGTGATGTTGACAGTAGCCGCCGGGTAGGTTGTGACTGTTGCACTGCAGGCTCCGCCCGCTAATGAGCGATTGTAGGTTTGGAAAGTACAAGTTTCTGTTCCGATCTGTCCCGCGGCAAACCAAACCCCAGAAGAGAAATCAGTGGCACTCCACCAGCCACCGGCAATTGGGCCGTTGCAAAAAGCATAGACATTATCAGCGGTCGCAGAAGAATCCAAAGTTAAAGTGGAAGTGCCGGCCGTTGTCAATTGAGTTGGACTAAAGGAGGCGGAACACGTTGGCAAAGTGCAATCCCAGGTGCCGGTGCAGTTTCCACAACCGTTTGTACTGGCGTATGTTTCTGTAGTGCAATGCAGATTAGCATCGGAACAAAGTGGTGGTTTTGTACCCGTACAAGTTCCGCAAGCAACGGGGTAGTTAACGCCGACACAAACACCACCACGACCGGAGCAATCAGGCAACCTTGTGCCAGTGCAGCTTCCGCTACAACCATCGGAAATAGATTCCCAGGTGCAATAGCTAGCTGCAGAAGCGCAACTTGGTACACAAGGTGCAACTACTATATAAGGAATATCGTATGTACCCCAAATTGTCGGCCACCTAAACGAAGCCACGTAGCTACCTGGCGCTGCTGGAGCAGAAGCATAAACTGTTGTACTAATACCCTCTCCGCTGGAATTTAGAAATACTACGTACTCAATTCCATTGATCGTAACAAACAAATCATTATATATATGCCCGGCATTTAAACACTGCGCCTGATTATCCGTAGCAGTGACAATAATTGTTTCTCCTGGAGCATAGACAGACTTGTTTAGCCCTATGACAAAGTTACCGAGGGTATCTGCTCGCGCCTGCTCCCCTCTCCAAAAAATACCAGAGAAGATTAAGAAAAAAACAATCAAAAACTTTTTCTTGAAAAAAATGGCTCCCAGGGCGATAATCGTGAGAATGACAATAAAAATAATACCATAGGCCATCACACTTTTTTGTCCTTGTTTGGTTTCTGATGAAATTGCGGTTGTTGTTTGATTGTTACTTTTGAATTGATATTCTCTTTTGTCCAAAAGGTTCCCTTTGGCGTCTGTGAGGATAACCATAGCAAGTGGATCAGTACAATCAGCCACGGCAGGAAGACTAAAGGTCTTATCAGTATCCGCTTCACCTAAACTTGCCTCTTGAGAAGTAACACAAGGAATACCCGCTGCATCTTTAATCTCCATATTCATCAAGAATTCCTCTCTCTTTTCTTTTTCAAAACGAGAACCGGGAAAACCCTCTGCTGATCCGGAGAAGAAAAGAGTAGTATTAACTATTTCACCTTTTTGATAGAAGTTCTTGTCCAAGATGAGATTTTGGATCGTAGCACTTGCTCCCCTGATCACATAGTGAAAAGCCACTTGATTGGAAATAGTACCAGTGCTGTCTTTTAATTTCAAGACGGCATCATAGGCTTGAGGAGCCGTCGCTTTGGGCAAACTCAAGGAGAAACTCTTTTTTTCTCCGGCTCCCAGAGATAACTTCTTTTGTGGTTCATTGTTATCCGGAACTAACTCTCCTACTGTGATACGCCGATGAGTTTCAATGCTTGGAGTGAAAGAAATAGCTGTTGGAAAATGATTAATGATGTTACAAGTAGCCAGCAATGTTTCCTCGCTTTTAATATCGACGCCCTGCCTTATGGTATACTTTTTAGCGCTCACTTCTCCTTCTACCGTCAGAAAACAAGAGTTGGGTAGTATTTCCAGAAAATTAGCTTCTCCTTGCAAAACCACTTCACCCACTGGAGCAAAGGAGAAGGGTAGGCCATTTTCATTGCGGGAAACCACTAAAACGCGAAAGGTGCCGGTAAGATAGTTCGGAGCTAAATATTCAATTTCTTTGGAAGCAGTCTCATGCTCGCCCAGAGAGATGACTTCCGGATAAATCTGTTCATCCGCCACATATTGGCTTTCCGCTTCTTTGCCAATCAGCTGAACGGCATACTTAACTGCCGGCTGGGCTTTTTCGCGATTAGAAAGTTGAAAAGAAATTTTCAGTTTACTGTTATCTTGAGAAACCAGCTTAGTATTATAGATATTTACTGTCGCAATGGCGATAGCTTTTTGAGCTTCAACTGGAGTTGCTAAATCTTGAGTTGAAGATGAATCAAATGGAACTTCTGAGGCGCAAGAAAGGGAAGCAAGCAACAATAAAATCGATAAGATGCTTGACGTAAATATGAATTTTAATTTTTTTTTCATTTTCTTTTTTAAATTTATTTTTATATAATTACACAATACCATACATATTAAAATCTGTCTTTTTTTTGAAAAAATATTTTAGGTTATTCTATTTTAAAATTCCAATTTTAGAAACCGCATCTCGCACTGCCACGCTCGCAAATTTCCCCAATGGACAAAAGGTAGTGTTTTCCAAAGTCCACAAAATATCATCGAGCGCTTCCTTGTCGCGTGGAACGATCTCTCCATCGGCCAATCGCTCCATAATTTCATTGAGTCGGAAAGTTCCTTCTCGACACGGAATGCATTTTCCACAAGACTCTCGGCGAAAAAATCCCGTCCAAGACAAAAGCAAGTCATAGATGTTAACTAACTTGTCTACAACCAAAATTGCACCGGATCCTATTTGTAGCGACTCCCCGCCCGGGCGGGGCGTCTCTGTCAACATTTTTCCATAACCCAATTTTTGGTCTAATTCCTTCTCTAAAACCAACCGTCCGGATGCACCGCCGATTTGCACAAACCAAAATTCTTTTCCCCGCAAAAGTCCCCCGCCCAAATTATCAATCGCATCATGAATCGTGATGCCGGTCGGCGCCTCAAAAACACCTTTGTTTTTTACCGCGCCACCCAGGATGAATAATTTTGTTCCAGGGCTAGCTTCAAGACCGATAGAGGCATATTTTTTGCCGCCATTTTTTATGATCCATGGAATATTAGCAACCGTTTCCGCATTATTCACTACTGTGGGTCTGCCAAAAAGGCCTTTTTCTGTCGGATATGGCGGACGAAGTTTTGGTTCACCGCGATTGCCTTCCATGGAATTAATCAAAGCCGTTTCTTCTCCACAGATATATGCGCCAGCTCCGGAAAATATTTCCACTTCCAGTGAATATGCCGAACCTAATATCTTGGATCCTATAAATTTATTTTCACCGGCCTGCGCAATAACTTTTTCTAAAATTTCTGCTTGCTTTGCGTAATTTCCATTGATATAGATATAGGCTTTTTTTGCACCGATCGTCAAAGCAGAAATAATTATTCCCTCTAAAAGCAAATGCGGATTATTTTCCACAATTGCCCGATCCTTATATGTCCCGGGCTCTGATTCGTCCAAATTACAGATAAAATATTTTTCCTTGCTTTTTTGCCCCATTGCCATCTCCCATTTCGCTCCAGTCAAAAATCCCGCCCCGCCCCTGCCACAAAGGCCTGACAATTTCACCTCCTCCAGCGCTTTTTGTGGTTCCAGCACTTCGATAAATTTTCTAAGCGAAACGTAACCACCCACGGCCAAATAATCCTCTATTTTTAGCGGATCAATTTTGCCCCAATGTTCGGTTATGATTTTTGGATTTTTTTGCATGAAATAAGCTGTGTCATTCCCGCGAAGGCGGGAATCTAGGTTCCACTAGTTTTAAACCTTAGAAAATCGAGCCGTAAGTCAGACTAACTCTCTATTTCAGCAAGTCTTGAATTTCAATAATTCTTTTTCTCTTTATTTTTAACCTAAGGTGCCTGGATCCCCGCCTTCGCGAGGATGACACTCAAAAAAATGAAGTATCAGCTCCATTCCCCCAAAATCCGATGCACCCCGCTCGCCGTCACTTTTTCATAAACTTTTCCATTCACAACCATAATCGGCCCTTCACCGCAACGCCCCAAACAACTAATTTTTTCCAAGCGCACCTTTAGATTAAATTCGTCCCCAACCTTGATGTGAAAATAATTTTCAATCTCTTGAATGATTACGCCTGATCGCTCCAGGCTGCAATCACTTCCCGAGCAAACCTTGATAGCTAGAATTGGCGGATTTTTCGTCTGGAGCAAATCATAAAAACTGGCCGTTTCATACACCTTAGCCAGCGGTAACTCAAAATATTGGGCCACAACTCCGGCTTCTTTTTCTCCGACATAACCAAAATTAGCATTAACCTTTTTTAACGCTGGAAGTATGTTTTTCAGTTCCGGGTCAAACTCGAGCAATATCTTTTCTATGGTCAAAAACTTTTGCATATTAATATTATACCACGTAAAAAATAAAAACTGAAATTGAATTTTCAGTTTTTTATCTTGAATGTTTTATTTTTTACATTCCTCCTGTTTCCTGTTTGATGCCTATTGCATCTTGACTTAGGCCTTCCCATCACTGCCAAAAATTTTAATCTTATATTTCACTGTTTCCTTCACCGCGTCCCTCGCACCACCCAACAGCTTTCGCAGATCAAAACCCAGTTCTCCTTGCTCATTGACCGAATTGATCAGATTATTCACAAAGGCGATTCGAATGGCTGTGTCCACATTAAAACAGCTGATACCATTTTTAATCGCACTCACAACTCGTCCATTTTCCCAATCCGACGCTCCATGCAAAATAAAAGGGATGTTGATATTCTTATTTATCATTTCCATCCGATCAAAATCCGGCTGCGCTCTTTCCTTGAGAAATCCATGTGCATTACCGATTGCCACTGCCAAAGCATCAATTCCTGTCTCATCCACAAACGTTTTTGCCTGCATCGGATCAGTCATATACTCGTCCCAATCAATTTCCCCCATCTGCGCTTCACCTAAATAAGGCACATTACCCAATTCACCCTGAACATCCACGCCATTTTCATGACAAAAGCCGACCACTTTCCTAGTAACTTCCAAATTATCCGCAAAAACCTTGCGCGAACCGTCATACATCACAGAGGTAAACCCGATCGCCACTGCCCGCTCGACTATTTCAAAACTTTTTCCGTGATCAAGATGGATTCCAATTGGAATTTCCGGCGCATAAAACTGTGCATCATTTTTTATCAGATGAAAAATTCCCCGACCTCCCGCATACTCCATCGTTTTTTCCGTAACTTGGATAATGACTGGGGAACGCATCTCTTGAGCCGCCTCCACAATCGCCCGCGTCGTTTCCAAATTTACTGTATTAAAGGCACCCACGGCATACCCACCCTTTTTGGCTTTAGTTAGGATTTCCTTGACTGATGTAATCATATATTTTTCAATTATCCGTTTATTATTTTTACTATTTTCAAAAAATCCCTCGGTGTCAATGACTCTCTCCCAATCAGTGCTCCTTCCATTCCACTGTCGACACAAGCTTGCTTAACGGTTTTCGCACTGACCGATCCGCCATAGACTATTCTTAATTTTTCAACATAGCCCTTGGAAAAATTCTGTGAAAGAATTTTTTGGATCAAAACTTTCGCTTCCATAATTTCATTGCTGGTTGGAATCGCATCTGACCCAACGGACCAAACTGGTTCATAGGCTACGACTATTTTTTCCAACTTTCCCGAAGCCACTCCCGCGAACGCTTCCTTGACTTGTTTGGTAATCACGCGCATCGTTTCACCAGACTGCCTTTCCGCTTTCGTTTCGCCCACACAGATTATCGGGCTAAGGCCATTTTTGAGACTGGCCAAAATCTTTTGATTAATTGATTGATTATTTTCCCCGAAATATTTCCGCCGTTCGCTGTGCCCAATAATTACGTAGTCACAATCAAAATTCTTGAGCATCAAAGGAGAAATCTCTCCAGTGTATGAGCCTTTATCTTCCCAAAAACAATTCTGACCACCTAGAATAACTTTTTTACCAAGCACTTTTTTAAAACTTTCCAGATGAATTACTGGCGGACAAAGCACAATTTCCGTATTGACTAACTTCTTTTCCAGCAATTCTTTTTTAAACGATTTCAAATATTGGTCTCGTTCCTGAATAGAAACGATATTCATTTTTAGATTACCTATAATTATTCTTTTCATAATACGATATAGCCCGTAGAGACGAGGCACTGCCTCGTCTCTGCTGTATTTTTAGTTAAAATAAACAGTTATTCCTAAAATAATCGCACCGGAAACCATCGTGCCAAAAAGTAAAAGGGGCAATGATTTTTTCAATGGAACATTAAAAATGAAAGCAGCTAACGCCCCTGTCATTCCGCCAAGCAGCGGGATTGGAGTGGCCGCCAGAATAAAAATCGCCCAAGCTCCATATTTTTCCATCTTTCCCCCGGCACGCTTTCGCGTGTGCTCAAACAACCAATCAAAAAAAACTTTAAATAATTTTATGTACGTGGATAAAACTTTTGCGATCGGATCAAGTGCTAAAACAATCACTATCATAGTAAAAAAGGTGCCCGCCACGGCATAGAACCAAGACCAAAAAGCACCCATTCCATAGACAGTATAAGCCAATGGCAACGCCGCACGCAGTTCAGTCACAGGAATGGCCGAGATAAGAAATATTGCCAGTTCCTTAGGAAAGCCGGTAAACCAGCCAATAATCATTTCGTGCATAAAGTTTTTACATTCCCCTTAAGTATTCCGCGGCATCTTCCGGCGTAATCGTAACAATCTCAATCCCGGTTGAAATTTCGAATCCCGCCCAGATATTCAGTTTCGGCAAAATTTCGATATGCCAATGATAATGCGGATAATCTTTTCCGTCACACGGTGATGTGTGTATATAAAAATTAAAATCAGGATTGTTTAGTGCTTTGTCTAACTTATAAATTGCTTTTTGTAAGGCCTCTCCTCCCGCCATTTTCTCCTCTTCCGTCGTTCTTTCAAAATAGGGTTTATGTTTTTTAGGTATCACCCACATTTCGAAATTAGACCGTGAGGCAAAGGGACAAAAGACGATAAATTCCTCATTCTCAAACACAATCCGCTTCCCATGTTCCCGCTCCCATTCTAGCATAGCGCAATAGACACAATGTTTATTCGCCTTGTAATAAATTTCCGCTCCATCCAGCTCCGAATCTACATAGGGAGAAACGACCGGGATAGCCATCAGTTGCGAATGTGGATGCGGAATCGAAGCGCCCGCCCTCTTCCCATGATTGTGAAAAATGTCGACGTAATTGACCGACTTTTTATTCATCAGATCAATGTAACGTGATTGATAGGCATCGAGCACTTCCGCTACCATAATCGGATCCATCCGCCCGATGTGCTTTTTGTGATCTCTGGTCACAACCACTTCGTGATAACCCACACTATCCATCTTGAAATAAGGGCCTTCTTCTTTGTGATTAATTTGTCCGCCAGTCGGCCGAGAAAATGCCGGAAACTTGTTGGGAAAAACACGCAGACTCCAATCATTCTCATTGTTTCCATAGAGCAAAACGTCCTTTTCTTGACCAGAAGCAGTTGGGTCACAAAAGAGACAGTTGGCGACATCACATTCACTTTCGCCGTCCGCTTCTTTCTTGGCAAACTCATCCGGCCGTTTAGCACGGATCGTCGAAACCACCACCCAATCCCCGGTGATCAAATCTTGGCGCAACTCTGTTGGTTTTGTTTTGTTTTTTTCGTTTTCCAAAAAATTTTATTTATTGAGGCTTACTTATCGGCCTTAAGAAAATTTTTGACGTTCGACTTTTTTAGCATCCAAATCCTTAGTAGACCGGCGCAAGGCCAGACAAAAAGAGAAAACCGCGCTATAAAGAATTTTCTTAAGGCCAATACGTAAGCAGGTTGATGTTATTTTTTGATTTTGTATTTTCCACCCCAGAGTCTCATCCTTGTTTTAAATAAATCCCAAAGTACCTGAAAATAGCCATTTGGTCCGGTAAGGCTTACCGTTGATCCAGCTTCATTCATCCAGCTCACTGGCATTTGCTTAATCTTGAAGCCCAGCTTCTTCGCAAGCATTACCAGTTCAAAATCAAATCCAAAACGATCAACCACCATCCGACTCGCCACCGCCTCGGCCGCCTTAGCGCTGAGCATCTTAAACCCGCATTGTGTATCTGGATAACCCCAAAGTCCCAACGTAATTCTAATCGCCCAATTTCCCGTGTCTCCGAATAATTCCTTCCACTTTGCCTGATGGACTTGAATATGCGCTCCTTCAATGTCACGCGAACCCATCACTACGTCATATCCTTTTTCAAATTCTGGCAAAAATGCATCCAGATGATTGATGGACGTTGAACCATCTGCATCGAAAAATAAACGATATTCTCCCACTGCTTCCAAGAGCCCTTGTCTCACAACATAACCCTTTCCGTGATTATCCTTGTTTTCAATTACTCTAAAATTTTCAAATCTACTGGCATAACTGCGCGCCACTTCCGCAGTATCATCCGGCGATCCGTCTACGACAACGACAATCTCATAGCTATATTTTTTATCCTTGAAGTATTTTTCACATTCTTCCAGATTTATTCCAATCCGCTTGCTTTCTTTGTACGCCGGAATCACAACAGAAAGATAGATTTTTTCACTCATGCTTTTTATGAAAATTATTGGTTAATTTGATTATGTTTATTGTAGCACAAAAAATTCAAAGACGAAATAAGCCTCTTTTCCCTAAAAAATCCAAACCGGGTTCATTCGGCCAAATCACCTTCATAATTTGATGGTTTGAACATCGGCGTCATTACTGGCTCCGGATTGGGCACGACCCGAAAATCTTGCTCGCCTTTGAGCGGTACACGTTTTATGAGATCCAGGCCGTCTAATTTGTTGATCTGCAAATATTGATCTGAAACAGTATAAAGATTATTTTCAATATATAATGCCCTTTTTAAGCCATTGTTGTAATAATCATAACCTAACTGTGTACCGGTTTTATTATTTTGACTGATTTTTCCTTGAAGCGTAAAACCATTTTTGTCCACCTTGAAAACTGCCACTCCGTTGAACACTTCCTGCCAAGGCATTGAAGTGTTGACCAAGTCATCGGTCAGCGTCACCGGAATCACTAACAAATTCTTCTCACGAGAGAAAAGGAATGCTTTGTGGTCATCAAGAGCCAGTGAATTGCTACCGGCCGAACCAAGCTCGTACTTATCAACCTCTTTGGGCTGAGAAACATCGCTCACATCAAACAAGGAAAGCTTAAGCCCTCTCGTCGTCACCCCACCGGAACTATTTTCTTCCGCTTCTTTCCCCAGACCAATCAGTGTCGTGTCATTATAAGGATGCAAATAACTGGAGAAACCTGGCACTTTTAGCTCACCCAATACTTTAGGATTTTTTGCGTCCCCGAGGTCAACTACAAACAGCGGATCGGTTTGCTTATACGTCACAAGATACGCCCTGTCTTGCATAAACCTGGCCGAATAAATCCGCTCCCCTTTGGCTAAATTCTCCACCGCACCGATTGTTTTCAGATCCCCATCGAGAACATAAAGATTGCTATAAGATTGATTCTGCTGAGCTTTAATATCTTGAGCTGTATCGCCTGCCATTTTCTCCATACCGCCAATCCCACCAAATCCACCAAAAAAATTCAGTGGCGAAAATGTCTGATTCTTAGTTGTTGCTATTCTAAAATTCCCCTTTTCGTCCTCATCCATCGAGAATTGATTGAGCACTGACCCAGTCACTTCTCCAAAATTTTTATACTCAATCCTACCCCCTTCGATCGCAATTTTATGAATGACCGTTTTTTCTAATTCCTTGGAAATATCCGCGTATTTTTTCTGCATTTCATCTTCCAGCTCTTTTTCTATTTTTTGATTCTCATCATCAGGCAACGATGCCAAGTAGCGCTCCACAACAGCGTTGATTTTGCTCATTTTTTCCCGTTTTGAAAGAATTGAATCATCCACCGCCTCAATTTTTTGGATCTGCGCTTGCTCCTTCTCGCTCAGGCGCGTTAATAGAAAATCTTTTGCCACTCCCATAAACAGATCGTACTCGCTCAAATATTTCGTATAGGCGATGTAGAGATTTTTTTGCGACGCGTAAAAATTCTGCTGTCCGGAAAGCAGATAAACCTGATTGGTCAAATTTTCATTTTCGTCATCAATATTAATCGCAGAGACATTGACCATGTTGACCGAATCGTAGGGCATATCAAAATAGTAAACATCAGGACAATTTGGGCACTTAGCCAAATCTTGACTGTCATATAATTCCTTTCCATCGTCCAATATTCTTGGCACGGGAATTTCTCCAGCATAATATTGCGTGTAAGTCGAGGTAAGGAAATAGACATAATTGCCGATCATCCGCGATTCCAAATAATTTCCCTCAAAATCTAAATCACGTAGCTGCTTCGGATTTTTCTTGTCTGTAATATCAAATACCTTAAAAAAAGAATATGGCGATTTGCGCTTGAAACGAGCATAATAATCCATTGTCATAATGCCTTGATCGCCACCAAAAATCACCAGCCGATCTCCTTTGAGATAGAGGCTTTGCGGGACTGACTTAAACTCAATTTTTGACACAACTTCCGCGCTATCAGCCGGATTGGCCCGCGTGATAAAAAGCGTATTGCCCGCGACAGAATAGATATATTCGCCGTCCGTCTTCACCAGATCAGATTCATCCACGCCTGACACTTGCACATTCGTCTGGGAATAATCCACTCCCCCCAACCCGGAAGTCGCTTGGACGCTTTTTTCCGCCATCGGCACAGCCGCGTCTGTCCACTCCATATTTGACATGATCCTTCCACTGAAATTATCTCCTCCGGAATTATTTTCTACAAAATCTTGCAATTCCTGATAGTTGGAAAATTTCTTAATCTTAGATTGATCAGCTAACTTTTCCGCAAGCATCCCGGCCTGCTCAGTCGCGCCATTTGTTTGGTTATCTTTCTTGGCCTCTCTTCCGTTTTTGATATAGAAATAGTTTTGCACCACCAGAAGCGCAAAAAATAAAAAAGCCAAAGCTGGCAAAATTATTCTGATCCGATGATCTTTTTTCACCTCAACCGGAGCAGTTTCATCTTCCACATTATTTTGTGGTTCCATTTTGTTTTAAAATTTAATTTTTTATTTCAAAATTTTGTGCCTGCCCTAAAAAGCTGTGCCTGTCACATCTTCTCCGGCGCACTAATCCCCACCAGCCGCAATGTTTCACCCAAGACAACTTTTGTCGCGCTGACCAACTCCCTTCTCGCAGAAGCCAAAGATTTTTCTTCGTCCAAGATTCGCGAGGTGTGATAGAAACTATGAAATTTATCCGCTAATTTTATTGCGTAGTGCGTCAAGCGATGGACTTCATAGTTCTCGGCGATTTCTACAATCAAATCAGGAAAACGCATCAAGTGCCTCACAAGTTCAATCTCTTTTTCATTAGTGAGCATTGAAAAATCAGCCACGCCTGCCGCTTCTTTTTCTGTTTTTCTGAGAATTCCAGAGAGCCGTGCATAAGCATATTGGACATAGAAAACCGGATTCTTATTGGACTTTTCTTTGGCTAGATCAATATCAAAAATCATCGGAGAATTTGCAGAATAGGCTAAGAAAATGAAACGTACGGCGTCTTTCCCCACTTCATCAATTAAATCTTCTAGGCAAATATATTGTCCTTTTCTTTTTGACATCTTAAATTCCTCGCCATTTTTAAGCACAGTAAGATTTTGCGTAAGTAACACTTTTACTTTTCCAGGATAACCTAATGCCTCCATAGCTCCTTGCACGCGCGCGACATCCCCATGATGATCAGCGCCCCAGATATCAATTGCCAGATCGAATTTTCGCGTCTGCAATTTATTCAAATGATAGGCGATATCTCCGCCGAAATAGGTGATTTCGCCAGTTGTTTTTTTCACCACCCGATCTTTTTCATCACCAAATTTTTCCGCTCGGAACCACAGTGCATCATCTTTTTCATAGAGCAGATCTTTTTCTCTCAACTGCGAAAAAGCTTTTTCCACTTCGCCGTCTTGATGAAGTGAACTCTCACGAAAATATTCATCAAAACGTATTCCCAATGATTCCATTGCCGGCTTAATCATTTCTTTCAGGATTGTTTTGGTCGCAATTTGTCCAACTAAAAATGGATCGGTTTCTTTATTTTTTTCTGCTAACTTATCAATATATTCTCCCCGGTATTGCGCCTCTGCGTCTTTGAGAATCGAATGTCCCAACACCTTGATTTGATTGCCAAAATCATTGACATAATATTCTCGCCAAACAGAAAAACCATTCTTTATCAGTACATTCGCCAACACATCTCCCAATGGCCCCCCCCGACCATTCCCCAAGTGAATCGGTCCGGTCGGATTGGCGCTGACAAAGTCCAAGTGGATTTTTTTGCCTTTCCCCGAATTCCCTGTGCCATACTCTCCACCAGCCAAATTTATTTTCCCAATTTCATTCCCGCGCGCTCCTGATGACAAAGTGAAATTCAAAAAGCCCGCTCCTGCCACTTCAATTTTGGAAATTAGTCCCTCATCCAAATCCCCCTTCTCCAATTCAGCTTTCAGCAGTTCCGCAATTTCTCGCGGATTTTTCCCCAGTTTTTTTGCCAGCTTGAGCGCTAAATTTGTCGAATAATCCCCAAACTCTTCCGGCGGATAATTAATTTCGATTTCCCCTTCAGAAAGCGAAAAATCCGGACTTATCCGGCTAAAAATGCTGTGTAATTTTTCAATTAAAACTTCTCGCATATGCAGCTAGTATAAAGGGAAAATAGGATAAAATCAATAGTTCCATCCTTCTTAGGCCATTTTCAATAAAAAAAACCAGACTCATTCTGGTTTTTTTATTCTTTAACGCTAGATAGCTACTTAATTCTTTCAAGCATCTATGGCCGTATCACTAAAATCATTTTAACATTTTTTGTAGCTACATCATAAGTCACTCTGACCACATCGTCCTTTTTAATATCAGCTATTTGACCAAGTACTGTATTATTACCATTCACAGAAATCATCACTGGAGTGGCGCCATTAATATTGACACTGACTGACTCCCTGGAATTTTTTATAGTAAGAGTTTTTTCTGCAATTTTTTCTATATTGCCGGAAACATCATTCGCACTCGACTGCTGGTTATTCGCATCTTGACTAAATATATTTACAGGAATCTCTTTCTTATCGTTGGTCATATTTTTCGGATTAATTGACCGATTTCCATCGCTTATCTTTCTGGCAACAAAATAGATGCTTCCAAATAGAACCACTAGCGCTAAACTGAGAACTACGACCTGTTTTTTATTCATATTATTTTTTAATTATTATTATTATTATTATCTCCTCCCCACACAATCCTTCTCCCCCACCTGCAAATTACAACCATCATTGCAAGAAACATCCTTGCAAGTATAGGAGGCACAGTCGGGAGCATCCGGGCGACAATCTTTGGCAGTATTATTG
>Ga0172380_10006025_pt1 | contig 14330 bp, 8 predicted proteins | sample Leawe162metaG_FD_119747 | JGI IMG/M metagenome (GOLD analysis project Ga0172380, IMG submission 119747) | Leachate microbial communities from a municipal landfill in Southern Ontario, Canada - Leachate well 162 metaG | ecosystem: Engineered > Solid waste > Landfill > Unclassified | place... | reverse complement strand
CATTTCCCTAAGTGGGGTTCGGATATAAATTTCGTATTAGAACTTTGGGGTGCGCGAAGAGATAAAGAAATTCCACAACATAGTTTTTCGCAGATGAGAGATCGAGTAGATCAATTCGCAAAAATACATAATCCTAAAAAAACTTTGTTATATATTCCCGGATTTGCAGAGCATGGAATCGATTCAAATGCTCCAAGCTACAATCCAAGTAAGCAATGCGGCGGAGAAGAAGAATTTGGTATCCTTGTAAAACACGCACATAAACTCGGTTACAAGGTTATGATTCATACGAATGTATTAGCTATGACTTTCACTCATCCAATGTATGAAAAATTTAAGAAGTATCAAGTGATAGATGCATTCGATCGCAAACAGGGTTGGGCAATGGATATGGATGGCGATTGGCTTACCGAACCTTACTTTGCATATATGAATCCCGGATTCAAAGAATGGGGAGAATACATGTCGAAAGTATTAGGTGAGTTAATTGAGAAATATAAATTAGATGGTGTATTCTTAGATCAGACACTTCTTGCATTCAATATCTCTAAAGGTCCTGATTTTATTGAAGGAATGGTTAATCATATTCAAAAACTTCAAAGCAGTTATCCAAAGGTTTTATTTGCCGGAGAAGGATTGCATGAGTTAAATGTTTGTGCACTTCCGATGGCGCAGATACATGGTATCGATAGTATCGCGGAAGTACACGGAATGGAAGGGCAGATCAATTGGCGTAAGGCACATCCGATATCGTCTTATCTATTTGGAAAATATTGTCGTTACACTGCACATTTATTAACTAAGCATCCCGAACATCCAATGTTTGCATTGCAGGAAGAAAGCTATGCAAAACTAAATGTTATACCAGCACTTTGTTTATATAATAATAAACAAGCACTCGATATGCCAAAAGTAAGGAATATGATTAAAAGAGGAAATAGATTAAAGGGATAATATGAAGATTATTAATACAGCAGTTGTCGGATCGGGATTTATGGGTGCGGCTCATATAGAAGCACTTAGAAGAATCGGTGGAGTAAATATTAAAGCGATTGTATCTGATGATATTCCAGCGGCAAAATCGATTGCAGAAAAATATTCTATCGCGGAAGTTTATTCCGATTACAAAAAAGTAATGGAAGATAAGGAGATCGATGCGATTCATAATTGCACACCGAATTATCTACATTTTGAAATTAATAAAGCTGCCGCTGAAGCAGGTAAACATATTATTTCCGAAAAACCATTAACAACTAATGCTGCTGATTCACAAGTTCTTACTGACTTGGTAAAGAAAAATAAACTTGTGAATGCGATTAATTTCAATTATAGATTTTATCCTTTGATTCAACATGCAAAAAGAATTATAGAGAAGGGAGAGCTTGGAGAAATATATATGGTTCATGGTCATTACCTCCAAGATTGGCTTTTTTATAAGACCGATTATAATTGGCGTTTAGAACCGGAGATAAGTGGTGCTTCAAGAGCAGTTGCAGATATTGGTTCGCATTGGTGCGATATGATTCAATTTATAACAGGGATGAAAATCAAAAAAGTATTTGCAGATATTTTTACGATCCATAATACACGATTAAAACCAAAGCAGGCAGTAGAAACATTTAAAGGAAAAGAGATCGATACTTCATTTGACTCTGATGAAGTAAAGATTAATACAGAAGATGGTGGAAATATAATTTTCCAATTCGAGAATGGAAGAAGAGGTGTATTTACAGTATCGCAAGTGAGTGCCGGTAGAAAAAATAGTTTTGAGTTCGGAATTGATGGAAGTAAGAAAGCAATAAAATGGAATCAAGAAGAACCGAATCAATTATGGTTGGGTTATAGAGAAAAGGCAAATGAAATATTAATAAAAGATCCATCGTTATTAGATCCGGAAGCAAGTAGATTTGCTCATTATCCGGGTGGGCATCCTGAAGGATATCCTGATGGACCGAAGAATCTATTTATGCAAGTATATGAATTAATACGTTCTGGTAAAGATCCGCAAAACGAGAAAAAAGTTTTTGCAGATTTTGAAGATGGTCTATATGAAAATAAAATTATTGAAGCAATTATAAAAAGCAGCACTGAAGAACGCTGGATAGAAATTAATTAAGCAGGAGATATATAAAATGAAATTAGGATTTTTAACAGCTTGCCTTCCAAATGTTGGATTAGAAGAATTAGTAAAATTTGCATCTGCAAGCGGATTCGATACTTTAGAATTAGCAGCTTGGCCCGTAGCTTCCGACCGCGATTATCAAGCTCGTCAGATAGATGCAGCTAATTTTACAAAAGATGATGCTGAGAAAGTAAATGAATTATTTACGGCTCATAAACTTGGTATTTCAGCAATGGCTTTTTATGAGAACAATCTTCATCCGGACTTAAAACAGAGAGAAGCATTTCTTAGCCATTTGAAAAAAGTAATTGATACGGCATCTCTGCTTGGAGTTAAGTTAGTCGGAACATTTGTAGGTGCTCGTCCAGATAAAACACCGACAGAAAATATGAAAGAGATCGGAGTAGTATTCAGAGAACTTACAAAATATGCTGCTGATAAGAATGTTTCATTGATGATAGAAAACTGCCCTATGGATCATTGGGTGAAATTTGGACTTCCGGGTAATTATGCTTATTCACCTGAATTATGGAGAGCTTTATTTAATGAAGTACCGGCCGAGAATTTCGGATTGAATCTTGATCCTTCACATCTTTACTGGCTTGGAATCGATCATATAAAATTAATAAAAGAATTTATTCCGAAGATATTCCATACACATGCCAAAGATACTGAGATGCTAATTGATGGGCAGAATGATTACGGTGTGTTCGGACGACAGATAGAACCAATACCCTGGAAATCGGGCTGGTGGCAATATCGTATGCCAGGACTTGGTGAAATCGATTGGAGTAAATTTATCTCTGAATTAAAAGCCAACGGTTATGAAGGTGTATTATCGATTGAGCATGAAGACCCGATGTACGAAGGTGAAGTAGAAAAAATTAAAGAAGGTCTTGGACTAGGTTATAAACATTTATCAAAATTTATTTGAGTTTTTAGATAGAGGAATTAGATGAAAGAAAAGTTATTAGAAGATTATTTCCAATATGGAAGTCAATATTATAGAGCGCCGTCCCCGCATAGTGGAGATTGGGAAAAAGACCTTAAAAAAATGTCGGAGCTTGGATTTAATACTATAAAGTATTGGATACAATGGAGATGGAATAATCCTGCCGAAGGAGAATATTATTTTGATGATATAGATAAATTAATGGAGCTATCACTTAAGTATAATCTAAAGGTGATGCTTAATACAATTTTTGATGTAGCTCCGGCATGGATATATAAAAAATATCCTGATGCGTCTATGATTACATTATCGGGCAGAGCTATCGGACCGCAGACACAGCCACACCGTCAGATTGGCGGACTCGGTTATTGCTTTAATCATGATGGCGTAATGGAACATTTTTTTAGTTTCTTGCAAGAGGCATTAAAAAGATATAAAGATCATCCTGCACTTGAAATCTGGAATGTAGGCAGTGAACCGGAATTAACAAGCAGTATGGCAGAGATGCGTGCTTATGCAGATGATGCAGAAAAGATGGGCGATATGTTATGTTACTGCGATAACTGTCAAACAAAATTCAAGAAATGGGTTGTAAATAAATATGGTTCGCTCGAAAAGTTAAATACTGTTTGGAATAGAAATTATAAATCAATTGAAGAAATTGAGATACCAAAAACAAGAAATACGTTTAATGATGTAATCGATTGGAGAATGTTTTTTGTTTATACATTAGGAGAAAACGTAAAGAAACGATTTGAAGTTGCTAAGGCAATTGACGAAGGGAAACATCCTTTGATGTGTCATCACGTATTTATACAAGGATTCCCTGTTACATCGACTGCGAGCGATCCATGGAATGTGGGACGTTTTGGAGACCTTCATGGATTTACACAAATGGATGATGTTGGAATGATCGATATACTTCGTTCATGCGCAAAAGGGAAACCTGTCGTTTCTGCTGAGATGTTAATGCTTCCGGGCTATACGCTCGATATGCCTGAAAACATTGATGAAAATGATATTAAAAAATTTGTGTTTAGCGGAATTGCAGGGAATCTGAAAGGGTTTATCTTTTGGCAGTATCGCCCTGAAATTCTTGGAAGAGAAACTCCTACATGGGGACTTAGCTATCTTGATGGTGAAATGACTTCGTGGCTAGATAGTTATTCTGAAATTGGAAGAACAATAAATAAAAATTATAAATACTATAATCATGCAGAGCCAAAGAAAGCAGAAGTAGCAATTATATATAATCCAGAAAATCAGGTATTCGCTTGGGCAGCTACGGGCAACGAAAAATCTGCAACAGATTCACTTCTCGGTTGGCATCGTGCTTTATATAATAATAATCATGTGATCGATTTTATTCATCCTATTGAATTTAGTGAGGAACTGCTCCATAATTATAAAGTGATCGTTTATCCTTTCCCTTACGTGTTAAATAAAAATATAGCTGAATTGCTTAAAGAATGGGTAAAGCAAGGTGGTGTTTTAATAGGCGAAAGTTATTTCGGCGGGTGGAATATGGATCGCGGTCATCATGAAAAAGTTGTTCCCGGCTTTGGTTTAGATGAAGTTTTTCAGGCTAAGCAAGATGTTGTACATCCGGCTAAAAACGAAAACTATGCAATGATAATACCGAATAAAAATATTTTCAAAATTGATACTCCGATAAAAGGTTCATTTGTAAAGGAGACTTTTAAATTAAACGGTGCGAAAGAATTAGCTACGTTTGATACCGGTGGAGTTGCCGCTACTTACGCTGAATATGGAAAAGGGAAAGCAATACTTGTTGGCTCATATATTGGAATGAATTTCCTTAGAAAAAATTTCAAAGAGAATGCTGATTTTATTGCGGCAGTTGTGGAATATGCAGTTAAGTTGGATAAACCACGTCTAACAAACGATTCTCAAGTGCGAGTGGATCATCTAAAAGCAGGTGAAAAAGATTTAGTATTTGTACGTAATCTAACTTTAGAAAATGTAGAAGATGAAATAGTTTTGAGCGGTATAGAAGATAAAATGTTAATCGAGCAATTCGGAAAAGAAACTAATACAGTAGTAAATGGAAAGATAAAAATTAAACTCTCGGCAAAAGAAGTAAGGATTTATATTGGTTAGGCAGTTAATAAAAACCACATTTGATGATGCAACGACTAAACTGAACTACCGCATTAATATTGCCGATGGAGCTGTGTTTTCTTTTGCAATGGCACTTGTTTCTCAGCAGACGGTAATACCTGTTTTTATAAAATCGATTGGAGGGAGCAGTATTGCAATCGGTATGATACCGGTAATATGGACTATCGGATTTAATTTCCCGCAGATACTAATTGCTAATTATGCAAGCAATCAGCCATATAAAAAGCCGTTATTATTAATTACAGGAATATTTCAGCGGTTATTTTGGTTGGCATTAGCGATTGCAAGTTTTTATCTCGTGGATGCAATTCCGGTTGGTTATTCAGTTACGATTATGTTTTTTCTTTTAGCATTAGCGGCAATCGGAGGTGGATTAAATTTCCCGGGTTGGTTTGATCTTATTTCTAAAATTACACCGACTAATCTTCGTGGACGTTTATTCGCTTGGCGTGTTGCAATTGGTGCATTCCTCGGATTTGCGGGGGGATATACCGTTAAATATGTGTTGGATAAAATGCTCTTTCCTTATAATTATTCGATTTTATTTTTAACAGCATTTTTTGTTACTATGATTTCTTATACTCTTCTATTTTTTATAAAAGAAGATACTCCGAATAAACCGGCGAATAAATTAGGATATAAAGAGTATCTAAAACTTATTCCTGTGATAATTAAAAAGAATCAGAATTTTAGAAATTTTCTAATTGCTGACGTAACGATGATTGTGGCTTTCACTTCATTCGCGTTTTTTACAGTCGATGCAATAAATAAATTCCATCTGCCCGATTCGATTGCGGGTGAATTTACAATGATAATGATGCTTAGTATGGTTTTCGGAAGTTTGGTGTTTGGTCATTTGGCTGATTCATATGGGCATAAAAATAATTTATTATATATGAGTTTATTTACAATTGCGGCGTGTTTTTTAGCTCTAATTGCAGTGAATGTATATGTCTATTATTTAGTTTTTGTATTTGCAGCATTAGCTACTGCGATGATACAGGTATCAAGAATTACATTAGTTGCCGAAATGTGTAGTAACGAAGAAAGAGCAATCTACGCGGCAATTACTAATATAGTTACAGTGCCATTTGTATTAACGGGAATACTTGCGGGATGGTTGGCTTACCATTTTGAATACAATACTGTTTTTATAATCTGCATGTTTATCGCTGCCTTGGCTGCTTATTGGTATAAATATAAAGTGATAGAACCAAGAAATATTAAAGAATTACCATTGCTATAAATTAAAATATGAATAGAATGAAAAGAAGAGAATTTTTTAAGACGAGCGGACTTATTAGTCTAACTACTGCATTACCAGCATCAATTATAGGTGCACCAACGGTGTTTACAAAATCAAGAACTGCTAATAATACTGCGGGTGGTAGCGAAATAATCTTTGAACCAGTTATAGTTCAAAAAGGAAGAGGACCAAATCTTTATCCATTAGCATGGACTACCGATAAGAATTGGGATACTTTCTATTCAGATATTGAGATAAATAATAATATTATAAAAGTAACCGATACAAAAGATGAAAAGAAATTTGGAATAAATGTTAGGTGGAATGTAGAGGGTTTTGGATACACAAATATAACTGCTGATAATGGTGGAAATTTCTATGAGGTGCCTCCCTTTGGAAAATCCAAAACCCTTCTGCTTAACTATGAATTCGCCTTAAGTCGAGTAGCTCGAAATAAGAAAAGATATTCTAATTTTTTAAATGATGGCTTTTTTCCATCCAAAGAACTCCGAACATATTTAGCATTATCTGAAGAATTATTAGAAGATTCCGAGAAAGCAAGAAACAACAAAGAGAAATGCGGTGAATTATCGCAGAAATCTTTAATGTATGCTATGTGGGCAAGTGAAATGTTGGAACTCGAGAAAGCTAAATATGATATAGCAAAGATGGGAACTCGAGAAGGATTCTTCTTCGGATGCGATGCAAGAAGCTTTTATCAAATGTATCAAGATACATTCTTAGATCGATTCTCAGAAGTATTCAATTATGCTAATATTACGTTCGTTGCAAAAGGGGATGGAATGATGAGCGACTATCAATCCTCGCCCGGAGTAATAAATCCCGAATCAAGAGAGCTTTTAATCAAAAAATTAGCAGAAAGAAATATAAAATCGCAAGAACGATTGTTATTCTGGTTTCATGATTGCTGCATCCCGGATTGGTTACGAAATATGAAGTACGATCAATTATTAAAATATGCCGAGAAATTAACAATAGATACAATGAAGCGATTTGGAGAGAGCCTCTATGCAATGGAAGTTGTAAATGAGCTTCATGATTGGGCAAATGAATTAATGCTAACTCCGGAACAAATTACTGAATTAACGCGATTGATAAATGACACTGCAAAATCTATTGCTCCTAATGTTAAACGAACAGTTAATAACTGCTGTCCATTTGCAGAGTATGTTCAAATGAGAAGTTATTCAGGCAAGAAAGCCACTATGAAACAGCGTTCTCCTTATAAATTTTCTAAAGACTTGATAGAAGCAGGAATCGATTTCGATATTTTAGAACAGCAGATGTATTACCCATATAGAGATTTGCAGGATTCAATAATCATTATGGAGAACTTGGCAAGTTTAGGGAAGCCAATGCAAATATCTGAGATTGGTGTAAGTGGAGGTCCAACAAATGATGCAATAAAATCTGGAAGGGGAGAGATGCCCAATGAACCACCTCTATGGCATCGAATGTGGGACGAACAAACACAAGCTGATTGGCTCGAAGATACATATACTCTTTATTATAGTAAACCATTTATTAAAGCAATTAATTGGTTCGATTTTATTGATCCAGGCTCTTTTATGGTAAATGGTGGCATCTTAAGAACAGTTAAAGGGGAGAAAAAAGAATCTTTCTATCGATTGCAAAAACTTCAAAATAAATTAGGACATAAAATAGGGTAAGATTATGAATGGAGAATTAATATTCAAAGCTGTATTCGTTCAGAGAGGCTCAGGTCCTAATCTTTTAGATTGGGCATATGCAAGTGATGAAAATTGGGATTCATTTTATTCTGATATCTCATCGAGTAAAGGGATTGTAAAAATTACGAACACTTTTGGAAAAGAAAAATTCGGTATTAATGTAAGATGGAATGTAGAAGAATTTGGATACATATATATTACGGCAGATAATGGAGGAGAATTTTATCTTCTTCCAGAATCGGGCAAATCAATTACACTGAATCTGAATTATGAACTTGTAAAGAGTAGAATAATGAGGAATCGGAAGAGATATAATTCTCATAAACAGGTGGGATGGCAGCCTTCGAAAGAAGTGGATGCATTATTCCATCTTTCAGAAGACCTTTTTAGCGATGCTTCGAAATATATAGATGATGAATTAAAATGCGGTGAATATTCTCAGAAGTCATTATTATACGCAATGCGCGTAAGTGAGATGATCGAATTAGAAAAAGCTCAATTTGATATTTATCGCAATGGAAAGAGAGATAAATTTTTTATGGGGTGCGATGCCAGAAGTTATTTCCAAATAGATCCTGATCTTTTTTTGGAAGAATTTCCAAAGCTTTTTAATTATGCTACAATTACGCATTATCTTACAAGTAGTTCATATCCCGATTTTGAACCAACTCAAGGAGATTTACGATTTTCGCAGAGGGATCAATTAGTAAATGAATTACGCAAAAAAGGGATAACGGTAGAAGGAAGACCTTTATTTTATTTTTATAAAACTACAACACCAGATTGGTTAAGAACAAAGAAATATAGCGACTTATTAAAGTATGTAGAAAAACATACAAAGGAAGTAGTTGGACATTATGGCGATCAAATGTACGCCTGGGAAGTAATTAACGAAGCTCACGATTGGGCTAATGAATTAAAGCTAAATCCAGAACAGATTGTAGAAGTAACAAAATTAGCTTGTGATGTAGCAAAAGCCACTAATCCAAAAGTTCATCGATTAATAAATAATTGCTGCCCTTATGCTGAATATGTTCAAATGAAAAAATGGGGTGATCTCGATGCTGAATATAGACAGCGAACACCAATTCAATTTATGAAAGAACTAATCGAGGCAAATGTAGATTTTACTATTATGGGTCAACAAATGTATTTCCCATATAGGGATTTATCCGATATAATTATTTATTTAGAAAGATTAGAGGCATTAGGCAAACCAGTTCAAATTACAGAATTTGGAACTTCATCAGGTCCCACAGAAACATCAATTAAGAATGGTTCGCTCGAAATATCATTAGAGCCTTATATATGGCATAGACCATGGGACGAAGAATTACAAGCTGATTGGTATGAAGGGATATATACTCTTGCATTTAGTAAACCATGGATTGAAGCCGTTAATCTTTATGATTTTGTTGATCCGTATGGCTGGATAAAGAATGGTGGAATATTGCGCAATACTAAAGGTGATAAAAAATTAGCTTTCCAAAGAATCAGTGAATTAAAGAATAAGTGGAGAATATAAACTCATGGATAGAAGAAATTTTTTGATAAAAAGCGCAATTGCAGGAGTGGGTATATCAGCACTCTCTAAAAGTATAATTGCAGCTCCGACAATATTTACTGAAAGTAGAACGAGAATAAATACTGAAAAAGGGAAAATATTATTCAAACCATATATTGTTCAGAACGGAAAAGGTCCGCATCTCGGCAGAATAAAATCATTTAAGAATATTGGTCCCGAAGATTGGGATTTTCCAAGTTGGGCATTCGCGAGTGATACAGAATGGGACGCATTTTATTCAAATATTTTTGTTGATGATAATGGCGTTTCGATCTCTGATGCAGCGGGTAAAGAGAAATTTGGAATTAATGTAAGATGGAATGTAGAAGGCTTTGGATATATTTATATGACTGCCGATAATGGGGGTGAATATTACTCCCTTCCTCAAGGTGGAAAAGAATTAAAATATAATTTGAATTATGAACTTGCAAAATCCCGTATTACAGCAAATAATAATCGTATAATAAAATTTGCAAAAGAGGGATATGTACCGAACAAAGAAGTGAAGGCATTCCTCGATCTTAGTGATGAATTTTTAGATAATGCAAGAAGAGCAGAAAACGATGAATTAAAAAGAGCACAAAATTCTCAGAAGGGTCTTTACTATGCAATGCATGTAGGTGAAATGTTAGAATTAGATAAAGCATGGTATGATATTGCAAGAAATAAATATCGTGAAGATTTTTTCTTAGGCTGCGATACAGAAGATTGGAAGGAGATGGATCATAATCTTTTCATGGATCTTTTTTCAGAAACTTTTAATTATGCTACAATTACATATTACCTAAATGGATTCCAGCCGAATGAGGGTCAATACAATTGGGATAGAACAGATGAAAAATTTAAGGAGCTTCGTAAGCGAGGGATTAAGGTAGAAGGTCGACCATTATTCTGGGCAGATGAATGCTGCTGTCCAAAATGGCTTACTGATAAATCTTATCCAGAAATATTAAAGTACGCTGAGAAATTTACTAAAGATATGGTTGGACATTACGGTGATGAGATGTATGCATGGGAAATAATTAATGAGGCACATGATTTTGATAATATACTAAAACTCAAACCTGATCAGATGGTGGAAGTTGCTAAGCTTATTGCAGAAACAGCTAAATCTGTTAATCCAAAAGTTCATCGTTTAATAAATAATTGCTGTATTCAAGCAGATTATATTCAAATAATCGATTGGAGCAGATTCGATTCTAAATTCCCTCTCGTTACTCCGCATCAATTTATAAAAATGTGTTATGAGGCAGGAGTGGATTTCACTCTCACGGGGCAACAGCTTTATTATCAATATTCAAACCGTGATCTTGCAGATATAATAAGAATGATGGAAAGATTAGAAAAATTTGGTAAACCGGTACAAGTAACCGAGATAGGAACTACTTCTGGATGCAACTGTCATAATAAAAAAGAGGGATGGGAAGATACATCAATGCCGGACGTACCATATACATGGCATCGTCATTGGGATGAAGATTTGCAGGCTGAATGGATGGAAAAAATTTATACCCTCCATTATAGCAAGCCCTGGATCGAAGCAATTAATTGGTACGATCAAATAGACGGCTATTCGTTCATAAAAAACGGTGGAATTTTATCATCTACTGATGGATCAAAAAAAGAAGTTTATAATAAATTCACACAATTAAGAAAAAAATGGAAAGATGCCTCTAAAGGTTAATGCCAAATAGGAATATATTTTAATGAAACAAATAATATTCAAACCATATTTTGTACAAAAAGGTCCCGGACCTCATTTACATAATTTTGTACTAACTCAAGACGAGAATGGCGATGTATTTTACTCTAGTATAGTAATAGATCAAGATGGAATTAGAATAGAAGATACAGGCAAAAAATTTTCAATTACGGTAAGGTGGAACGTTGAAGGCTTTGGATATCTATTTATTCCGGCAGATAATGAAGGTGCACTTTATGAATCATCAGCAAATGGTACGGTCGAATTTAATCTTAATTATGAATTAGCTAAAACAAGAATTTGCAGAATTAAGCTAAGAATAGATAAATTCAGAAATGATGGATTTATTCCTTCGATTGAATTTCAAAAGAACTATGATATTGCATCCGACTATTTGGATAAAGCTAATAATAATACCGGTGAATTATGTGCCGTGTATTCACAAAGTTCATTAAAATACTCTATGAATGCCGCAGAGATGTTGGAGATGGAGAAAGCACGTTTTGATATAGCAAAAAATGGAGTGAGGAAAGATTATCTCTTCGGTTGTGATACTCGTGGATATTTTAAAATGAATGAAGAACTTTTCTTTGAACGATTTACGGAGTTATTCAATTTCGCTACAATTACTCATTACCTGATTGGTGATATAATTAATTTCGAGGAGAACGAAGGTAAAAAACAATTTGCAGAAAGAGAAAAACTTCTTGATGAATTGATTAAACGAGATGTAACAGTTTTGGGAAGACCATTGTTATGGCTACATAAATGGGTTACACCGAATTGGTTAAAAATGAAATCGTTCGATCAGCTAAAACTTTATTTGGAAAAACATATCAATGATGTGATCGGTTATTATGGAGATAAAATTAAAGTTTGGGAAGTAGTGAATGAGATGCACGATTGGGCAAATGAATTACAGCTTAATAATGATCAAGTTGTAGAGATTACAAAATTTGCATGTGATGTAGCGAGAGCTGCTAATCCAAAAATAAAATTATTAATAAATAACTGTTGTCCGTTTGCAGAGTATGTACAGCTTAAAAAATGGGGAGTAAGTGATGCGAAATTTCCACAGAGAACTCCTTATCAATTTACAAAAGATGTAATTGAAGCAGGAACGGATTTTGATCTGATTGGAGCTCAAGTATATTTTGTTCATAGAACATTGCCTGAGACAATCGGGATATTAGAACGATACGGATCACTAGGTAAGAAGATGCACCTTGCAGAAATCGGTTCTCCTTCAAAAGGAATTACATTAGAGTTCCATGAAGATGATCTTGATTGGTCAACACAGCCTTATGAATGGCATCGTCATTGGGATGAAGAACTGCAAGCCGATTGGCTTGAAGATACATTTACGATCGGATATTCAAAACCCTTTATTGAGGCAACTAACTGGTACGATTTTGCGGATCCGTATGGATTCTTAAAATCAGGCGGCATTATTCGTTCTATCAATGGAGAAAAAAAATCTGCATGTGATCGATTAGTTAAATTAAGAAAATCATTTGGTAATTATTAATTAGGAAAACAATATGGATTCAATCAATAGAAGAAATTTTTTATTTAGAGGAAGTCTAGCAGCGGCTGCGTTAGGGTTATCTCCTTCAATAGGTAAAGCATCAAATATATTTGCACAAACCGCGGGTGATTTGGTCTTTAAACCATTTCCACATCCATGGATGAATAAAATGAACTTTGCTTATTTGACAGATGAACTTGAAGACCCATTCAAATCAAGTATAAAAATTGCACAGGATGGTATTGTTGTGCCCGCTGAACTTAAAGACCGCAGGTTCTCGGTAAATACACAATGGTTTATTGAAGGATTTGGAAATATTTCTCTTGCCGCTGATAATGGAGGAGAGCTATTCTCCATAAAAGATTTTAATAAAGGCGCACAACTAAATTTTAATTATGAACTTGCGAAGTCAAGAACAGTACGTAATAATAGGGTGATGAAGCAGTACGAAAAAACGGGGACAATATTTTCCCCGGAAGTAAATCACTTAAATGCTCTTTCATTAGAATTATTTGAATCTGCAGGTAAGAGAGGGAAAGATGCAGAATCAGTTGCGAGATTATCTGATAGTGCCTTGCTTTATGCTTTACATGCAGGTGAGAAGATAGAACTTGAACATGCTGAATGGAACATTTTTAATCATAAGAGAAATGATAAGGTTTATTTCGGATGTGAAAGCCGACAGTATGTTTGGGCTAAATCGGAAGATTTTATAAAAAGATTTTCTGAACTCATGACCTTTGCCACTTCTACTCATTATATATGGGATTCATGGTATGAACTTTTTGAGCCAACCGAGGGTAGATATAACTGGGGTATAAAAGATAATATAGTAGATTGGCTGACCGAAAATAATATTCCAATTCAGGGGCGTCCATTATTTTGGTTTCATCCGACCGTTACACCTGATTGGCTTAAGAACAAAAATTTTGATGAATTAAAAAAGTATGTTGAAAAGCATACTTACAATCTGCTTACTCATTATGGCGATAAGATTCTACAATGGGAAGTAATAAACGAATATCATGATTGGGCAAATATTCATAATCATAGTGAAGCACAGATACTTGAGATAACTAAATTGGCTTGTGATAGAACGAAAGAGATAAATCCCAAAGTTGTAAGGATAATTAATAACTGCTGTCCATGGGCTGAATATGCAGCACATGGAAGAATGTCGAGAATGGATGCTACTCGTCCACTCCGATCACCAAGAAAATATATTGCAGATATGATTGAAGGAGGAGTGGATTTCGATGTACTCGGTATTCAAATCTATTTCCCTCAACGTGATCTATCTGATATAGTTCGTTTGTTGGAAAGATTAGAGAAATTCAATAAGCCGATTTATATTACAGAAAT
>Ga0172380_10006024_pt1 | contig 14336 bp, 11 predicted proteins | sample Leawe162metaG_FD_119747 | JGI IMG/M metagenome (GOLD analysis project Ga0172380, IMG submission 119747) | Leachate microbial communities from a municipal landfill in Southern Ontario, Canada - Leachate well 162 metaG | ecosystem: Engineered > Solid waste > Landfill > Unclassified | place... | reverse complement strand
GTTCAATCTACCAGCCTCTACGGTCACACTTGTGCGATCGCCGACGGTAGTCTGTATTGCTGGGGGTACAACGGATATTACCAAGTCGGCAATGGCAATACGACTACTCAGGCCAATCCAGTGCAAATTAGTAACGGCAGCGCACTTCCGGGCGGAATGCCATTAAGTGTCGCTGGCGGAGACAGCCATACGTGTAGTATAGGCTCAGATAGCAAAGGGTATTGTTGGGGTTATAATCAGTACGGACGTCTTGGCAATAATTCCACCACTAATTCCTCCATTCCTGTAGCCGTCTCCCAGGGTGCTATGCCAAGCACGACGATCAAAGCTATCGCGCTGGGTTCGTATCATACCTGTGCTATTGGTTCGAATGATAATGCCTACTGCTGGGGGTATAGCAATTTTGGTCAGCTCGGTAACAACAATACGCCCTCTACATCGTACGTTCCCGTAGCTGTCTCCCAGGGCGCCAGGCCAAGCATGACAGTAAAAGCTATGTCTGCTGGGATATACCATACCTGTGTCATTGGGTCGGACGACAAAGCGTATTGCTGGGGAGCAAACGACCAGGGATATCTTGGTAATAACTCAACCACTGTAGCGTACGTTCCTGTCGCCGTCTCTCAAGGTGCCGTACCTGCGGGGGTAACTTTCAAAAGTATTGCTGCAGGCCAGTATCATACCTGTGCTATTGGCTCGGACAATAAAGCCTACTGCTGGGGGTACAATGTTTACGGACAGCTCGGTAACAATTCTACAACAAGCTCATACGTTCCTGTCGCCGTCTCCCAGGGAGCCGTACCTTCAGGTGTCACCATTAAAAGTATTGCTGCAGGCCAGTATCATACCTGTGCTGTTGGATCTGACAATAAGGCCTACTGCTGGGGGTATGGATCTTCGGGTCAGGTTGGTAATGGTGCTACATCCAACTACAATACTTTACCCGTAGCCGTCTCGCAGGGCGCTATGCCAAGCGGCACAACATTCAAGAGTGTTACGGCTGGAGGATCCTTTACCTGTGCTATTGGCTCGGACAATAAAGCCTACTGCTGGGGGGGAAATGGTAATAATCAACTTGGAAATGGCAGCGCATCCAACTCTTCAGTCCCCGTAGCCGTCTCTCAGGGTGCTATGCCAAGCAGCGCAACAATGAACGTTATTTCGGCCAAGAGCTACCATGCATGTGTAGCTGGCTCGGACAATAAAGCCTACTGCTGGGGATATAATGGCTATGGTCAGCTTGGTGACAATACCACGACCCAACGGAGTACTCCCGCGACAGTTCTTCAGGGACTAATGTGGGGAACTGGCGGTACAACAGGTTCTACTGCTTCATCTTTGTTCTACATTTACTAAGAGGAGTATGAACTCGATATAAGAGATACAAGGTTTGACGTTGTAAAATGAGAAGTATTGCATAATATCGTTTTTTAGCTACAAAGGCGCAGGGTTACAAGGTTCAACCATGCACGACATAGAATATTATGGTGTTCAAAATATTGTGCAAGGAGTAAACCTTACGGATCCTATAGATTAGGTAGGGGATGTCTTAAATTATTGTGAGTATACGTCTGCTGCAGTCAGGCTCTCTGCAGATTAATTATCGGCTGCTTTGTCGCCGGTTGGTGCTGGTGCGGCTCGGCCTTCTAGGGTTACCTTATCTGAAGCAGAAAGTTTCGTCTTTGATCCAACGAACTTCACATCAAGCTTGTAGTCACCATTTGGCATTCCTGCGGTACCAAGGCTCCAGCCAAGGCAGTCTTTGGGGGCCACAGTCGATTTCGGATCCTGTTTTGTCTTTGAATCATCGATAGTCAGGCCGGCTGTCTTGCTCGTCATGGTGAGGACACAGTAACCCTTATCCTCAGTATTCAGCTTCAGCTTAATATCGAGGACTTCTTTGCCTTTCTCGCCTGATAATTTCACTTTTTCTATCTTCAGCGATGACTCATCTTTACTGACGACCGCTTTGTCTGTATCAAATGGCCAGAGGTTCTTAGCATTTGCAACGGTGAAGTAGGTAGCGGCGCCGGCGATTATAAGAATAGCGACGGTGATAAGTGCGATGAGCTTCATTTTTGACTTTTTAGTATCCCGAGCTGGTGTTGTATATGTGTTGTTCGTGGTTGGAGTATCATTATTCATGATTTTACTATAGCACTTATGCCTAGCGGGGCAAATAGCTTTTAGGTACCATGTAAAGGAGTAATGTGTTATAATTGTGGTAAGGAAGCCCTCTAAGCGGGCGTATTTTTTATGAAAGACCCAAAATTTATTCGCAATATCGCTATTATAGCTCACGTCGACCACGGGAAGACGACGCTCGTGGATGGGCTGCTAAAACAAAGCCACACCTTCCGTGATAACCAAGCCGAAATGAGCCAAGACCTCATCATGGACAGCGGCGACCAAGAGCACGAGCGGGGTATTACAATTACCGCCAAGCAAACCTCGATCTACCATGGTGATTACAAGATCAATATTATCGATACCCCAGGCCACGCCGATTTTTCCGGTGAAGTCGAGCGCACGCTGAACATGGCCGATGGCGTACTGCTGGTAGTTGACGCCCAAGAAGGCCCAATGCCACAAACCAAGTTTGTACTTTCTAAGGCGCTTGAACTTGGTCTGAAGCCTGTCGTGATTATCAATAAAATTGATAAACCATCACGCCGGATCGACGAAGTAGTCGACGAGATATCAGACCTCTTCTTGGAACTTGCTATTGACGATAGCCAGCTGCATTATCCTGTGTACTATGCGATTGGCCGTGAAGGCAAAGCCTGGCAGGAACTGCCTGATAACACCAGCGAGCACGCCGATCTGACGCCGGTTTTCGAGGCAATCATCCACGACATTCCTGCGCCGACTGTCGACACCGACGGTTCGCTGCAGCTTCTCGTGACCTCACTTCAGTACGACTCTTTCCTCGGTAAATATGCGATTGGCCGTGTATCGCGCGGTAGCGTCAAAAAAGCTCAACATGTCGCTCTAATTAAACGTGACGGCACACAGATCAACAGCAAAATTGATAAGATTTTTGGCTACCGTGGGCTTAACCGTGAAGAGATCGACGGCGCATCGGCAGGTGATATTGTTGCCCTGACTGGCATCGCTGACGCTCATATTGGTGAAACTATCGCCGATAAAGAGAACCCAGAAGCACTGCCGGTGATTGATATCGAAGCACCCACGCTCAGTATGTATCTTGGTCCCAATACCAGCCCGATGAAGGGTAGGGAGGCTGAGTTTAATACCAGCCGCCAGATTGGCGACCGGCTCAAACAAGAGCTGGAGACCAATGTATCTCTACGCGTGAAAGAAGAAGGTATCGGCTTTGTGGTATCAGGTCGTGGTGAGCTGCACCTCTCTGTCCTGATTGAGACGCTGCGCCGTGAAGGCTTCGAATTTGAAGTCGGCCGGCCACAGGTGGTGACAATTGAAGAAGACGGCCAAACCAAAGAGCCTGTCGAAGAGTTACTCATTGAAGTTGGTGCAGAATTCCTCGGGGCGGTGAGCCAAGAGCTCGGCACGCGCCGCGCGATTCTCGTCAAGCAAGAGCAAACCAGCAGCGGCACGACTCGCTCGACATATCTGCTGCCAACCCGCGCCATTATTGGGCTTCGCAACCTCCTGCTGACTGCCACCAAAGGCACCGTTATTATTAACAGCTTGCCGCACGGCTACCAGCCGCTCGGCCCCAAGCTTCAGCAAAACCGCAATGGCGCTCTGGTTGCGACCGAAGCTGGCTCCACGACGGCCTATGCTCTTGATAACGCTGCCGCCCGCGGTGAACTATTTGTCGGCCCTGGTACGACTGTTTACCAAGGCATGATCGTCGGAGTCTACAACCGCTCAGGCGACCTCGACGTGAACGTCTGTCGTGGTAAACAGCTCACCAACATGCGTACCTCGTCGAGTGACGGAACTGTGCAGCTGACGCCGTTTACTGATCTCAGCCTGGAGCAGTCAATTGACTTCATCGAAGATGATGAACTACTCGAAGTCACGCCTAAGTCTCTGCGTCTTCGTAAGCGCCATCTCGACCCCAATAAGCGCAAGCGTGCCGCTAAAAACTAGTTGTTGATCACATACAGCTTATGCTGTATCATCATACTATGGCCAACAGTCTACTTGCGAACCCCCTCTCTCGCTTTAAACCGTTCTCTTCTCATGCATTTACCATTGTCGAACTCCTTATCGTTATAGCTATTATCGGCGTTGTCAGTACGCTCGGCGTCATTGGCTTTAATGGTGTGCAAAAAGACGCCCGCGACAAAGCTCGCGACAGCCAAACCACCATCATCGCGAATGCTCTGGAGAAATACTACGACGACAACAACGAATATCCGTCCGTCGCCCTGATGACCAGCCAAAACGTCGATCTTATCAAACAGAAGCTGAAAATATCAGATAGCACTGTTCTAAAATTCCCTCAGGCCTCCACTGCGAGTTCTATAGCCACTAGCAATCCTTCGCCAACCCAGCTTGCCTATAGTGCAAATACTTCTGACAGCAGCAAAAATACCCAATGCCAGACAGACCTTAATGGCTATTGTGACGGATTTGTTTTGCAGTATAAGAAGGAATTCGACGGTACCACCGCAGTTGCAAAAAGTCTTCATGATACCTTCACTCCCGTGGCAGGTACTGCATCATGTGCAGCAGGTGAGACTCAGTCTGGCAACACCTGCACCAAGACATATGCGGCGACGTACCAGAGCGGCACCTATACCTGCCCAAGCGGAGGAACTCTCAGTGGAACGACGTGTACGAGCACATACGCAGCCTCCTACCAAAGTGGGTCGAGCGGTTACTACTATTGCCCGAGTGGTGGCACGTTGAGTGGTAGTACCTGTACGACCACGACTACGTACACAGCCACAGATACGGGAGGAACGTACTATTGCCCCGCAGGCACAACGGGCGGCTCATTCCCGGGGCAGTGCTCTGTAGATGGCACAAGCCCACCACAGTACGTTACTGAATCGTACACACCCGCTTATACTTGTCCGAATGGAGGTAGCCTCAGTGGCTCAACCTGCACAAAGACCTCCTCTTACGCAGCCTCCTACCAAAGTGGGTCAAGTGGATATTACTATTGCACCGGGGGCGACACCTTAAATAGTAGTACTAACACCTGTACGCACACTTATGCGGCAACTCAAAGTGGCGGCTACTACACCTGCCCAAGCGGTGGCACACCAACAGGATCCACCTGTACATACACCTATACGTTGCCCTAAATACTCGATATTTTAAATTTTTCTTCAGAAGTCATTGATATTTGCCTCGGCATACGATATAAGTATAAGCATGGTACATATATCCGTTCGTAGAAATAAACATCTTTTTTCACGTGCCTTTACACTTGTTGAGCTCCTTATAGTGATAGCCATCATTGGTGTCATCGGCACGGTTAGCGTGGTTGGTTTCACCGGCGTGCAAAAGAACGCACGCGACCAAGCCCGCGACAGCCAGACGACTATTATTGCCAACGCTCTGGAGAAGTATTACGATGACAACAACGAATATCCATCAGTTGCGATGATGACCAGCCAAAACGTTGACCTTATCAAGCAGAAATTGAAGATTACTGACAGTACGATTCTCAAGTTTCCCCTAGCGACTACTGAGAGTTCCATAGTAGCTAGCAACCCATCACCAACCCTGATCGTCTATAGTGCTAATACCTCGGACAGTACGAAGAACGCCCAATGCCAGACAGACGCTAATGGGTATTGTGACGGCTTTGTCCTGCAGTACAAAAAAGAGTTTGACGGTAGTGTAGTAGTCGCAAATAGCTTACATAACACCTTTACCCCAGTTGCTGGAACGGCGACATGTGCAGCAGGCGAGACTCAGTCTGGCAACACCTGCACTAAGACCTATGCAGCAACCTCACAGCCAGGCGCGTATTCCTGCCCAAGTGGCGGAACGCTCAGCGGATCAACCTGTAGCAGTAGTTATTCGGCTTCGTATGTGAGTAACGGCTCTTACACCTGTCCAAGCGGGGGCACGTTAAGTGGAACAACGTGTACGCAGACAACGCCTGCAAGCTTCACTGCCGCATACTACACTTGCAACACGGGATCGGTAAGCGGCTCTTCATGTGTAACATCAGCGATGTACACTGAAGTATGGGGATGTAGCCACCCAGACTTTGATACATATATTAGCCAATCGACTTGCAGACATGACCGTCCAAATTACACAACTCAGAGTGGTTGTCAGAATGCTGGTTATACATGGTCAGGCGGTTCATGCATGAATTACCACTCAACAGTATTGAAGAACTCAAGTTACTCATGTGAGTATGGATGGTCATTAAGTGGATCATCTTGTTCCACGCCTGCAAGCTACCACCCTGCAACGTACTCATGTTCTACAGGCACGTTAAGTGGAACAAATTGCGTTAGTACCTATACAGCGACCTATAGCAGTGGAAGTTATTACTGTGCCAATGGTGGCTCATTGAACGGATCCACCTGTACGTATGAGGCAACATCAGCATTTACATGTATGAGCGGTAGTACCTATTATAGTTCATCATGCTATACGTTAATCTTTGGTGGGGGTAGCAACGCTGCCGATGACACTGCTCATTGCGATCCATATGGAGGTAGTATGAGGTCTGGACCGAGCGGGTACGGGTGCTATACGTTATCTCCAGCATTCCCCGCCCTCTCATGTCCCAATGGCGGTACGCTCAGCGGCACTACATGTAGTTATAGTGCTTCTTACGGCAGTAGTGGCTACTACTATTGTTCGGGCGGCGGCAATCTTAGCGGGTCTACCTGTTACACAAGCTATGCAGCTACACAAGCCAGCAGCTATTACTACTGCGCAGATGGTGGCACCTTGAGCGGGTCAACGTGTACCTATACGTATACATTGCCATAAACAGATTGATATAAGGTGTAGGCAGGCGATAAGTCTGCTATACTTTTAAGATATGAACGAATGGCTTCTCCTCCTTATTGCAACGACGGCCGGTAGCCTTTTGTCGTTGGTTGGTGGAATCTATCTGCTCTATGGCAAATGGGCAGTAGTTAAATTGCAGCGCATTGCCGTACCATTTGCGGCTGGTGCGCTGCTCGCTGCTACATTCCTCGATGTTTTACCCGAGGCACTTGAAGCCGGGGAGATAAAGCCAGTACTTATCGCTACCTTGGTTGGCCTATTATTCTTTTTTGTGCTCGAACAGAGCCTGACGTGGTTTCATCATCATCACGGGGAAGGCGAGACGCACGATCATACTCGGCGCAACGTCTGGTTGATTGTGATTGGCGACACGATTCATAACTTCCTAGATGGCCTCGCCATTGGAGCGGCCTTCTTGATCAGTCCTGCTACTGGAGTAGTGACGGCCATCGCTATTGCGGCGCACGAAATTCCCCAGGAATTAGGGGATTTTGGCTTGATGTTATCGAAGGGTATGCACGGCTCCCGGGTGCTGATCGTGAACATCTTTAGCGCGCTTGTGACGGTAGTGGGCGCTGTGCTCGTCTATGGCCTTGGTAGTGATCTTTCCATTCCCGAGTGGCTGCTTCTCGCTGTTACAGCTGGCTTTTTCCTGTATATTGCAGCCAGTGATATTATCCCGACTATCCACGCCGAGCCTCGTCGCATCGTGGCCAATCTCCAGACGATTGTGCTTATAATCGGAGTAATTTTTGTGGGTGTAACCGCTAGCTTTGCTCATTCGTTTATCCCTCACGACAACACTCAGAGTGAACATCGCGACTAAGCATTGCGCAGGGCAAGCACAACCTCTATAGTGGAGGTACGATGGTAAAATTGCCGATACCGAGTGGTGATAAATTCAAGTCCACATTCGTTGCAACTGCGGGTGGGCTCGTCAAACCTGCCAAGAGCCCTGATGAAGCACTAGGCCCGCTGTTTGGGGACGTCCAAAATAGTCAGGTCTACGGTGATGGCAAGACCTTTGTCGATCTCGTGCCGCGCCGCCGCATGAAGCATATCCAGCAGGAGTACTTGCTGGAGAAGCAAGACCCGCATTTTGACCTCCGTGATTTTGTCAATCGGCACTTCTATGCTTTTGATGAGTCCGCAGCGACCTACAAAACCGATCCCACCATGACCGTCAGCGAGCATATTGCAGAGCTGTGGACAGTGCTTGAAAAGCGCAATCGGCGTGACCGCGGCTCACTGATCGCCTTGCCGTATCCCTACATCGTGCCAGGTGGCCGCTTTAAGGAGCAGTTTTATTGGGATAGCTATTTCATTATGCTCGGCCTCGCTGCCGAAGGAAAGTGGTCGACGATAGAGGGCATGATGAAGAACTACGCCTATATGATTCGTAAGTTCGGCTTTATCCCCACTGCCAACCGCACTTATTTTCTGAGCCGCTCCCAGCCGCCATTCTTCTCGCAGATGGTGCGATTGCTGGCGCGACATCGTGGCAAGCAGATCTTGGTGGAGTATCTGCCGTATATGCTGCTGGAGTATCGGTTTTGGATGAAGGGCAAGAGTAAACTTGCCAAACTGGAGCATAAAGCCTTCGCACGGGTGACTCAAATGCCAAGCGGCGTGTATATGAATCGGTATTATGATAATAAGTCCACACCCCGTCCCGAGTCACTCCGCGAAGACACGACAACCGCCCAAGACGCCTCCGGTCGGCACGCTGATCGCTTGTTTTTGCACCTGCGTGCCGGAGCAGAATCGGGCTGGGATTTTAGCTCGCGCTGGCTCACCGACCCTAAAGATATCAGCACCATCCATACTGCCGATATAATCCCCGTCGACCTGAACTGTCTGCTCTACGAACTGGAGCAAACAATTACTGAAGCCTACCAGATCCTCAAGCAGCCGCTGCTTGCACGCCGGTTTACGGTTGCGTCCGAACGGCGCTATAAGGCAATCTCGGCGTATTGCTGGGACGAAAAGAACCAGTTTTTTGGCGATTTCAATTTCCATCATGGCCAGATGACCGGCAGTTTGACGCTGGCTGGCGTATTCCCGCTGTATGCCAAAGTCGCGACACCCGCCCAGGCGGAGGCCGTCGCCCACAGACTCAAGACTGATTTCTTGAAAAAGGGTGGCTTGCTCACCAGTCTCATGGATACCGGCCAGCAGTGGGACGCCCCCAACGGCTGGGCACCGCTCCACTGGGTAGCGATACAAGGGCTACGCAATTACGGCTACCACGGCCTGGCCGATGACATCAAGCACCGCTGGATAAAAACCAATGTCAAAGTCTTTACCCAGAAGCGCAAGCTCGTCGAGAAGTACAATGTGATCGATACCTACCACCTCGGCAGCGGTGGGGAGTACCCGCTGCAAGATGGCTTTGGCTGGACCAACGGGGTGCTCAGTGCGCTGTTACACGAAAAATAAGCCCGACCTGCTATAATAAAGAAACGAATATGAAAAAAACGATGAATATCGCCATTATGGTTCGAGCGTATATCCCAATGCCTCGGCCTAGCGATATGATATACGCCCCAATTGATCTTGCGGTGGCTATTGCCAAAGGCCTCGGCGCGCGTGGGCACAATGTGACGGTGTTTGCGCCGCTAGGTACCGAGATCCATGGTCTTAACGTCAAAGTCGAAACGATGAATTTGCGAGCTCTTGTGCATGATCAAAAAGAATTTAATGATCTGCTCGACAACACCGACTATCTTTCCCACGATGTGCACGGTCTCTGGGACCGCTACTTCGTAAACGAAATGTATCGCCGCGCCAATGAAGGTGAGTTTGATCTTGTGTATTTCCACCATCCCGAGTCGGCGCTCTCAACCGCCGTCAAATTTCCGAGTGTTCCGACGGTCTACACCCTGCATGATCCCGTCTACGGCTGGTACCGGGAATTATTTGAGCTCTTCGCATCCAAAAACCAATCCTATATCTCAATTTCCAAAAATCAGCGCCGCGATGCGCCCGATCTGCCGTATCTGGCCACAATTTACAACGGAACTGATATCAACTTGTTTACATACTCGAAGACCCACGAAGATTACTTATTATTTGCCGGTAGAATTACGCGCGAAAAGGGTGTCAAAGAAGCGATCCAGGTGGCCAAAGAGTCTGGCCATCGCCTGCTGATTATTGGTCCGGTCGATCACGGTAGCCAGGATTACTTTGACCAATACGTGAAGCCAGAACTCAATGAAAAAATATTGTATCTCGGCCGCATGGACCAAGAGCAACTGCCAACCTATTATCAAAAGGCCAAAGCGGTCCTCACACCTATTCAGTGGGAAGAGCCCTTCGGACTCACCACCATAGAAGCCATGGCCTGTGGTACGCCGGTTATTTCACTGCGCCGTGGTGCTGCGCCCGAAATCATCAAAGATGGTAAGACCGGCTTCGTTGTTGACAGTATTGGCGAAATGATTGAAGCCGTCGGGAAAATTGATACGATCAACCGCCGTGATTGCCGTGACCATGTAAAGTCCAAATTCAATCTCGATAGAATGGTCGACCATTATGAGAAGGCATTTCAAGAGCTGCTCAAAGCTGACGATCCGCTGGCGATTAAAGAGACCAGCAAATTCATCAAACGCAATGTGGCAAAAGCTCGCCGCGTGCTAAAAAATTCTATCGAAAAATAGTCTCACCGTCTAATTCATCTGGCAAAAAGCCTTTGGTGTGCTTGAAGTCAGCCTGCCATTTGTAGTCTTTGTTGTAGCCAAGGTCTTTCATGAGCTTAGTTGGCGCATTGCGTAGGTGGAGCGGAACGGCGGCATCGGGATATCGCTTGGCAAGAGCCTGAGCCCTGCCCATGGCATCGGTGGTCTGGCGGGACTTAGCGCTTTTTGCGAGAGCTGTTGCCACATGAAAGAGCATGTAGTTACTCTCGGGCATGCCGACGCGCTCTACGGCCTGAAAAGCGTTCAAGGCGAGGCCAAGTGCGCCGTTACCGGCGAGGCCAATGTCTTCACTGGCAAAAATTACCATCCGCCGGGCGATGAACTTGGGATCCTCGCCAGCATCAATCATCCGGGCCAGGTAATACAGCGTGGCATCAACGTCGCTGCCGCGCATGCTTTTGATAAAGGCCGAGATGACGTTATAGTGCATGTCACCCTTTTTATCGTAGCCAGGGACGCGCTTTTGGGCGGCCACTTTCACGACATCTGGGGTGACTTTTTTCTCGTTCATGCTGAGGGCTAACTCTAGGTTGCCGAGCGCCACGCGAGCATCGCCGCCAGAGAGTTCAGCTAGGTAATCGAGTGCGGCTGGCGTCACCAGTTTGGTCTTCTTTTCTTCTCTGAGGGCTCGTTTGAGGATGGTGATGACCTCATCTTTGGTGAGCGGCTCTAGCACGAGCACGCGACTGCGCGAGAGCAAGGGGTTAATCACCTCAAAACTAGGGTTTTCAGTGGTGGCACCGATCAGAGTAATGAGGCCGGACTCCACGTGAGGCAAAAAAGCATCTTGTTGGGCTTTGTTAAAGCGGTGAATCTCATCGACAAACAGAATCGTGCGCAGCTGCAGGTTCCAGTTCTGCCGGGCATGCTCGATCACGCGTTCGACGTCTTTTTTGCCACTGGTGACAGCCGACATCTCGATAAATTCGGCTTCTACTTCTTTAGCGATAATCCGCGCGAGTGTCGTCTTGCCAGTGCCTGGTGGCCCCCACAAGATCAGGCTGACCGGTTCTTTGCTGCGCACAATCTGGCGCAAAATCTCGCCATCACCCAGTAGGTGCGTCTGGCCAATCACTTCGTCTAAGGTAGTGGGGCGCATTCGTTCGGCAAGGGGTACTCGTTGCATACTTCTATTATACCTTGTATGATGAGTGTACAATGCCACGCACAACCGTATTACTTCTTTTCGGCGGTGAATCATCGGAGCATGAGGTCTCTATCTCTTCGGCGCGAAACGTCTATGCGGCTCTCGATGATACAAAATTTGACGTGGTGCTCTGCTTTATCGACAAATCCGGCAAGTGGTGGCTGCTGAGCGAATTCGGCATGTCGGTGACCACGCACGATGCCCCCCAGGTAGTGCCCGTCCTTGGTTCGGCCTGTTTTGTGACGATTCCGTCGAGCCATATCGTAAAGCCAGACGTTATTTTACCGATTCTTCATGGTAAGAATGGTGAAGATGGCAGCGTGCAGGGTCTCGCTCAGCTGATGCATATTCCGATTGTCGGCTGTGACATGACGGCCAGCGCGCTGTGTATGGACAAACTAGCCACCAAGCAGATCGTGCAGGCTAACGGCATTACGATTGTTGACTATGTCGTCCACCGTGAGGGCGAGGAAGTGCCAGACTTTGCATCACTCAGCCAGAAACTCGGTAATCCACTGTTTGTGAAGCCTACTAGGGCTGGTAGTTCGGTCGGAGTGAATCGCGTCACGAGTGAGGAAGAACTTGACCAAGCGCTGGCAGAGGCTCATACGCACGACAGCGTGGTGCTGATTGAACGTGGTATCACCGGCCGCGAAATCGAAGTCGGGGTGCTGGGTAATCCGCCGAAGCACCAGGTGACGCGGCCCGGCGAGATCAAAGCCGATGGCACATTTTATAGCTACGATTCAAAATATTCGGCCTCGAGTCAGTCGTCGGTTATTATTCCGGCTGATCTCGATAATGCCACCGAGTCGCGTGTTCGTGAGCTGGCCTCTCGCACCTACGGCCTGCTTGGCTGCCGAGGCTTTGCTCGTGTCGATTTCTTTGTCATCGACGATAATACTATTTATTTCAACGAAGTAAACACCTTGCCTGGCTTTACCAATATCAGCATGTACCCTAAGCTGTGGCGCCAGGCAGGAGTGAGCTACCCGCAGCTGATTGAGAGATTAATCACAGCTGCGCTCGACGCCTAACTGCTATAATGAGCATATAAAGAGGAGGAACATATGGAGTTCATGGTATTTTTACTGGCCGTGGTTGTAGTCTTTGTGGCGAGCGGCATCAAGGTGGTTAATCAGTACGAACGCGGGGTGGTACTAACCCTCGGTAAGTTTACTGGCATCCGCCAGCCAGGTCTTCGGGTGGTGGTGCCGATCTTCCAGCGCATAATCAAGGTGGATATTCGCTCGACTCCGATTGATGTACCCAAGCAAGAGATCATCACCAAAGACAACGTCACCATTGGTGTCGATGCCGTGGTGTACCTGCGCGTGATTGATGCCGGCAAGGCCGTGCTTGAAACCACCAACTATATCTATGCCACCAGCCAGTTTGCCCAAGCGGCCCTGCGCGATGTAACCGGTAATGCCGATATGGACGAGCTGCTCTCAAAGCGTGAAGAAATGAGCCTCAAGATTAAAGAGATCGTCGATTCAGAGACAGACAAATGGGGCATTGATGTCGAGAACGTCAAGATTCAAAACATCGAACTGCCGCAAGACATGAAACGAGCCATGGCTAAGCAAGCCGAGGCCGAACGTGAGCGCCGTGCGGTCATCATCACCGCCGAGGGTGAAAAAGCCGCCGCTCAATCGGTCGCCGATGCTGCTGCTATGCTTTCTAAAGTTCCGGGCGGTATCAACATCCGTACCCTGCAGACACTTGAAAAGATTTCGGTGGAATCAAGTCAAAAGACTCTCGTGGTGCTACCGACCGAACTGACCGGCGCCATCAATAAGCTGCTCAAATAGCCAACCTTGGCAAAAGCTGGTAACTCTAGTAGAATATACAGAGCTACCAGCTACTTGCGGCTCTTTAGCTCAGTTGGTAGAGCAGAGGCCTGAAGAGCCTTGTGTCCCCAGTTCAAGTCTGGGAGGAGCCACCAAAGTAAAACACCCTGGATTCATCTAGGGTGTTTTACTTTGTACTAGAGTGCCGAGGGGATTGAAAGCCAGTCTTTAATAATCTTTTGCAGCAAGGGTAGGCGAGAATTAACCTCCTCAAGAGAAGTAAATGTAATCATCCCTCGAATGTCTGAGCTCCATTCTATGAGGCCGCTCTCATCTCGCATTATGCTCGCACCTTTCTTATCTTCCTTACGGGTAGCGCCCATGTGGAATATCAGTTTCACCACATCCTGCTTGTTCATAAGGTTAAACGTGATCCAATCTTCACCATCCAGCACATAGCTTGGTGCGTTCCATTTGATATGTTCTTCTAGCCGCGGCTCGGTTTCTAAAATAAGATTCCTGAGCGTATCCACCTGCTGGCGCTTGTCATTACTTAAATCATTTAAAAATTCGTCGAGAGTTTTATACTTCTGCATATACTAATCATAACAAAATACACCCGATTGGGTGTATTTGATAAAGCTACAAATATGGTGGCGTTTTACAACCAAGTTCGAACCGAATTGGAGCGTGAAAGCTGAATTGCGTAAGCTCAGCCCCGACGCCTGCGGGCGCATGAAGCGCCCGCTCGCCCCACCAGAAAAACCCTTTGAC
>Ga0172380_10006023_pt1 | contig 14336 bp, 15 predicted proteins | sample Leawe162metaG_FD_119747 | JGI IMG/M metagenome (GOLD analysis project Ga0172380, IMG submission 119747) | Leachate microbial communities from a municipal landfill in Southern Ontario, Canada - Leachate well 162 metaG | ecosystem: Engineered > Solid waste > Landfill > Unclassified | place... | reverse complement strand
TCCCCACTAGTTTCTATCCGGGCCTGGAGCGCCAGGGAGTGGTGCCGACCATAGGCGTCAGGGCAGTTCTGTTCACACGCGCCGACATGGCGGAAGAAACCGTCTATCGTCTGGTGCGTGAAGTCATGAGCAACTTCGATCTTTTCAGGCGCCAGCATCCAGTTTTGGATGGTCTGACACCCTGTCAGGCTGCAAGCGTCACGGCCATTCCCCTTCATCCTGGAGCAGCACGCTATTTTAGCGAGACTGGCCTTGCCCCTTGAGGGGCGTTCCGGCGTCTCAGGCATTTCAATACATTTTTCTGGGGGAAACGATGAAGCGAATCCTCGCCCTAATATTCCTGACAGGTTGTCTGCTTTGTACGCGAAATGCGACGGCTGCGCCCCAGTCCTATTTTTATCCTTTTGTCAATCCTTATGAGGCAACCGTCATGGAGTTGCCTAAAGACTTTGAAGTAAAGCTGCAAAAAGAGATTCCCACCAGGGAGTTCACCCTGCGGGTATTTCCCAAGCGCCAGATCCCCAAGGTCTTCTGGTACGAGGATGAACTGGTCTGCACCCTGGCCTACCAAGACCACAAAGCGCCACTCATCTTCGTGATTGCCGGCACCGGGGCGAGCCACAACACACCACAAATGCAGAAGCTTCAGAATGTGCTCTATCAGGCCGGATTTCACGTCATCTCCCTTACCTCGCCGACCCATATGGATTTCGTGGTAAACGCCTCAATTGGGCTGCCAGGGGATCCCCTCGACGATGCCCGTGACCTCTACCGGGTCATGGAGCTGGCCTACGAGAAGGTGCGCGGCAAGATCGACGTGTCGGAATTCGCCCTCTCCGGCTATAGCCTAGGCGCATTCAATGCAGCGTTTGTCGCCAAGCTTGATGAAGAGAAAAAGCTCTTCAATTTCCGCAAAGTCCTGCTCATCAATCCGCCGGTCAGTCTCTATGATTCAGTCTCAGCCCTGGACCAGTTGCTTGTGGAGAACGTCCCCGGCGGAATGGAGAAGATCGAACTATGGTTCCGGAACGTTCTGGCTGAATTTTCTACAGTCACGAAGGAATTGGAACACACGGAGTTGAGCGGAGACTTCCTTTACAACACTTACAAACGACTCCCACCGAGCGAGGAGAATCTGGCGGCTCTCATTGGGCTTGCATTCCGCATGAACTCGGCAAACATGATCTTCGCCGCCGATGTCATGAACGGTGGCGGCTACATCGTACCGAAGAATGCACAGCTCTCCGCCACGACTTCGCTTACCCGCTACGCCATGGTCTCATACAACACCAGCTTGATCGACTACTTTAATGAGTATTTATTCCCCTACTGCCAAAAACGGGACCCGAACCTGACAAGTCAAACTATCTTGAAACGTATGAGCCTGCGCTACATTGAGCCGTATCTCAAAAGTACTGGCAAGATTGGGCTGATCCACAACGAGGACGACATAATCCTGATACCGGGCGATATCGATTATCTGCAGGGTGTATTCGGCAACAGGGCACGGATATTTCCCACAGGTGGTCATATGGGCAACATGTTCCACCCCGACGTAGTCTCTTTCATGATCGATTTTCTGACCCGGAAGGAGAAATGACCATGGAATTTGTCACTGAACAAATGAAGCTTGTGACGATTGTTGTTTCGGCCATGCTCCTGATGTGCGGATGCAGCATCCTTCCCCAGACCAGTAGCGATACCATACCCCCCCTACGCACCTATGAAGACGTAGTCAAAGGGGATAGCCCTCACCTGCTCGAAGTCAGCGACTCAATAGAAGGTTTCAACCGCGGCACCAACCGCTTCAACTACTATTTCGACGAGTATCTCTTTCTCCCGGTCGTACGCGGCTATGAATTCATCTTGCCGGACTATGTTGAAGACCGGGTCTCCAACGCCATCGACAACATCAGCGAATTCGGCAATTTCACCAACAACATCTATCAGCTCAAGCTCAAGGCCGCCGGCATCACATTGAGCCGTTTCGTAGTCAATTCCACTGTCGGTATCGCCGGTCTCTGGGACCCCGCCGGTACATGGGGACTCAAGCGTCAGTCCGAAGATTTCGGCAAGACCCTCGGCCACTATGGCGTAGGTAACGGCTCGTACATTGTCCTGCCGATTATGGGACCTTCCAATGTCCGTGACACCACAGGCCTCATTGCCGACACGGCAGCCTTCAGCCTGGCAGGTCCCGCTGCATGGGTCAATAACACCGGAATTACGACTGCATTCTCCGGAACCTCAGCCGTGGACAAGCGGCACCGGATTCCCCTACGCTACGGGCAGACCGGTTCTCCGTTCGAGTACGAGCTGCTACGGATGATGTACACCATGAAACGTGACTGCGACATAGCCAACTGAAACCTGGGATGAAGCCGACGTAATGCGATCAACAGCAGACAGTGATTCAGTAATAACGATTCACAGGGTCCGGAGTGCCGTGGCAGTCAACTCTCTGAATAACGTTAAGAGGTAAAGAGATATGTGGTTCTTTCAATCCATATTCGGCAGTGACGCAACGGCGGGCATCTATCCCGATTCCCTTATCAAGACTGCGATCGAGCGCGCGGTGGATGGTACCGATCCTTGGATTCGCGCCGTGCCGGGCTACAAGAGAAAGTTGCGACCGGCGGTCGTGCAGGCCATCGATTACGTGTTGGCACTAGTGGATGGCATGGCGCCACCCATCGTCGTAGAACCCGGTAGCTATGGCAGCGATCCCCTCCTGCGCACCTTTTTCATATCCACCACTGATATGCGGAAGATCTTCGCCAGTGACCGAAACCTGGCGGAGTTTCAGTGCAGGCAGGCTGTGGCCTTGCCCCGAGTCTTTGCCCTCTTGGTAATGGAAAAGCAGGAGAAGATAATTTTCGGCGCCGAACTGTCCGGCGATATTGTCTTGCGCGACGTCCCCCAGATTGCCGTCAGTTTCGATGCCCATCGCCTGTTCGACCCGGCAATAAGCGAAGACGAGATCCGCCGCCAGCTCAAGCGGAGGGCATACGATCATCTCCTAAGCCTTGCCCTCAGGCGTATTACCATCGTAAAGACGGAGCGTGACAAACTTGAACGATACCGCGCGCTCCTTCAGTCCAAGCTCAACCTGTTGCAGCGTGGGAGCTGGGGGTTTAACGAAACCGCTGCTGATGAACATCTGGATGTTGTCAGTATAGAAGAGCTACTCGACAGGATCGAGACGCAATTGCTGGAACTCGGCGGGGATGACCGGATGCTTGAGGTCTATCTGGGCATCGTCACTGATGTACTGGGCCGGCCTGAGGATCATCTTTGGGCCAGTAAGGAAACGCTGAACGTTGACCGCATGGGGATCAAGCGGAGCAAGGCCGCCAGCGACACCCCGGAATTGATGCTCAATATGATGTCTGACGACGAAGGACGGAGTCTGGTTGTCTCGCTGGTTGCTCTCTCCGGAGAAGTGATTCAGAACAACGGCACGGCATGAGTTGACGTTGGTGAAAGTTCCCCTCACGGAGAACAAGGAGCGGATTTATGGAACAAGTGACGAAAAACATCAGTAGCAGTGGTGATAACGTACGAACCGGGCATGGCCCTGTTGAAATTAAACAGGCAATACTGGACCATCTTCACTTCACTCAGTCGCAGCTATTGCCACTGGCCACCCGCAATGACTGGTACATGGCCGTGTCATGTACTGTTAGAGACCGGATGCTCTACAACTGGCTCAAGTCGCAGCATCATCTACGCCGCAAGGAGTTGAAGATAGTCAGCTACCTTTCGGCCGAATTCCTCATGGGGCCGCATTTAGGGAATAACCTGGTAAACCTGGACCTCATGGAGTCGGTCCGTACGGCGGTGTCCGTATTGGGGCAGGAGCTGGACGACCTACTTCTCCAGGAGGAGGAACCGGGTCTCGGCAACGGCGGCCTCGGACGGCTTGCCGCCTGCTACCTGGAGTCTCTGGCAACGCTCCGGATACCAGCCATCGGCTATGGCATCCGTTATGAATTCGGAATTTTTGACCAGGAGATCCGGAATGGCTGGCAGGTGGAAAAGACGGACAACTGGCTGCGCCTGGGGAATCCATGGGAGATCCACCGGCCGGAGATCGCCTACGAAGTAAAATTCGGAGGCCACACGGAGCACTTTTACGACACAGATGGACATCTGCTGGTTCGCTGGGTCCCGAACCGAGTAGTCAAGGGGGTCGCCTACGATACTCCGGTGGTCGGCTATCGGTCTGGGATAACCGACCTGCTCCGACTGTGGAAATCCGAGGCGATGGAGTCTTTCAATTTCCAGTCCTTCAATGTGGGAAACTACTACCAGGCCGTCGACGAAAAGGTAGTCTCCGAGACCATATCAAAGGTCCTTTACCCCAACGACGAACCACAGTTCGGCAAGATGCTCCGCCTCTGCCAGCAGTTCTTCTTCGTTTCCTGCTCTCTGCAAGACATGATGCAAATCAACTGGGTCAGGGGCAATACCATTGCCACCTTCCACGAGAGCTTTGCCGTGCAACTCAATGACACCCACCCTTCTATTGCGGTGGCCGAGTTGATGCGTCTTCTGGTGGACGAGCACCAGCTTGAGTGGGAGATGGCTTGGGAAATCACCCGTCGTACCCTGGCCTACACCAACCACACGCTCATGTCGGAGGCCTTGGAAAAGTGGCCACTTTCGCTCTTTTCCACCTTTCTTCCCCGCCACCTTGAGATCATCTATGAGATCAACCGGCGCTTTCTGGACGAGGTACGACTACGATACCCCGGAGATGCCGCCCGGGTTGCCCGCCTCTCCCTCATTGATGAGAGCGGTGAGAAGTATGTGCGGATGGCGAACTTGGCTTGCGTCGGCAGCCACGCTATCAACGGAGTGGCTGAGCTCCACTCGAATCTCCTGAAAGAGACCGTGTTGCACGACTTCTTCGACCTCAGCCCGGAAAAATTTTGCAATATTACCAATGGCGTTACACCCCGCCGTTGGGTGCTGCTGAGCAATCCGGGCCTCGCAGAGCTGATTTCGTCAAAACTTGGCGATGGGTGGCTTAGCAACCTGGAGACAGAACTCCGGGGTCTCGAGCCTTTTGCACGGGATACTGCTTTTAAACGAAAATGGCATAAGGTGAAGAATGCTAACAAGGAAGCACTGGCATGGGTCATCAGGGAACGGACCGGCATCAAGGTGGATCCAGCCAGCCTCTTCGATGTGCAGGTGAAACGTATTCACGAATACAAGCGCCAGCACCTGAACGTGCTACACATCATCACACTCTACAACCGGATCAAACGGAACCCGAAGGCAGACATTGTGCCACGTACGTTCATCTTCGGCGGCAAGGCGGCGCCAAGCTACTTCATGGCCAAGTTGATCATAAAACTTATTACATCCGTTGCCGAAGTGGTAAATGACGATCCCGACGTGGCCGGACGCCTCAGGGTGGTATTCTTTCCCGACTTCAATGTGACCAATGGCCAGTTGATCTACCCGGCCGCCGACCTCTCCGAGCAGATCTCCACCGCCGGCAAGGAGGCCTCAGGGACCGGCAATATGAAGTTTTCGCTGAACGGCGCCCTTACTATCGGCACCATGGACGGTGCCAACGTGGAAATCCGCGAGGAGGTGGGGGAGGAGAATTTCTTTCTCTTTGGGCACTCTGCGAGGGAAGTGCATGACATCAAGGTCGGTGGCTACAACCCCCGTTACTTCTATGAGACGAATCCCGACTTGAAGAAAGTTATCGATCAGATCGCAGCCGGTATCTTCTCACGTGGGGATCGCATGCTCTTCCGCCCTATTGTTAATCACCTGCTTCAGCGCGACGAGTATTTACTGCTGGCAGATTACCGGTCGTACCTCGACTGTCAGGACCGAGTTAGCGCGGCCTACCGGGACACTAAAAAGTGGACGGCGATGTCAATTCTGAATGTGGCCCGGATGGGGAAATTTTCCTCGGACCGCTCGATTCGGGAGTACTGCGAAAAGATTTGGGGGGCAAAGTCAATCGTAGGTGCGTAAACAGCACCCAAAACCAGGACTAGAAAATCAGCCGCAGTGAAAGGGGACCGGCGGTACTTTTGTTCAACGTGCGAGCTAAAAATATTCACGAAGACCTCAAATTATATTATCTCGTCAAATCACGGCGCTGTGTAATACCGGCAGATGGGAATTATGTGAAGTGGGGTACGTGGTGAAGAGAGAAGTTACTTCTCTTCATCACAAATTGGAGGAGCGAATTATGAGCACAATAATGATTGGCGATGAAGTGAGTGAACTGGCAACTGATCGAAGTTTGAGTGACTGCGTAGGCGAAGAAGAAATAGAACCAAGACGAGTCCTTGTCGTTGACGACAACCGAAGCCACCTGAGTCTTCTTCAAGTCTTACTTGATTGGATACCTGACTTGCAGGTCTCTTACGCTACAACCGGAAAAGATGCCGTAGAACTGTTGAGAACCTGTAAATATGGGTTGCTGATGACCGACTTCCGGATGCCAGGAATGGACGGAATTGACCTTGCTTCAATAGCAAAAGGCCTCTCACCAAAGATGGAAATCATTCTAGTCACCGCAGACATACTTTCTCAAGATATGCTCACTAGAGTAGCCTCTGCCGGAATTGACAAGGTCCTGACTAAACCGGTTCGGATAAATGAAATCCTGAGTATTGTTGCTAGATATCAATCCTGATGACATCCTTTTTTCGCTTGCTGTAACGATATCCGATATTGCTTATGCATGCATTAATGTGGAAATAGGCATAATCCTGTGAGTAGAACTGTTTAAAATCGCTCATCTCACGGAAATTGCTAAAATCTGCAAATGAAACTGCTGAAGAAGTGAATCAACTCGCCTATGCGAGAAACTACAAACAAGGATAAAGGAGTAAGCCATGAGCAGAGTTCTGATCGTGTATTACAGTTTGTATGGCCACGTTTACCGAATGGCTGAAGCGGTTGCTGAAGGTGTTCGAGAGGTTGCAGGGTGTGATGCGGTCATCAAGCGCGTACCGGAGACCTTGCCCGATGAGGTGCTGGGAATGATGGGGGCACTTGACGCCCAGAAGGAAATGACCAATATCCCGATTGCTACGGTGGATGACTTAGCTGGGGCCGATGCAATTATCTTCGGCACTCCGACACGTTTCGGAAATATGTGTGGCCAGATGCGCCAGTTTCTGGATGCCACCGGCGGACTCTGGATGAAGGGGGCTTTGGTGGGCAAGGTCGGGAGCGTCTTTGTAAGCTCCGCCACCCAGCATGGCGGTCAGGAATCGACGATTCTCAGCTTTCACACCACGCTGTTGCACCAGGGGATGATAGTGGTTGGTCTTCCCTACGCTTTTGCCGGGCAGATGGGTATCACGGAGATAACAGGCTGTTCACCCTATGGTGCTTCTACCGTCACTGGTGCTCAAGGTGAGCGGATGCCAAGTGAAATCGAGCTTGCCGGCGCCCGTTTTCAGGGAGCACACGTCGCGCGGATCGCCCAGAAACTTGGAAGCTGATTTTATCTGAGTACCCCCCGGTTCGGCTATACGCGCCGCCGCAGTCTGGTCTCTTAGCTAGATGCTGGTTTTGCTGCCGATACAGATACTCTCGGGCAGCGTTACACCGTGTGGAAGCATGCCAAAGGTTCTCCCATCGGAACGATATGAGAACAAATATAAAACAGATCACTTCGCCAGAAGAGACCGCAATGTTTGATATCGAACAAAGTATAATATTTACCCTTGCCAAGGCCTATCAGCATGTAACTGCTGATTTCAAGGAAGAGTTCGAAGGATGCGGGATTACTCCGCCTCAGTTCATCCTGTTGGCTTTTCTCTGGGAAAAGGAAGGACTCTCACAGGTCGAACTTTCCCAAGTAACAAAAATCGACAGGGCCAGCATGGTAGGGATTATCGACCGGCTTGAAAAGTCAGGGTTTCTCACGCGCCAGACCTGTTCTGAAGACCGGCGGATCAATCGGGTGTGGCTTACCGATAAAGGAAAGAGTCTCGAACAGGAGTTCTGTCAGGTTGCATGCAGGGTAATGGATCGAATTACAGTTCGAATTACCCCAGAAGGATGTGTCCGGCTACAGGACCTGTTAGTTAAGCTGTTGAATTGAAGCTTTGGGAGTTTTTTTGGACAAGTCACCCAGTATTGCAGAGGAAAGCGTTGGTGGGATGGTTGACATTAACCTGCAAATCACGAACTGCTGAAATAATGATCAATTCATCTGTATGCGGATACCCCAAGTGTCAACTATATGAAGACACAGCAAGATCGTGCGAGGGTGCTATGAAATTGAAAATAGGTGAAATCGGCTATGCAAACTGTTTCCCACTTTTTTCCGTTTTGAAAGATGGGTTTGATTGTAATGGGTACCAGTTTGTGCAAGGCATTCCGGCAGATTTAAACAAGCAACTGAATGCCGGGAAGATTGACGTAAGTCCTTCATCATCAATTGAATACGCAAAATCCTTTCAGAAGTACGTTATTCTCTCTGACCTTTCCATAAGCGCCGTTGATGCGGTGAAAAGCGTCTTGCTCTTCTCTCGCATACCAATCTTCAACCTGAATGGTCAGCCGGTGGCACTGACGAAGGAATCAGACACTTCGGTCGCGTTACTCCGGATCATACTCAAAAAGTTTTATGGCTTTCACAATACATTTATCCGTTCACCTCATTCGTTGAAAGAATCTCTTGCCATCTTTCCCGCCATGCTTCTTATAGGCGATTCCGCACTGAAAGAGGCGGCTGAATGCCGGGACTTCTACGTCTATGACCTGGGTATATTGTGGTACAAATTTACCTCTCTTCCGTTTGTTTTCGCGCTCTGGATACTACGTAAGGAGGTAGCTGAAAAATATCCATATGAAGTTGCCAGACTCGTATCAGCTCTTCATGCAGCGAAAACAATTGCCCGCGGGTCTCTGGATTCGCTCGCTGACAAGTGCGGGTACATAGACTGGATGGGACATGATCAGCTTGTAGATTACTGGCGTGCGATTTCATACGATTTGAGTTCATCTCACATGGAATCATTGAAACTTTTTTATTCATATGCTGCAGAAATCGGAATACTCCCATGCGAGCCGGAAATAACCATACACCGGCAATTTGGATCATCTATATCACTTCGCTAAATGACAAGGAGAAACATCATGTCTCTAGCCGCATCTCTGGATACGATATTCCCAATTCATGATGATATTCCGGCTGAATTCAGACTTACACCGGTAAATCAGATCGACTACCTTCTGAATGGTGAAATTTGTCAATGGGCAGGTCCGGTGGAACAGGTGTATTCTCCTGTCTGTTGCGCCTCTTCGGAAGGGCCGGTTCGTCAACTGATTGGGAGCTTTCCGATGATGGGCAAGACCGAAGCCTTGGCAGCACTGGATGCTGCGGTTAATGCATATGACAATGGCCGTGGCCACTGGCCTACCATGCCGGTATTGCAACGGATTGAGCATCTTCAACAGTTTGCCTGGCTGATGAAGGAACAAAGAGATGAAGTGATTAAACTCCTAATGTGGGAGATCGGCAAAAGCCTGACTGATTCTCGAAAAGAGTTTGACCGAACCGTTGACTACATAATAGATACCATTGATGCTCTTAAAGAGTTGGATCGGGTATCATCAAGATTTGTAGTTGAGCAGGGAATCATAGGCCAGATCCGCCGTGCTCCGCTGGGTGTTGCGCTTAGCATGGGACCCTTCAACTATCCGCTTAATGAAACTTTCACTACACTAATCCCGGCGCTGATCATGGGGAATACCACTGTGGTCAAGCCACCGCGTCACGGCGTACTCCTGCTCCAACCGCTGCTAAAGGCTTTTCAGCAAGCCTTCCCGCCTGGCGTGGTAAATACGCTCTACGGTGCCGGGCGTGAGATTACACCACCTCTCATGAGTTCCGGAAAGGTGGATATTCTGGCATTCATAGGCACCAGCAAGGCGGCGGACATCCTGCAAAAGGCTCATCCTAAACCGCATCGCCTTCGGGTCACTCTAGGGCTGGAAGCCAAAAATCCTGCCATAATCCTTCCAGACGCCGATCTCGAACTGGCTGTTTTAGAATGCATTGCCGGCAGTCTGTCGTTTAACGGGCAGCGTTGCACGGCTCTAAAGATCATTTTCGTCCATGAATCAGTATCAGATAAGTTCTTGCAACTCTTTTCACAGGCCATTGCCGCTTTAAAATGCGGTATGCCATGGGAACCGGGTGTCGATATCACACCTTTGCCCGAATCCGGCAAGACAGATTACCTAACGGAACTGCTTGCCGATGCTGCAAAGCATGGTGCAAAAGTGGTCAACAAAGAGGGTGGTACTGTAAATGACACTTTCTTCTATCCGGCACTTGTCTATCCGGTTAACGAAAAGATGCGAATCTATCGTGAGGAGCAATTCGGTCCGGTCGTGCCGGTACTTCCATTTTCAGATATCGAAACACCTATTCGCTACATGGTAAATTCATGCTATGGGCAACAGGTGAGTCTGTTCGGGAGGAACACTGCATCCATGGCCGCACTGATAGATCCGCTGGTCAACCAGGTCTGTCGCGTCAATATAAACAGCCAGTGCCAACGAGGACCGGACACTTTTCCATTTACAGGAAGAAAGGATTCGGCCGTAGGCACTCTCTCGGTATCTGACGCTTTGCGTGCCTTTTCCATTCGGACCCTGGTGGCTGCTAAAGACCATGAAAACAACAAAGAGCTAATTAGTTCCATAGTACGTGAACGGCGTTCAAATTTTCTTTCTACTGATTTTATTTTGTGACGTTTCAAAATGTTATATCCAACTGCCAGGCAGGTCGAGTGCCGACGAGGCACTAGAGAGATGAACATGCCATCACTTGCTTATGTTTCAGAGGTACGAATCGGGTTGAGTAATGATGATCACTATGTCGGCATCTCTCGAATTGAGGTGTAATGGTGCGAAATAAAAATATCCAGTAATTTCAAGGAGACCTGTCATGAAATATATTCACCCACGATTCCTCGCCATCGGCCTTTTATTTCTCTGTTCATGTACCATATTTGACACAAAGCAATCTGGTCGGGCTGTGGTAATGTCCCCTAAACCTCTGGTTCTGCCGGTCGGTAAAAACTGGCAAGTAATCGAGGAGGCCCCGAAACTAAGCAATGAGCGAGGACGCCTTCACTTTTAGAGAACAGTCTGTTCAGCCCGAGGAGTCAAAGCCCGTATCGCCTGAGGAGAACCGCAAAATCGAAATGCCGCATTGACAGGCGGCTCGCGTTATTTAGAAGGCTAGATGAAGCAATTACTACTACGGATGGTAACACCAACTACCATAAAATAGTGGTTACAGATAATTGTTGCTATATGCGGGTACAATTTGCCTTTTCACCAGCAACATGATCCCAATATCCAATCAAGTAAGCAGAAAACATCGTTGCCGGTAAAGGAGTGAAAATGACTATTCCTCTTGATCTCAAGAATGCCCTATCGATTCAACCCATCGATCTACCAATATTCCATCCAGTCGCCCTGAAAATTATTCTAATAAATTCCGATCCATATTCCGATATTAAAGACATTATCAGGGAGATCAACGAAGATCCGTCTCTTGCTGCTCAAGTCCTGAAAATGGCCAACTCGTCCGCATACATTGGCCTTATAGAGGCGCAAACAATCAAGGACGCAGTCATCCGATTGGGATCACGCCAGATATCCAGCCTAGCTATTGCTGCTTCACAGGCCTCGATGCATACTTCCAACAATATAGCAGTCAATAATATAATGCTTGAATTATGGCAACATTCGCTTGCCTGCGCTCTTGGCTGCTGGTGGGTAGCCCGTAATAGCGGTCATCAAAGCATAGTTGATCATGCCTATCTGGGGGGCTTGCTCCACGACATTGGAAAGCTATATCTGCTCAAGGCAATGGAGCGGCTTGAGCAAACAAAGGAGGCCCGAATTACATTGGAACGGGATTTAATTTTGGAGGTTTTCTCTGAAATGCATGTAGAACAAGGGTGCCGAATAATGGACCATTGGAATGTTCCTACTATCTATCGTTTGATCGTGGCAAATCACCATGCCAAACAATTTGATCATGTTGACAGCTTACTAACTATTGTCCGCCTTGTTAATTTCTATAGCAGAAAAGTCAAATTGAGTCTGAACCCAGAGCCAATCCTGACGGCAAACATCCTTCCCGAAATTGACTTGCTAGATATGGATGAGTCTCAATGTGAGAAGCTTGAGATTGTAATGGCTGGTTATCATGATATTTCTATTTAAAACCTTCATGGGTTACGATAACGATTCCTTCATTTTTGGGCCATATAGCTCCGGCTTTCATGTCCATAGGTTGTAGCCCGATTCGGTCCGACAATTATCCAGTGTCCCTCATCAATGTAGTGATCGAGCGTGCGATGGATGGTACCGATCTGTGGATTCGCGCTGTGTCGGGATAATAAAAGAAGCTGCAACCTAACGTTCTTCAGTCTGATAGGTAGAGCCGAAGGACGGAGTCAGGTCGTCTCGCTTGTTGCCATTTCCGGAGATGCCATTCAGATCAACGACTTGGCATTATTTGTAGTAGGATAAAGTTTGGCTAATTTGGGCTAATTTCATAAACAACCATTTCTGGTAAGGCTTTGCGCTGAAGTTTAGTGCTGGTAAAGCCGGTCTTGGGGGATTTTCCCCCAGTGGCCGGCTTTTTTTGTTTTGAAGAGGAGCGTCAATGATCTGCGGATTTCATGAAGATGCAAAAAGAGTTGTGCTATCATATCTGCGCAGGACGGGGCAGGGCATCTTTCTCATCAATGGTGTATTCATTTTGGATAAGGGCAAAGTGAATATTAAAGTACTTGAAAGTGCATACCTTGCCCGTGCAATTAGCATAACAGATGTTGGCTCCATCAAGATTTGTGATGTAAATATCCCTTCTGATTGGGATATAGCGCGAATCCGGCGTCGGATAGAGGAACATCTACGGACTTCTTCTTCTCCAGAGCAGATAATAAATATTGCCACTTGTTTGGATGTTAAATTACATTGAATTATCGACTTCAGGTTTGTTGCCAAACATAAATTTGAAAATAATCACCACATAATTATCCATTGCAAGGTTTGGCCGACGCGATCATTTCAGAATGCTGTCCAACACTGAGCTGCTATCAATATGCAGCACAGTGGACGAATTACTCGATAATCCTTTTGGTTCGAAAGGCATATCAACGCTAGGAACATCAGCCGACAAGGGCGTTGGTGCTAGGCTGTGTTCTGTAACTTTGCCCTCCATAAGTAAAAGCACCTGTCCACCCTTCTCCGTGGAAAGAAACTGTTTCAGCGCTTCATGGGTGAAAGCTGCCAGCTTTCTGGCTTTGCGTAATTGTTCAAATGCATCGATGATTGCTGGATCATAGGTGCATAGTTTTATGGAGTATTGGGGCATATTACACCCCTTTTCCAAAGGCGAGTGATTGAAACCCCCTGGCATTTGCATATTCAGGCTCGGGGAGAACGACAACGTCAATGTTTCTTGCCGGCAATCCGTTTTTGAGAAAAGCAGCCCCGCCACCGAATAATAGGACGCGATCAAAATCCGCGTGCATGCCGACATGCGCCTGCAGTTCCCCCTGAATATCCCTTATTATATGCTCGATGTACGCAACCCCGGCTTCCTGAATCTCTCGTGTAACGTCGTGGCGTTCAAAGCCGTATTGCAGATATCCCTTCTCGATCAGGAATGCAATCTCTACCGGTGTGAAGGTTCCTGACGGTGCGAGGTCTTTGATCCGAGGGAGGAGGAAGCTGGTTGCCATCTGGTGAACACCACGTTTGTTGAGGGTCTTGCCATGGATGATCTGTTTTCGCTGCGGCGAGAACAGAGTGAAGATTATTGTGTTGAATCCGATATCGATGCCGAGAACGTTCCCTGATGGTCGTTCCGGCAGGCCATCCAGATAGTCCCTCAATCCTCCCAATCCTTGCGGGAACACGGATACATCTTTGATTGATCCTCCGGTCAGAGACTTTGCCAATCCGGGAACCGCTCCCCCGGGTTTATGCTGCTCCTGCCAAAAGGAATATGGAAGCCCGACGGCAAGGAGGATATCTCCCTCAGTATCGGCCTGCTTTTGGCACTGTTCGACAAAGACCGGATAATAACGAACCAGTTCTTCCATGGTTTTTAGGTAGGAAGATCCGGACGACATCAGGGAATCTTCTCCGATCAGAAGATTGTCGCCATAGTAACTGAACGATGAGATTATCCTCCCTTTACGCTCACCATAGATCCACTTGGCCGAAGAAAATCCGAGATCACACACCAGCACATTCATAACCACCTCCAGATAGTTTGTGAGACATTCACGCCTCCATAT
>Ga0172380_10006022_pt1 | contig 14340 bp, 10 predicted proteins | sample Leawe162metaG_FD_119747 | JGI IMG/M metagenome (GOLD analysis project Ga0172380, IMG submission 119747) | Leachate microbial communities from a municipal landfill in Southern Ontario, Canada - Leachate well 162 metaG | ecosystem: Engineered > Solid waste > Landfill > Unclassified | place... | reverse complement strand
TTGTCATGGGGTTACTCCTTGGCGCTTTCGCGCTTTGTTTGATAAAGATTCGCACCTCTATCAAAACGGGTAACCCCACCTCTTGGCAAGGCCCTTCTGTCAGATCAAGTCTGAACTTCTACAGGTGAGGAATGGGGAATTTGAACCTGGCCCCATTCTTTCCTTTCTTTCCTAAGTCTAATTGCTGGCAAGAAACTGTATGGCTTTGATCACGCGCTCGCCGTGAATGGCTTCTTCGCTGCCATTCTGCCGATAAATCTTCGCCACATCGGCATTCGGTTCAGTCGCAGCCCAGCCCTGGTAGACCCGATCTCCATCTTTTTCGCCTTCTTCCAACATGCTGAGGAAATCGACATTGACCGGATACTCATCCAGTACCGAAGCGACGAAAGGGTTTTCTTCATGCTCGGGAAGCGTGAAGACTTCACCGCCCAAGAGCTTAATGGCTTTTAGAATGCGGTGCGCGTGACCGCGTTCTTCATTGCCGTTTCTGATGAGCAGCTCTTTCGCTTGAGTATTGCTCACCCCTTTTGCCACCGCAAGATAGAACGCCTCGCCGGCAGACTCCAGCAAGGCAAGCATTTTAAGATCATCGATGCCGAGTCTTTGGCGTGTCTTCATAACTTCAAATGCGCCGAATAAGTCTGCTGGATAACCGGGTGCGAGTGGGATCATGGGAAGCTCCTGGCGATTGACGACAAAGTCAAGTATTGAGGCGGCCTTTTTTGCAAGGGTTCTTGAGAAGGGCTCCCTCGCTTCGCAAACGAGAGTATTTGCTATTGTTAATTAAGGACCGAATCCTGGAAAATAACAACGACATTAAATTTGTGGTTTTTTGACATCACAGACTTCAGGTTTTATTCGATGCGTTTGCCCATAGAAAATCTAACGTCCAAATAGGCATTAGAATCCAATTAAAAGGGGCCGGGTTCGCATTTTTCCCGACACTCGCCATTTTCGCTTTTGTCCATTCGAACAACATTTCCGTCTGTCGGCGAACTGGCAATTCAAGGAGAAGGGGCAGGCATGGAAGCCAACAGTGCTACGCATTCAGCATCGGGCAGGTTGGGGCTCTGCCTTTCGGGTGGTGGCTTTCGTGCCGCACTCTTTCATATCGGCACACTGGCCGCTTTGGCAGAAAGAGGACTGCTGCATCGCGTGGAAGTGCTCTCCACCGTCTCCGGCGGTTCCATCATAGGCGCTTACTTTTATCTCAAGGTCAAGCAGTTGCTGGAAGGCCGTCGCCCCGGTTGCTCTGCGCCGCAACCGGCGCACTATCTCGATATCGTCAAGGAAATCGAATCTGAATTTCTCGAGGCGGTGCAGAAGAACCTCCGCCTGCGGCTGCTGCTCAACCCGTACAAAACCGCGCGCATGCTGTTGGAGGAGGAATACTCGCGCAGCGACAGACTGTCGGAATTGCTCGATTCGTACTTCTACAATTTTGTCGCTCTGGCAGAGGGCTTGCCGCTGCAAGAAATCCACATCACTCCAGTTACCGCTGCCGGCAACCAGTACCTGAACGCAAAGGGCAAGCTCTCCCTTCAGCAATACAACGCCAGTGCGGCCATCAAGATTCCCGTCCTCACCATCAACGCAACCTGCCTGAATACCGGACATCCCTTCCACTTCACCGGTTCATGGATTGGGGAACCGGAACGGAATGGCCGATACCGCTTGGAGGAGAACAGCAATATCGTCTTGCCGCAACTGCGCTTTGACGGTACGCATCGAAACAATCCCGCCCAGCGCGTGGAAGACTGGCAGCTTGAGAGTATGCGCAAGATCACGCTTGCCGACGCGGTGGCGGCATCTGCCGCCGTGCCAGGGATATTCCCGCCGCTGCCGATCCACAACCTGTACCGCGATGTCCGCGGCCAAGAGATCGTGGTCGAACTCTCCGATGGCGGCGTATTCGACAACCAGGGCTTGGACGCACTGCTGGATGCCCATTGCACCCAGTTCATCGTCAGCGACGCCAGCGGCCAGTTGGAGGACGAGCGCCTGTTGCCCACGGACCTGATGCACACCGCGCAACGCGCCAACGACGTGATGATGGAACGCATCCGTGGTTATGGCTATGTCGACCTCAAGACGCGAAGCACTGCCGGGACAGGCAGCATATTCATGCACCTGCGCGAGGTGGCCGTCAACACGCCAGCCATGCCGGCCTTGCCGGGGCCGGGAAATCAGCCGGGCGGCTTGGTCTACCGACTTTCGGCGCTGCGCACCGACCTCGATGCCTTCAGCGATCTCGAAGCAAACGTGCTGATGTACCAGGGCTATGCGCTGACCCATGACAAACTCGTTGCCGGCGGCCTCGGTGCGGGAAGCCCGATGCCAGCGCCGCAGGACTGGGGCTTCCTGTCGATTCGCGATGTCCTCAGCGATGCGCGCGGCCTCAACCGAATGGCTGAACACCTGAAGACCGGCAAGCAGCAGTTCTTCAAGACATTCGCCCTGAGCCCCTGCGGTTCATGGCTGTGGCTGATCTTCCTGCTGTCGCCGCTGCTGCTATGGGCTGGACTCTGGCTGCACGAGCACTGGTGTGCTGCGGTCATGCTGCCCAACCCCGGCATGACCTGGGGCGAGCTTGCAGTGACGCTTGCCGGCGCGTTGGTTGCGATCGCGCCCATCTCGCCCAAAGTTCGGGCCACGTTCAAAACTGTCTGGTTATTGCGAATCACCAAGACCAACCCGCTGAGCAATGTCGCATCCTCGCTATTGGTGCCGATCGCGACGTTGGGGGCGTTGATTTTGTCTCTTCTGGTATTCGTCTGGTTGACAATCTACAACCGCATATTCCTGAATGCGGGGAAATATTGAATGCAGGGGCCGAGTTTCCTGCTGTACCGCCCTGTTACGGTGTTGGAACCTGTTCAGGAACCGCGACGCGCGTCATGGTAGTTTCGCGACTATGTGAAACAGCAGACCCGGTCGATGAAAATTGTTGGACAACGAACGGACGCAACGCCATGCTTGTTCCCAAATCGGCAAGAGAAAGATTAGCCTGCCACTCGTCAGTTCGTTTTACGGCATCCTGATTTACATGTATTGGCTCGACACCAAGCAGCATCACTCTCCCCATATACATGCCGAATAGGCTGGTAGCGAGGCGGAATTTTCGATACCGGTGAAACTCAGCGTGAATTCGGCTTAATCCGGCTCAAAGGATTTTCGCGAAGCGCCCCACGGCGGCTTCGACATTGGCTCGGCTGTTGAAGGCGCTCAGACGGAAATAGCCCTCCCCGCAGGCGCCAAAACCGCTCCCCGGCGTGCCCACCAGATGCGCCTCATGCAGCAGCTTGTCGAAAAAGTCCCAGCTGCTCAAATTACCGGGTGTCTTCAGCCACACGTAAGGCGCGTTCACCCCGCCGTACACCTTTAACCCCAGTTTCGTCAGCGCCTCGCGCACCACCTTCGCGTTGCCGAGGTAGAAGTCGATGGTCTCCCGCACCTGCCGCTTGCCTTCCGGCGAGTAGATCGCGGCAGCGCCTTTTTGCACAGGATAAGAGACACCATTGAACTTGGTGCAGTGGCGTCGATTCCACAGCGAATGAATCGAGATCTCGCGGCCATCGCGGGTCTTCCCCTTGAGGTCCGTCGGAATCACCGTGAAGGCACAGCGCGCGCCGGTGAAGCCGGCCGTCTTGCTGAAACTGCGGAACTCGATCGCCACTTCCCTGGCGCCGTCGATCTCATAAATCGAGTGCGGAATCGCCGGATCGGTGATGAAGGCTTCATAGGCGGCGTCATACAGGATTACCGAACCGTTCTTCTGGGCGTACTCGACCCAGCGCTTCAGCATCTCCTTGGTGGCGACCACACCGGTCGGGTTGTTGGGATAGCACAGGTAGATCAGGTCGACCTTCTGTTTCGGCAGTTCCGGCACGAAATCGTTGTCGGCGGTCACCGGCAGGTAGACCAGGCCGCCGTAGCGGCCGCTGGCATCCGCCGGGCCGGTGTGTCCGGCCATGACGTTGGTATCGACATAGACGGGGTAGACCGGGTCCAGCACCGCAATGACGTTGTCGTCGCCAAAGACATCGAGGATGTTCCCCGAATCGCACTTGGAGCCATCCGAGACGAAAATCTCATCGGCGTCGATCGCGGCGCCGCGCGCTTGATAATCGTTCTTGGCGATGGCCTCGCGCAGGAAATCGTAGCCCTGCTCCGGGCCATAACCCTTGAACGACGAACGCACCGCCAGTTCATCGACGCCCGCGTGCATCGCCTTTATCACCGCCGGGGCCAGCGGTTCAGTGACGTCGCCGATGCCCATGCGAATCACATTCGCCGCAGGGTTGGCGTCGCAAAACGCCTTGACCCGCCGGCCAATTTCAGGAAACAGGTAACCAGCGGCTAGCTTGAGATAATGCTCGTTGATGTAAGTCATGATTAAATATAAATATCCTAAATTGGTGAATTTGCTTGCTGCTACATCGACGCAGCGATTTCGCGGATCACTCTGGCGTCGGAGAATGGAATCTTCTTCGTCACGGGCCGTCCTCTGGCATCCTGCAAGGGATGCCCCTCCGCATCTCGCGCCAGCACGATCTGATAATCTTCATGGCCCTTGCCCGCGACGACCAGGACATCTCCCCGCTGCAACGCGGCAAGCGCGCGTTCCAATGCTTCACGACGCGGACCGGCATTCGTCACGCGGCTTGCATCCGTGGTGCCCGAGAGCACTTGTTGGCGGATGGTGTCGGGGTCTTCGGTGCGCGGATTGTCGTCCGTCACCCAAACGCAATCGCCGAGTTCTTCGGCGATGCGGCCCATGATGGGACGCTTGCCGGGATCGCGGTTGCCGCCGCAGCCGAAGAGCACGTGGAGTTTCTGTTTCGCGTCGACATGGGGGCGCACGCTGCGGAGCACGTTGGCCAAAGCATCGGGCGTATGGGCATAGTCCACATAGACCGCTGCGCCATGATCAAGCACGGCAGCCAGTTCCAGGCGCCCAGGAACGGGCGACAGGCGGGCGATGCCGGCGACCGCACGCTCGACCGGCACCCCTGTGGCCACGGCCAAACCGAGTGCGCAGAGAATGTTCTCCGACTGGAAAATGCCTGCCACCGGCGCTTCTACTTCATACGAGGTTCCGAAAGCCGATAGCTTCAGCGTTTGTCCCTGCGGATGCGGGATGCGTTGCAACACCGTCAGGTCGGCGCCGTTGCCTGCTTCGCCATAGGAGATGACGCGAATCTGCTTCGACCGCATCGCCGCCGCGACCTGAATGCCCGACGGGTCGCGGGTATTGATGACCGCCACGCCATCCGTTTTGAGGTGTTCGGTGAAGAGCCTCAGCTTGGCCTCGAAGTAGGCCTCCATCGACAAGTGGTAATCCAGATGGTCCTGAGTGAGATTGGTAAAACCGACCGCGTCGAAAGTCACGCCGGCCAGGCGTTGCTGATCGAGCGCGTGGCTCGAAGCTTCCATCGCCAGATGCGTGACGCGATGCGCACGCTCCAGTTCGCCCAGCATGACATGCAGGGTTTTCGCGTCGTAAGTCGTGAGTCCCGCTTCAAGATTGGAGTGGCTCCTGCCGCGCCCCTGGAGGCCGAGGGTGCCCAGGCTGACGGCGTTGTGACCGTCCTCGCCCCACAGGTCGCGCAGGAAACAGACCGTAGACGTCTTGCCATTGGTGCCAGTGACCGAGGCGATCGTGGCCGGCCGACCGGAATGAAAATCCGCCGCCACTCGCGCATAGAATTCCCGGACGTTCGGTACGCGCAGCACGACGACTTTTGCGCGCTCGAACTCGGTCAGGCCCAGCGCTTCGTCGCGCGTGTCCTGCGGTACGGCGATGGCCTGCGCGCCTTTCGCGGCGGCCTGCGCACAGAACGCCAGACCGTTCTCCGTGGTGCCCGGCAAGGCGCAGAACAGGTAGCCGAAGCGAACGTCCCGGGAATCGTCCGTCACCCCGAAGATGAACAGGTCGTTCGTCTCGGGCAAGCCCGGCTGCGATGTGCCGACGCCGTGCTTGGCTAAAAGATCACCTAATCTCATATCGATTACATTTTACACGACGAGGGTGGATTGCCAGCCTTTGGCGTAGCAAGGTACACTCACGCCCCCGCAGCCCGAAAAAGCATCCCGAACTTACGAGCCATCATGACCGACAAGCCGATTCCCTTCGACGAGCGAACCATCCGTCAGATCACCAGCAATTTTCCAACACCGTTCTACATTTATGACGAATCCGCGATCCGTGCCAACGCTCGGCGACTGAATCAGGCATTCGCCTGGGGCGCGTTCAAGGAATATTTCGCCGTCAAAGCCTGCCCGAATCCGCACTTGCTGAACCTCCTGCGGGAAGAAGGCTTCGGCGGCGACTGCTCAAGCATGGCGGAACTGGAGCTCTGCGCGCGCGTCGGCATCACCGGCGAGAACATCATGTTCACCTCGAACGAGACGCCGGCAAAGGAATACCGCCGGGCCAGGGAACTTGGCGCGTTCATCAACCTCGACGACATCACCCACATTCCATACCTGGAAAAGCATGCCGGTTTGCCGGAGGCGATTTGCCTGCGCTACAACCCCGGTCCGCTGCGCGAGGGGAACGCCATCATCGGCAAGCCGGAGGAAGCGAAATACGGCTTCACCCGCGAGCAGCTGATAGAGGGCTATCGGCAGTTGCAGGCGAAGGGAGTGCGTCGATTCGGACTGCACACGATGGTGGCGTCGAACGAACTGAACCCCGAGTTCTTCGTCGAGACGGCGAAGATGCTGTTTCAACTGGCCGTGGAACTCGCCCGCGATCCGGGCGTGAGAATCGAATTCGTCAACCTCGGCGGCGGCATCGGCATCCCCTACCGCCCCGCTCAGCAAGCGGTCGACCTCGAATTTGTCGGCCGCCGGATACAGCAGGTGTATCAGGAGATCATCGTGCCGGCTGCTCTGCATCCCATGAAGATCTTCATGGAAAACGGCCGCTGCATCACCGGACCCTACGGCTACCTCGTCACCGAGGCGATTCATCACAAGAGCACTTACAAGCAATACATCGGCGTCGATGCCTGCATGTCCAATCTGATGCGGCCAGGCATGTACGGCGCCTACCACCACATCACGGTGCTCGGCAAGGAAGCCGCACCCCTGGACCATACCTACGACGTGGTCGGTTCGCTATGCGAGAACAACGACAAGTTCGCAATCGACAGGCAGCTCCCGGAAATCCAAGCCGGCGACCTGCTGGTCATCCACGATGCCGGCGCGCATGGCTACGCAATGGGCTTCCAGTACAACGGCAAGCTGCGCTGCGCCGAACTGTTGTTGCGCGAAGACGGCTCCGTCGTGCAGATTCGGCGCGCGGAAACATTGGACGATTACTTCGCGACACTGGATTTTTCCGAACTGCAAGTATTGGCTTAGGCCTGTTCCATCTTCCCCGAAAACAGGCTGGCCGCGACGATCATCGCACCGCCCAGCCATTCCTGGATGCCCATGATTTCGCCAGCGAGCAGCCAGGAGGACAATGCCGCCACCACCAGCTCGAACAGGAAAATGACAATGGCCTGATTGGCCAAGGTGTTGGTCAGCCCGTGCTGAACGACGAGGTTGATCACCAGCAGGAGCGCGCCGAGCAGGGCCAGCAGCATCCAGTGCCATCCCTGCATCTGCGCTTGGCCGGCCATGATGACGGCGGTATCCGGCTCGAACGGCAGCGCCAGCATGCCGATCAGCACGACGGCGGCAAACACCGCCAGCGATTTCATCTCGATGCTCAGATGGGCTGCCTGCCGCACCAGCACGTTCGACAGGGCAAATTGGAAGCCGGCGGCCATGCCCAGCCACTCCGCAGCATTGGCCGGCCAGGGCGCGCCCAGTTCGGGACGCCACAGCATGATGACTGCACCGCTTAATGACAAGGCGATGACTGCCGTGCCGACACGCGTGAGCCGCTCGCCCAGCAATAGCCGCGCCCAAAGCACCGTCCACAGCGGCGACAAATAAAACAGCAGCAGCACTCTCATCACCTGGCCATGCAGCATGGCCAACACGTAACCCAGGTTGCAGGCGGCGGCACTGGCGCCGATCAGCAGCAGGATCCAAGTGGGCCGCTGCTGGCGAACCTGCTTCCACAGCAGCAGGATGCCCAGCACCAGCGCGACCAGATAGCTGAGAATGGCGGCCCGCAAGCCGGAAAGTCCTGCCAGCTCCAGCATGCGGTAGGGATACCAGATGATGCCCCAGACGATGGCGCCGCTCAGAAGCGAGAGTACGGCTACTGTCTTGTCTCTGCCTGCCATATAATTCCTGTTTCCTCAGTCGATCGCCGCCCCAGTGAATCCCTATCCCGCCCAGCTTCAGCCCTGCCCGTTGGAAAAGCGACAGCGCCTGTTCGCCGGCATGCAGGCGATCAAGCGCTCAATTGGCGAGCCGCAGCATGATACGCTGTATATCATGCATGAACTTCAACAACTGATATCGAGCAGGCCTGGGAGGGTAGTATCCGGCAACCTGCCCTCGACCGACGGCAAGTACGGTCTGTACTGTGCTGTAATCGTCAAGCGTGTCGATGCGCAGACACGCGCCAAAATGACGATCGACGAACTGCTGCGCACCGACGACTGAGGAGAAGACCATGGGAGCAATGCAGCGGCTGTTCCAGTTGATGGCGGAAAAGACCGCTTCCGATATTTTCATTTCGGTGGGCGCACCGATCAACATCAAGCTCAACGGCGTCGCCATGCCCATCAACCAGCAGGTCATGGACAGCCAAACCATCACCGGCCTGCTGCACGAAATCCTCAGCGAGGTCCAATATAAGGAATTCGAGGAAGCGCTGGAACTCAATACCGGCTATGCCCTGGAGGGCGTCGGCAACTTCCGCCTCTCGGTGTTCCGCCAGAAAGGCTCGCCGGCCCTGGTGGTGCGTTACATTCCGGCCGACATCCCGGCCTTCGAAACCCTCAACCTGCCCGAAGTGCTGTGCGAAGTCATCATGGAAAAGCGCGGCCTGATCCTCATGGTCGGCGCCACTGGATCGGGCAAATCCACTACGCTGACCTCGATGCTCGATTACCGCAACGAGCGCAAGTCGGGCCATATCCTGACCCTCGAGGATCCGGTCGAGTTCATCTTCAAGAACAAGAAATCCATCGTCAACCAGCGCGAAGTCGGCTCGGACACGCGCAGCTTCCAGACCGCCTTGAAAAACGCCTTGAGACAGGCGCCCGACTGCATTCTGATCGGCGAGATCCGCGACAAGGACACCATGGCGCAAGCCATCGCGTATGCCCAATCCGGCCACCTGTGCCTGGCGACGCTGCATGCCAACAACAGCTACCATGCGCTTTCGCGCATCATCAGCTTCTATCCGTTGGAGAACCGCCCTGCGCTATTGGCCGACCTGTCGGTCACGCTGAAGTCCATCATTTCCCAGCGCCTGGTCAAGAAGCCCGACGGCGGCCGCGCGCCGGCGGTCGAAGTGCTGCTCAATTCGCGGCATATCGCCGAACTCATCGAGAAGGGCGACATGGACGGCATCAAGGATGCCATGGATCACAGCATGTCGCCGGGTTCCCAGACTTTCGAGCAGGCATTGTTCAAGCTCTACAAGGAAGGCATCATCACGCTCGAAGAGGCCACCGCCAACGCCGATTCGGCCAACAACTTCCTCTACCTGATCAACAACGACCAGGCTGCCGGCGGCAACAGTCCGGAAGTAGCCTTCGACCCGGCCAAATCGGTCACGCCCGGCTCCGGCTTCAGCGAGTTCCGACTGAAGATGGAATAGCCGTGAGCGCCGTGCTTTTTCTCGCAGAAGCCCTGCTCGCACGCCCTTCGCTGACGCCAAACGATGCCGGATGCATTGAGCTGATCGCTCAACGGCTGGACCAGTTGGGGTTCGTACTGGAGCGCATCGAAGCCGGCAAGGTCTCCAATCTCTGGGCGCGGCGCGGGAGCACCGCGCCGATTTGCTGCTTCGCCGGACATACCGACGTCGTCCCGCCCGGACCGCGCGAAGCCTGGCATAGCGAGCCTTTCCAGCCGGAAATCCGGCAGGGCATCCTGTACGGCCGCGGTGCCGCCGACATGAAATCCTCTCTGGCCGCCATGGTGATAGCCATCGAACGCTTCGTCGCCAAGCAGCCGCAACATCCGGGCTCGATCGCCATGCTGCTGACTTCGGACGAGGAAGGTGATGCCGTGGACGGCACGGTGCGGGTCGTCGAAGCCCTGCAAGCGCGCGGCCAACGCATCGATTACTGCCTCGTCGGCGAACCGACCTGTGTCGACCGCCTCGGCGACACCATCAAGAACGGACGACGCGGTTCGCTTTCCGCCAGGCTCATCGTCGATGGCGTGCAAGGCCATGTCGCCTACCCGCATCTGGCGAGCAACCCCATCCATCTCGCATTGCCGGTGCTGGCCGAACTGGCCGCCATGAAATGGGACGACGGCAACGAATATTTTCCGCCGACCACCTTCCAGATATCCAATATCCATGCCGGCACCGGCGTCGGCAATGTGATTCCGGGCCAGTGCGAAGTGAAATTCAATTTCCGCCATGCCACCGTCAGCACCCCGCAGGACTTGCAGGAACGCGTGCATGCCGTGCTCGACCGGCACGGCCTCGAATACCGGATCGAGTGGGACGCCTCCAAGCCCTTTCTGACGCCGCGCGGCAAGCTCGTCGCCGCTTTGGAAGCATCGATCAAAACCCATACGGGCGTGGCGGCGCAACTGTCCACCGGCGGCGGCACCTCGGACGGCCGCTTCCTGGCCGACATCTGCGCCGAGGTGGCGGAATTCGGCCCCGTCAATACCACCATCCATCAGGTCGACGAGTGCGTCGCGGTCGCCGATCTGGAACCGCTCGCCCAGTGCTACGAAGGCACGCTGGCGCGCTTGCTCGGCAATTGATACAGCAATGAAGGAACTCCTCGATCAGCTGCAAACCGTACGCGACTGGCTGCGCTACGCCGTGAGCCGTTTCACCGAAGCCGGCCTGTTCTTCGGCCATGGATGCGACAATGCCTATGACGAAGCCGCCTGGCTGATCCTGCATACCCTGCACCTGCCGCGCCATCGTCTCGAACCCTTTCTCGATGCGCGCTTGATGCGCAGCGAGCGCCTGGCCGTGCATCACATGCTCCAGCAACGCATCGCCAAGCGAATCCCGACGGCTTACCTGACGCAGGAAGCCTGGCTCGGCGATTTCCGTTTTCATGTCGACGAACGCGTGATCGTGCCGCGCTCCTACTTCGCCGAATTGCTCGAAGACGGGTTTGCCCCCTGGCTGGAATCGCCGGAAGAACTGGAACTGGCGCTCGATCTCTGCACCGGCTCGGGTTGCCTGGCGATCCTGATGGCCCATGCTTTTCCCGCAGCACGCATCGATGCCGTCGATCTGTCACCCGACGCGCTGGCAGTGGCGCGGCGCAATGTCGCCGACTATGGACTGGAAGACCGCGTGAGCCTGGTCGAAGCGGATTTATTCGGCGGTTTGGACAAGCGGCGTTACGACCTGATCGTATCCAACCCGCCCTATGTCACGGCGGCGGCGATGGCAACCCTGCCCCAGGAATACCGCCATGAACCGGCACTGGCGCTGGCTGCCGGCGAGGACGGGCTGGATATCGTGCGGCGCATCCTGAAAACGGCCAAGCAACACCTCAGACCTCACGGCCTGCTCGCCGTCGAAGTGGGACACAACCGCGCGCTCGTCGAAACCGCCTTCCCGGACATGCCGATGACATGGATTGACTGTGCCGGCGGGGAAGGGAAAATATTCCTGCTGCATCGGGAGCAGTTGCCGGGCTGAGCTTGCCCGCCACATCCTTGCAGCTGACGCCAACTCGCTCGCCAAGGATTGCCGGCCACGTCGACGCGCGCAGCAGCGCTGTCTCGACTTAGGCCTGGATCGGACAATCTGAACTTACCTTCCATTCAGGATATCCTTACACTCGGTTAAGAATTACCTTATAATCCATTCCGAATCATCTCTACCCGTCAAGGGCAACCCCTGCCGAAAGGCTTGGAGCGCAAAGTTCTGATCTAAGGATGTAAATCTAGGATTGAGTAACTGCCGGGAATATAGAACATTATTTCCTGATATTGACCGGCAGATTCCATGACTTCGCTGAGCGGCTCCACACCTGACAAGAGAAACCTGCTTGCTTATGTGGCGTTAGCCATCGCCTACGTGGTGACCGGCAAGTTGGCCTTGCTGTTGGCACTGCCACCCGGCTACGCCTCAGCGATTTTCCCGCCCGCTGGAATTGCGGTTGCCGCTGCATTCATAGGCGGCAAGCGCACTTTGCCTTGGACCCTGCTTGGCTCGCTGCTGCTCAATCTTTGGGTAGACTACTCCCCATCTCAGGCCGTCACGATGACAGGCGCGTTTGCCGCGAGCCTGATCGCCCTGGCTTCCATGCTGCAAGCGGCGGTTGGCGGAATCTGGCTGAGGCGCGCCATCGGCTATCCTTCTCCCGTTGACAAGGCAAGCGATGTCCTCCGGTTCCTACTACTCGCCCCGGCCATCTGTCTGGTCAGCGCGAGCCTCTCGGTCGGCGCGCTGACCCTGCTCGGCATCTTTGATCCGGCCCAGATGACGACAAATTGGGCGGCCTGGTGGATTGGCGATACCCTGGGCGTTATCGTAATGCTGCCCCTGGTTCTGGTAATCGCGGGAGAACCCCGCGAACGGTGGCGAAGCCGCGAGTTTCCTGTCGCCGTACCCATGCTGTTGGCATTTAGCTTATTCGTTTTTGTTTTCATCAAGGCCAATCGTTGGGAGCAGGAAGAATCTCTGGTCGAGTTTCGCGCCCAATCGCAGCAAATTACCGGCCAGATTCAGACCCACTTTCAGGAGCAAGAATTCCTACTCGAGGAAATCGAGGGATTCTTCTCTCACGATTTGGAAAAGTCTATTACTCGTGACGAGTTCAGCCGCTTTGTCGGCAACTCGATAAATCGCTTTCCAGCTGTGCAGGCCATGGTATGGGCGGCACGGGTCGACCACTCGCAAAGAGCGCGTTTTGAAGCCGCGCAACGAGCCAAGTATCCGGACTTTGAAATTCGCGAAAGAGATGCTGCCGGTCGGTTGAAACGCGCAGCGGATCGTTCTCATTACTACCCGATTACCTTCGTGGAACCGACCGGCCGGAACCTACCCGTCCTGGGCTTCGATCTCGCTTCGACGGAAGACCGTCGGCAAGCGCTGAGCAAAACATTGGAGCGCCGAATTCCTGTCGCCACACAACCATTACGCCTGATTCAGGAACAAGCTCGGCAGCCTGGGATTGCCCTGATGCTGGCGGTAAATCATGGCGGCAGCGCTCCCGGTATTGTGTTGACCATGTTGCGGGTGAAGGATTTCATAGACAAGACGTTGCCATATGACCGCTCGACGCTGCAAATCCGTTTAACCGATCGCGACGCTCAACAGCTTGTCTATGATAATTTTGATATTGCCAGCAAAGCCGATCCCTTCGAACATATCCTGAATTACGGCACACGTGAATACCGGCTCGAATTTTTGCCGAGTCGGATTTATCTAGTACAACACCGCGGTTGGCAAAGCTGGACCGTACTCGCCGTCGGGCTCTTCGGCACCGGCTTGCTGGGCGCTCTGCTGTTGCTCGGCACCGGCCACACGGCGCGTGTCGAATCCCTGGTGGCGCAACGCACGGCAGAGTTGCTCAGGACCGAAGGCCAGCTTAAAGAAGCTCAGCGCATGACCAAAATCGGCAGTTGGGAATTCGATATTGGGCAAAATATTCTGACCTGGTCCGATGAAATCTACCGAATTTTTGAAATTGACCCTGCCCTATTCGGCGCTTCATACGAGACTTTCTTGGCGGCCGTGCACCCCGATGACCGAGCCATGGTCGATAGCGCTTATCAGGATTCGCTGATCGGTAGGAAAGCGTATGAGATTGACCACCGCTTGCTGCTTAAAGATGGACGGATCAAGCATGTTCATGAACGCTGCGAAACTTTCTTTGCTGACGACGGCAAGCCTTTGCGATCCATTGGCACGGTGCAGGACATAACGACCATCAAGCTCAACGAGGAGGCATTGAGGGAAAGCGAGGAACGCTTTAGAACCGTGGCCGACTACAACTACGATTGGGAATACTGGCTCGGCGCCAACAAGAAGTTTTTCTATATCTCTCCGTCATGCGAGCGAATCACCGGGTATTTGCCAAAAGAATTCATCGACGATCCTGACTTGCTGGAACGGATCGTTCTTTCGGAAGATCGCCACTTGATGGATTGCCATATTTCGAACTACCAAGACAATCAGGAGTGCAGCCTGGATTTCCGCATCCTGAGAAAGAATGGCGAAATACGCTGGATTGCCCACGGTTGCCGTCCGGTGCATGA
>Ga0172380_10006021_pt1 | contig 14340 bp, 14 predicted proteins | sample Leawe162metaG_FD_119747 | JGI IMG/M metagenome (GOLD analysis project Ga0172380, IMG submission 119747) | Leachate microbial communities from a municipal landfill in Southern Ontario, Canada - Leachate well 162 metaG | ecosystem: Engineered > Solid waste > Landfill > Unclassified | place... | reverse complement strand
TGGGTATTGTGCCGAACGCAGTCTCCTGAGTTGCCTTCCACCGTCTCAAGGATGTTCAGGCCGACAGAGATGCATACGCCGATATGATCGGTGATGCCTCCTATGGGCTTATCCCAGATGACAATATCTCCAGGAGCCATGTGGTCGATGTCTATCTCCCTCCCGTGTCTCCTCCCTATGGTCAGGAAGTCTCCTGAATAGGCCGTCTTGAGAAACCAGAACAGGGCAGGGTCAACGTGCCACATGAGCCACGAGATGAAGATGGCGCACCACTGCCAGCCCTCTGACTCGGGGCCGTACCATGCGTGGTATTTCGTCCCACGGTTGGATCCCATCGGGGACTCACAGGAGTCGGGAGAACCTACTTCTGCGATTGCGCGACTGATGACATCTTTTGCTGCCGGCACGAGATCCTCCCGTTGATGAAACCTAGAACGCCAGTTAGTGCTATGAAACACCACTCAAAGAACTTAAATAACATGAGTCAATGAGAGTACAGTAAGGACGGCGACCACGAGGGCCGTGAACGCGAACAAAGCCTTCCACGCCCATGATGGCAGTTTGGCGAATATCTCCAGCGTGTCCAGCCGTTTCGCCGTGTCCTTGCAGGTCTCCTCGAGCTCGTTGATCCGCACGGACAAAGCCTCATCATCATGCCGTCGGCGGTCAACCTCTGTCTCCATGAGCGTGATGAGGTTGGGGTAGAACTCTGTCTGAGACTTGTGGATCTCGTCCACCTTCGCCTCTATCCGTCCTATCGACCCGTTCTGTTGACGCTGCCAGCGGTCGTGGGCTTCGATGAACTTGTCCATCTCCCTCTGCCTCACAAAGTCGTTGTCCATTGTTTCCCTTTCAACTTCTACATACTTCTGGTATCAGACACGAACGATAAACACGGCGCGTTCGAGCCGTCTGGTTCGATTCGTTTACATAGAATTTGAGTGTGTGCGCTCCTGCCGCCAATGACTCCCAGTGATAGCAGAGTGAAAAGCCAAGTCTATAATCTCCCGCTGCACTGGCATACTGGTCTGAGGTAATAGTGTCTTGGTCAACTGGGGCCGAACCGTCCATCTTGAAGCTAAAACTCCATATTATCTTTCCAGCAGCATTTGGGTTGCAGTAGAAAAGTCCTGAAACCTGTGCCTTGATGTCACTTACCTCTGTAAGCGTGATTGTCGTGCTAAGTATTTCTGTCATAGCATCCGAGGCAGGCAGGGTGACATAATACGGGTCGGGGATCTTCACTGGCGGTTCTTTGCGCCAGTATGTCGGGAGGTTTATGTCACGCGGGACTTGCGAGAGTTTCACCAGCATCAGTATCCCACCGCCTGAAGCCTCGCGATTTGGATGTCAGTCGAGGGCAAGAACTCGGTCGGCGTGACATCCAAGGTATAGTCATCATGGTTATACTTGACACTCTTTATCTGGAACGTGGCGATATCATTGACCGTGATGAGAGTCTCTTCCGTGGGAAGCCAATCTGCGATTCGGATGTTGTCTCCTCCCCTTGCCTCGCCCAGAGAATGTTCGGAGCCGTAGGCATCGAAGATCCTGTTGCATGTGAACTCTGCTGAGACCTTGAGGTCTTTGCACTCTGCTATATATGTGTTGCCTATCTGAGTGGCCCCGGCGGTCGTGATTCTTCCAGGTACATCTATCTTCTTTTTGATGACCCCGTAAAGAGCCTGAGAGTCAGCGTCCTGAACAGTGACCTGCTGGTAATGCGAACCGTCCTGGGTATAGTTCACGAGGACATAGTTACACAGAGCCTCTACGTTCTGGCTGATGGTGAGGTCATCGCAGTCTTCTGTCTTGACATACCATTTGATAATCGTGGGGGTCTTCGCGGTGAAGTAGAATTTATGGTCGAGCCATACGCCCCAATCGTAATTGTTGGCAGCGTTCATCTGTTCGAGAGCATCGAAGTAGTATGTCGCAGGGGCGAACTCAAACCTTGTCCCATCGGGGAAGTCATAGTCACCTGTCTCGATCGTGCCAGCCACGATCTCAGAATATGTGGAGAGTTCGGCATCCGCTAGAACTACGTTGGAGATGAACTCGTTCATGTGGTCAGTGGCTGCTACCACGGTGATATCCGCAGTAGTCCAGAGTTCGTTCAGACGGGCAGACCACCCCTGGCAGGAAACATCGAATATGTCAGGACGAATACTCCTCGGTGCCTTATCGATATAACCTTCCCAGAAGACCTGTGCGCTCTCACCAATGACGATTCGGTTGCGGGGCAAGAGGTCTGCCCAGTATTGTGTCACGGGTCGGTGGAGCGTGAACGATGCTGTCGTGAAACCACCTGGATTACACGACTCGAACGACATCCCCTCGAACAGGTTCACAGAAGGTTGCTGTTCGGGCATCCTCTCTGTGAGTTGGGACAGCGCCTCGTCCCCCGTCCTGTCTTGGACGAGGACGTACATCCCTCTCGGTTCGCGACTGACTGTGGCCCTGGCAACGGGTTCAGGGATAGGGGTAGGTGCCTCATACTCATATTCATCGCCACCCCACATATCCTCGAATGAGGTTACATCCAGCACTATGGTGTACGACGAATCTGCGAACACTTTAATGGTGCCGAAGAAACCTCCATCGGCAGTATCAGGGTTTGAGTTAGTGTCGAACCCAGCCACCCCAGCAAGCTCCAGCGTTGCCGTACCACCAGCGGAGACCGCACTGGCGATGAGTGTGCCAGCAGAATCATAAAGCCTGACCGTAGAACCCGTGGGCAGTCCCGTGACAGTGATGTCTGTGGATCGCATCAACTGCACATAGGCCACAACCATAGTGCCATAGTAGGCACTCGATACATCGCCGATGCACAGCCACGGATAATTCAGGAATGCGAGGTTCGCCCATGCCACTGAGGTATCCAGGAGCGCGGCGTAGTTGTTGGAATACACATGCAGTTGCGTATCCGCGGTGCCTCTCGTGACTGAGAAGCAGTAGTCAGTTGCCAGCGAATATGCGGCAGTCAGTCCACCTGTCGAGGAGAGATATGCGGCCTCAAATATCCTTCCGGTGCCAGTGGACCTATAAAAATCGACGCGAGGATACACATATGCGCTAGATACACTTATACTCCCCGTCGGCGTAGTCGCTGCATTGACGACGAGGATCGGGAATATCATATTATTGTTCACATCAGCCGTAATTTGTGCCTTAACCCTGATAACGTGGGGAGTGTTCTTCGGGATGAGGCTGTTGTTGGTGTTAACAAGATATGCCCTGTCCGCGGCGGCGAGTGTTTCGAAGGTTGCGCCAGTAGCCCCGTAGGATATCGCACCGCCGCCATTTAATTCTGGAGTTAGCCATGACGGGCAAGACTGATCGACGGTGAAGTCACGGTGTTGGATTTTGCCAGATGTAACCCGTGTCAGCATCTAGCCCTCCGGTACGAGGAGGTAGAGAGGACTGTATCGCATCTCAATATTGCAGAAGTTATTTGCTTGCTGGTTGTTGGTGACCTCGTAGAGAGTAAGGAGCGTGAGGTTCATCCCATTGGGGTCAGCCTCAAACTGTGGGAAGCCTTTGACATGCGCACGACTGTAAGCCTGCGCTTGATCCTGCTCGCCGTTGAGCGAGGCGAGGACAAGCCCTTGAGACGAGTCGATGATGAGGTAGTTCGCCGTCCATCCATCGATGTTAACAAACGAACCATCTATCGGGATGAGGGCAAAGTAGTCGAGCCACTCGGCTTGGTCGTCGTCAGGGTCTTGCTTGACGATACACGCTTGATACATCTGAGCGAGGTCGGCAGAATCTCCCAACTGGAAACTCGGTATGTTCACGATAGACCAATTCTCAAGAGAGTCCCAGGAGTTGAGCATGACTTCTCTGAACTTGGTGTCGAAAGAGGTCATGTCACCCATGTCCACAGTCTCCTCCTGAGTGTCAGAAGTGATGACCGTACCAGGGGGAATCTCAAGGCAGTACTCTACGACCGCACCGTCTTCTGCCGTGTTAGCTGCCCAGGTGAGATGAGCCGAGGGAATATACCTGCCCTTGTGAACCTCGACCTGATATCGGAACTCCTCGGTCAGCCTAGCACCACCCGTAGCCATCGAGCGGTACTTCTGGTTGCGACAGGTGTATAGGTTCGTGAGAGTCGCCCCCACAGCATCTAAAACAGGGTTATAAGAAGAGGAGTATCTAGCACGTTGACCCATGATGATATTAGTGGTCAGGATCGGAGCAACCAAAGCAACGCCATAAAGGATGCTTCCTCCATCACCAACTATCCAAAGAGAGGTTGCGCTTATCCCGTCAACACCCCTCCAGTTTGTGGTTCCCCCACCAGACTTTGCTATCCATGCTACGCCATCACCAAAAAGAATGACACCAACGTCTCCCACTGCCCAAATGTGAGTGGAGTCGAAAGCATAAACAGAACGTAGATGCGAACCTATGCCACTGACCTGGGCAGACCAGTTCACACCAGCGTCAGCCGAGAACAATATCTCGCCACCCTCTCCAACTGCCCAATAATGAGTAGCATCAAGCGCGTAGACTCCATAAAGATTCTTGGTTGTGCCGCTTGTTTGGACTGTCCACGTCTCACCGTCATCTGACGTTACGATTGTGCCGTCGTCACCCACTGCGATTATGTGAGTAGCATCGAAGGCATGAACGGCGCGAAGTGTTGCGGTCACTCCGCTGGTCTGTTCGGCCCAGGTAGTGCCATCATCACTCTTGATGATGGTTCCACCTGCGCCGACTGCGATGATATTGGTACTGGTTATCGCATGCACTCCAAAGAAATTACGCATCAGTGAAATATCATCAAGCCAGCACTGATGAACACTGGTTGAGGAAACTGATATGTTCAACTTCACATATGAGGTTCCCTCTGGGATCGCAGAAAATATACAAGTGTTGTGTACGTATGTCGAACCCGTTTGATAGAAAGAAGTGCCATTAATTGTACCAATGAGAGTATGAGAACCATCATAACAAGACAACGTCGGCATACTTGTGGTGCCGCCCGAGTCTGGACGTATCCAATAATCAACAGTGAGTACTTCTCCAGGGTTGGCAACCAAATAGGCATTCGTTGTAAAGAGTTTGGCCACACTTCCCGCAGGCATATCCAACACAGCACAATATGTACCACTATGTTGTGATCCGTATGTACCTGCGATCATTGTCCCCGTATATGTCCAATTGGTGAGATGGTTGCCGTCACTCCATATTTCCAGGCCACCATCTACAATCGCTGGTGGACAAGTCTGGGTCCCCCACGTTGCCCCTCCGTCTGCGGTATAAAGGATTGTCCCGTCATCGCCAACCGCCCAGACGTGCGTAGAATCGCCCGCCGAAACTGCATTTAACTGCACTGAAACACCGCTAGTCTGCGCCGCCCACGACAGGCCATCGTAGTACACGATTACACCGTCATCCCCACACGCCCACACGTTCGAGGCATCGTAAGCGGTCACGGCGTTGAGGTCGGTCTCTACCGTGCTGTTCTGCCCGATATACTCGCCGGGGGAGTAGGGGTTAGAAAAGTAGAAGTCGCACAGGGCTGGGACATCGCCGTGAAGGTCGTCGGGAGGAACAGAGATGCCGATTGCCCCAGAGGGCTTATGGTCGGGGATGAGATGTGTATCTCCGAACGACAGTTTGTCGATGAGGATGACCCCTGCAACACCAGCATCGTTGCGGAAGACTCTCTTTATCTTTGTGGTCCCTACAGGGAAAGATTGCGCCCCACCAGAGCCAGCCGGGGAGATGACAGGAGTACCGCCTATCTCTACTGCTTCGAGCCACGTGGTAGCCGAGGCTGGGTTATATGCTACAAGGGGCGTGAGAGTCCCTAAGACTGCTCCTAAGTCGTTGTAGCAGACTATGTCTATGTCCAGTGTAGGCGCACCTGATACCTCGTATGCGTAGCACTGGATGGCATGGTATCGAGTCGCATCCACAGGGATGAAATCTCCGTCAGTGACCACGCCGTCAGGAGCGGTGAGCGAACAGGACGCTAAACCGTCCAGGGCAGTCGCGCTATTAGCAACCGTTCCTGCCTCGACCCAGTTGGAGAAGTTATCACCATCATGCACCTCGAAAGAATCATTTGCGCCAAGGTTGCGAAGTATCCATAGAGATTCCTGTGGGGCGCGGAGGAAGGGCTTTGCTTCCAGGTCTATCTCGATATTAGCCATGACGCACAACCTGCCGTTCCTCACGGCGGTCACGAACCAATCCGGGGTCCGTATATCATTGGGTGGAGACACGAGGTCTATGAACAACGGGTCATCCCAGCCATCTGCTTGCCAGAGCAGGATGGGACGTTCAGACAGGAGTTGATCCCACAAGGCTCGTGCGTTCGTCGAGAGGTCATCTTTATCTGTGCCAAAGATGTGGATCTTGATGGTGACCTCGCGGTTCTCATACTTGTGGCGAGAGACGTCCCTGCCGTCACCGTGGGCAGGGTCGCGCCATTCGATAGAAGGCTTCGCGATAGGGAACTCGAACTCGTCAAAGCAGTATACAGAACCATCGTTGATGTCAAGGAGGACATCCCCCGAGAGGCCCCCGGATATGGAATAATCATAATCGACGAACTTCAGAAGGTCTGCCATTTAGTATCTTCCTCCGCTTCGCGCTCGTGCTGAACTCTGCTGGCCCTGTATCCTTGATACCGATGTAGCGATCTGCCGTCCGTCGAGGTAGACCGGCACAAAAACTGTCTGGTCTCCCGTGGACACTGATATCTGATTTATCCTCGGGGATGCGAGGCCTCGGAGCATCGATTTCGACAGGACGAACTCGCCAGCGTGGAGCAGGTACTGACCAGTTGAGTGGACAGGGCCACCATAAGCGAAACTCCCCATCCCACCTCCGGTCAATTGACCGCTGGCGTACATGGCGATGATATCTTGCAGACTCCGCTTTAGTTCGTCTGCCTTCGACTTCATCTCGTCGAACCGGCTGATGAACGCCGAGGCCATATCATCCACTCTCTGCTGGAGATAGGAGACATGGGCCTGAGTGTCTATGATGGTTCGGTTGAGGTCGGCCTGTTTCTCCTGCACCCCTGCTATCGACTTCTGCAAGTTGGCTTGTTTCACCAGCAGTGGAGCCAGCGCAGTCTGATGGGCTTTGACCTCTTTGGTGATCTGCGCCCATGTCTTCTCCTGGTTGTACATCGGGTCGAGCATCTGCTCTAGTTTACGGGTCATCGGGTCATACTTGATGGACGTTGCGAGGTCGTACTCTTCTTTTTGATGGTCGAGGGCTTCTTTTTTGAGGGTCAACTGCGCTGCAAGTTCGTAGTTGTGCGCGTCCTCGGCCTTCATTATAGCCAACTGCAACTTGTTCGATTCCTGTTGCATCTGGAAGGACTCGTTGTCGGCGGAGGTCTGGCCTTTGATCTTTGTCTGACCGAGCTTGTCGAGCGCACTCTGGTGAGCGTTGATGGAATCGGTGACCTTGTTCAACGACTTGTTGAGGTCGTAGAGCATATCATCGTACTTATCGCTCTGCTCCTGCATCCCCTTAAGTTCTTCCTGCGCCCTCTTGAGGGCATCGTTCATATTCGTCCAGGCTACGAAAGCCCCCGATGGGTCAGCGAAGATGGACTGGATAGCTATCCTCATCTTGTCCCATCTTTCCCGCTCACCGTTCTCCGACCAGAACACCAGGGTCGTATTGACGAGGTCGTTCCAGACTTTGTCGAGTTCCTGTATGTTGGCTGCTCCCGCCCCGATAGTAACGGTAGGATTGACAGACCCGGCACCGGCAGTGAGTTGCTCTGCTATGTATATCCCAGCGTCTTTGGGCTTACTGAACACGGGGTTGACCGCCGTTGATACCCTCACGACCATTTGCGCCCACCAACTACCTTTGGCCTGTTCCTTCTTAGTCCTCACATCAGAATCGTCGGCGGTCAGTTGGCCATGAGACTCGCCCCATCCTTGGTGGGCAGAGGTCTTTGCTGCTGTTACTTCACTCATATCCACACTGGGAACCAACACCCCAGACCAACCAGAGCGAGATTTTTCTTTAGCTGCATCCACCTGCGAAGTGTCGGCAGTGATCTCTACGTGCATATCCTTCATCTGCTGTTTGATGGAGTCGTAGACCTCTCTGCCTATCTGGCTCCCCGTTTCAGGGTAATCTGCACCGCTGGCGATCAGGTTGGCAATGTCCTGTGCCATCTTAGTCGCTTCATCCCCCGTCACACCTCGCATCGCCAACATACCAGCAGCAGTTGCAGCAGCAGCATTGGCCCCGAACTGGCGAAACTCTGAGCTTGTGGATCTGAGGGCGTCTGCGATATTCTGCGATATTCCCTTTCCAGCCAGACCAGCATTGTATGCAGCCTGGATGAGTGAATCCTTCATCTTAGCAGCATCTATTGCAAGTTGGTTCATCTGGGAATCGAGGTACTGTAGAGAACCGCCTGCTTGATCTACCGTCAACCCCAGTTCTTTAACAGCATTGTTTATGTCATTGATGGCATGGTAAGGATCACGCGCCCAACTATCCTTTGTCACCTGCCCTGTCTGTTGCATATAAGACAGGTAATCTTTTATGTACTGTTGCCCTGCCTTGAAGTCGGTAGACAGGAGGTGCATCACCGAACTCGCATCGAACCCTGCCAAGTTCAAATTCTGTAGACTGCCGACAATGCCGTCTATCCCGCTCGATACTTTTTCCCTCACCTCACTGAGGTGGCTCATCTGCTTGATGGTAGCCTCAAGACCGGCGAAGTCTCCCGTTGTGGAAACGCCCTGGATACCAGAATATTTCATGAGGTTGTTTATGTGTTCTTTCAGGACTTCGTCCGAGGCCATGATAGCCTGTCGCTCATTGTCATATCCTGCGACCATCTCCGGAAACGCACTGGCAAGTTCAGCCGTGGTGGCTTTAAGCTGGGACTGAGTTTCGGTATATCCCTCTGTGTCGGGAGTCATGCCAGCTAGTTTGTCTCGAAGATCCTGATAGCGTCCAGAAAGAACTGCGAGATTCTTACCCGCTTCCCCCATCGCCATGTCATTCTTACGGACGGCAGCAAAAGCCCTGTCCCCCTCTTTGCTTGCCTTCCATGCGGCGTAAATAAGCCCACCTATCAAGGCCACAAATGGTGCTGCGACCAAAGCAGCCGAAGCCATCGCCATCGAAAGGCCACCCACGCTCGTCGCCATTGTTTGAGCAGCCGTTGCACCGCCTATGAAGCCAACCCTGATGTTGTTGATAACTGCCGGGAGAAGAGACCCCCCCAGAGAAGCGACACCCTGTGAGAACAGCCCTGAGATAGACGCAACTATACCAGGAGCCAGTTTGAATGCAGCAAATGCACCTATGAGAGATACGAGTGCTATCTTGGAAGACAGGATGAACTGTGCGAGATTAACAAAAGTGCCACCGACTTTCTTCACTGCTCCTGCGAATGCATTAACGGTCTCGTTCTTCCCAGCAAAAATATTCCCGATGGCAGTCGCTATTTTGGTGGCTACAGGGAGGAGTTTCTGCCCGAGTTCAATGACCGACTTCTTCAGAGTGTTCATCGCCTGGGCGAACTTATAAGAGGCCGTTTCGCTCATCGTCTCGAACATCTTATTCGTCACACCGGCTCTATCGCCCATAGCACTGAGGTCGGCAGCGAACTCTTTCATAGAGATACCAGCAAGAGGCAAAACAGCTTTCAATGCGCGGATGTTCGGGAAGAGAGATGTGAGTTCGTCGTCGGGGACTTTCTCCGCGATCTCCATCAAGGCTCCTGCAAGCCCCTTGGAGCGGAGACCGGCAAGGGAGAAATCTATACCGAGACGTTCGGCGGTCTTAGAAGCTTCCGCTGTCGGCTTGAGGAAGGTCATGAGCGTCTGGTTAAGGGCCATGAAAGTGGTCTCTACCGGAACACCTTTCCTTGTGAGAGTGGCTGCTGCTGCACCCAGTTCGGTAAAGGACACCCCGGCGATGGCTGCCGTGCCGGTGACCTTACCCATGTTGCTTACTAGTTCCTGGAGGGTGAATGAACCTCTTCGGACTGCCACATTCATCGCATCCATGTAGTCTATCGGCCCCTGGAGGGCCACAGAGGAACCAGTGTATGCGTTCTGGACAGTCGTCAAGGCTCTTATGGCGTCCTCGAGATTGGCGACACCGCCGACAGCACCCTTCTCGGCTACTGCCAGGGTCTCGAACCTCTGGGCATCTGTGGCATCGGGCATATTAGAGACGGCGAAATACCATGCATCCCCGAGGTCTCCAGCCGACTGAGAACCCTTGGCTGACATATCGAGGATGGTCTCACTCCAGCTTTCCATCCTCGCCTTAGAGGCGCCTACGAGCGCACCCGTTTTCGAGATGTTCTTCTCGAAGTCAGCAGCCATCTTCACCGAGGCTGCTCCCACGACACCTGCCATGATGGCAGCGGTCGTCCCTATGCCGAGAAGTTTCGAGCCTATCCCCGAGGACGACTTACTCATCGTCGCGTCGAGGGCATACATCTCGCGTCTTGCTCTCGCTGCTCCTGCCCCGAGGGGCGCAGTATCAAGGGCTACGGAAGCCCATATCGTTCCAAGGTGTCCACCCAATTATTTCTTCTTTCGCTTCGGGTCTCTCAGCCACGACAGATCGTTTTTGTCATGCTTCTTCTTGTCGCCCTTTGCCATGTCCTCGAACACCAGGATAAAGTGCCAGAATTGATCCAGGTACAGATCATCCACTTGAGTAGGAGTCCAATGCCAGATAATAGCGAAGTTGGTATAAGCCGACAGTAAGAACTCCTCGAAGCCTACAGACTTCCCCTCACCGCTCCTCAGTTTAAAGGGATGCGGTACAACGCAAGTTTGACCTTCAAGAAGAACTCAGCCGATGCTTGCCACAGGGGCATCCCGTCCATGTCGCTGCGCTTCAGTTCGGGGTGTTCCGGTTTGAGCAACTTGTAAAAGAAGTCCTGCGCGAACTCGATGTTCTCCAGTTCGGTGGCGTCCTCTTTCTTCTCGATCTCGTCGATGTATTTCAGGACTTTTTTGTACTCGCCCAGTTTCAAATGGGGAACAGGGTACTCCTGGTCGCCTAACTGGATCGTGAGTTCTTTTTCGACTATCGGCGTGAGCTTCTCCGGTTCGGGGATCGCTTCGCGCTTCTTCACTTCTGCCATGATTCCTCCTTGGGGTGAAAAGGGGCTACCACTCTCCCAAGGAGGAGAGAAGTGGTAGCCCGATTTTCATTCTCGTCTAGGTCGGTATCGAAGCGACTACTTCCCAGCAGTAGACCGGCTTCGCGATACCTGTGTCGTATGTCGGGTTCTCGACTGCGGATATGCTCCACTCCTGCGTCCCGTACTCCTCCTGCGAACCGCCGAGGGTCACGAAACTGGGAAGGCACTGGTAAACGTGGATCTCTTCAAATCCGACATCGTTGGAGCCTTCCTTCTCGGAGCGATAGAACCGCATCTCGAACGGCACGGCGTTCGACTGCTCCGCGAGTGTCGGTGGGCAATAGCCTATCGCACACGGGGGGCTTGACGCATCGTACGTTATCGTGCCGACGGAACCTGCGATGATGTACTCGACCTCGGGGTTCCTGCAACCCATCGAGAACTTTATCGTCATCCCGGTGAGTTGGTTGTCGCCCTTCATCGAGTTCTTGATCACATCTCCGCACTTCAACTTATTGGTGGCCCCTTCTTCGATCTCGGGGTCAAGCCCGATCTCCACGGGGCAGTCGGTGGCGTACCAATCCGCTGCTGCGTCTATCGAGCCGTCATCGTTGAGGGCGCGGAACTGCGCTTCTCTAACACCGTAGATTATCGCGCAATCGCAATCCTGTCCGATTACTCCCATTATTTATCCCTCCCTTCATCTCTCTCAGATGACGGGGTTGAGACCGCCTTAATGAACTTGAAACGTTTGAGGTAGTTCGCCTCCGGGGCGGTGAGTCCTGATATCTCCTTGCCCTCAACAAGGATTATGAGGGCGTCCTCGAAACGCACCTCACAGGACTTAAGTGCCACATACGTGGCCTTCTTCGGGGGTTGAGTCCCGAAAAGTTTCTTCTCTGTGGCCTTCTTCGGGAACGAGTCCTTGGTGTTGTCCCTTTCCAGTTCTGCCATCTTTTCCTCCTCAAATCTTCGCACCTGACCGATGCTTATCTTGGGCTTGCATCAGCCCCGGTGGTGAGAGTGGTTCTTGCGAACCGCCATCTCTATGTCCAGAAATCTGTCGGCAGGAGGAAGCGGTTCGATATGACGCTGGCCCTGAATGTCTCAGACCAGAAGTCAGTCCTCGCGTCTCTCCTGTATTCTCCCCTGATGATCCTGCCGTCTGGTGTGGTGATGTCCACCTGATGTATAGCAGCCACGACATCATCCGCTATCGGGTCGATGGCTATGATGTTGCCCTCCTCCCCGAAGACGTCTACTGTGAACTGCATGAATGTACCGAGAGGCGTGTTGAGAGAAGGCAGTTCTCCCATAAACGTCATCACCAGGAACGGCTTCTCCGTATCCGCAGGAGCGGTATAGCCCCAGAAGACACGGTCTCCCACGGCTGGTATCTCTGTGCAGAGGTGTTCGTACAGACCCTCGCGAATATCAGCATAGTCCATTAGTAGACATTCCCCCCGCCTCGGCTTATTCCGAACCCACCTGCTCCGAACAACGCCCTCAGTTTGCCCATCAAGACTCCGATGTTGAAGTCACGGGCCTTCTCGATTATGGCGTATCTCTGGCCAAAAGGCCTTCCCCTGCCGTAAGCCCTCACATGACCGAATGGGTTCTCCAGCCAGAAGCCGTGAGAGCCTTCCCTGCTCGGGGCCGAGCGGTACCCTACGTCACCTATGATGCTCGTGCCTTCGCGATATGTATCGTGGTAGAGGTCTGCCTCAGACTCGAACGTCTGGTTAGAGTACACATGGTTGTTCATCGCGTAACGATGCGAAAGGTCCATGTGCTGGGAGAGATAGTTCTGGGCCATGTGCAAAGAGAGGGTCTCCCATGCTGTTATGTTCGCGCATACTCGAGGTGAGCCACTCATACTGCAACACAATCCGCTTGTGTCATGGCATCGGTGTTAACGTCATCGTATCGTCTGACTCCCATGATCCGGTAGTCACGCCCTTCGTGATCAAACGTGTCGTAGGAATCGTGACCGAACTCCATGTCGGCGTCGAACTGAGCCAGTATGCCGAGGGTTATCGACTTGACCTCGCCCTCGGGGAGGGTGACCTCGCGCTGATTGCGCGTGGTGAACTTGTAGAGGCGCACGGTCTGGTCGTCCTTAATGGTCTCGACCCAGGAGAAACCCCCTGCGTTCGGCACCTTCGTATGCCGTGTTATCGATATGACGCTGGGATCAGCAGCGATGATGACGCCTACCATGCTCATGGTTCCTCGCTATACCTCGCCAGGACATCCGGTTCGGTCTGCTCGTCTCGCCTCTGGAGAGCGTTGGATGCTCCTCCCATGAGGTCTCCCGCCCTCTGAAGGCAATAGTTCCTGTCCCAGGTGACCGAGACGTCACCGACCCGATATGAGGTGGGCTTATTAGAGGCAAGGCCAGCCAGCCACATCCAGCCCCTACCAGCAGCTCTCAGGACGTCATATGTCGGAGTCCAATCTGTGTCGTCGGGAGCATAACCGTACTGGTCGATGACCTTCTCCAGATCGAGGAACTCCTGTATCTGGGCATCGGTGAACATATAGACCGCAGGAGAGCCTGTCCCCGTGTCGTGGAGCCAGAAACGCACCCTGTCTATAGGAGGACTAATCATCTCTTTCTCCTCTTTTTGACTCGTTTAGGAAGACCCTTCTGTGGGCCGTATTTTTTGCGCCACCGCTTTGCTATCGCAGGGTGGTTAGCGTACATGAACGCGCGTTGCTTCTGGGACTTGAACGGCATCAGCTATACTCCCTGATATTGTTCTCGACCTTGTATAGAGTCTTGTAATACTTCTGCTTCGCGGAGAACCTCTCTGGTGAGCGGTAACCCTCATGATGGAGCAGGTGTACCTCTCCGCAGTCGAACGCCGTGTAGGCGTGTCCTGGCTTCTCTATACGAGAGAATGTCTGCCCGTGTTGGTCTTTGAGCCAGTAGTGCTTATCTTCGTAGTGAAGCCCATCAACGTGCCTGAACAATCGGATTCTTTTCATGTTGTGGAAGTTGCGGTTCGGTGTCGTATCTACCGCCATCCAACAGATGCACATATCGGCATCGGGGATCTTGATGTCCCCTGTCCATTCCTCGTCTGTGTCGAGGTGAAGATACCAATCTCCCTTCCTCCCGACGAGGTACTCGTTCCTCTTCTCGACCTCGGTCATCCCAGGCGCGAAGAACACTGTAGCCTTGTTAAGCGACCTCAGATACTGCACCGTGCCGTCTG
>Ga0172380_10006020_pt1 | contig 14340 bp, 16 predicted proteins | sample Leawe162metaG_FD_119747 | JGI IMG/M metagenome (GOLD analysis project Ga0172380, IMG submission 119747) | Leachate microbial communities from a municipal landfill in Southern Ontario, Canada - Leachate well 162 metaG | ecosystem: Engineered > Solid waste > Landfill > Unclassified | place... | reverse complement strand
CGGGCGAAGTGCACACCGGTCAACCGCCCCAGCGGCAGCGCTCCGCCCGTCATGGAGTCAGTACGCAGGCGCTCGAGCGCTGCGTCGAGCGCCGCGCCGGCACCCGGCGCAATGGATGCACGAATCGTGACCGCCCTCTGGGATCCCATGCGCCAGTGTCTCAGCCTTCGAGCATGAAGTCGATGGCGTGCCACTTGCCGACGAAGACCTTCCCGAGCCAGAGCCGGGGAGCAACCTCCCGGACCTCGTCGCGGACGAACCACGCGACCCTGGAAGTCTTGGAATAGTCGAGGATCGTCGCCTCACCCCCGTCGATCCAACTGGGCCCCCGATAGACCTTCGCCCGGATGAGACGCGCGCGCACCGGCAGGATCTTGTTCACCAGCATGCCGCCATCGGGCTCGATGACCTTGCCCTGCCACACGATTAGACGCGCGAGCAGACGCATCGGTGCGGCAAACGAACGTCCCGGCAGCACGGCAACGGTGCCCTGCGTATCACCGGACGGTGCTGCCCCCGGCACCGCTACCACTCGGTAGAGGTCGTCCAGCTCTCGCTGAGACATCTTCAGCAGATCCCGCTTGGTCAGGGTCTTGCTCGGGGTCATCCTGCCTCCACCGTGGGCGTCTGATCGCTCGATGGCTGCGCCGGGCGTCCGGCGAGGAACTCCACCTCGTGGCGGGGGTAGGAGAACGGCACGGGATCACTCCCGAGCGATGGAGCCGCAATGTGCCGCTGGTGGCGTGCGACGTGCGTTGCGATCGCGGCCTTGAGGATGAAGAGGACCAGCTCACGCCCCGGGTATTCGCGAGCGCCGCTGAGGAAGAGGTTCGACGTCGGACGCATCTCCGAGGCGCCCACGAGCCATTGCTCCGGTCGGAACGTCTCGGCGTCCGAGCTGCTCGCGGGATCTCGTTGCAACAGTGGGAAGAAGTGCACGACCTCGATGTCCGCTGGGACGGCCACACCGTTCACCGTGTCGCCGAGAGGGGCTGTGTGGAACGTGCGCGTTACGGGCGGGAACAACCGGCCGGTTTCCTGGATGCATGCTTCGATGAACGCGAGGCTATCGATGCCTTCCGGATCTAGCGTGGGAGTCCCTGCGGCCAGCTCATCCTCGATCCGTCGCCACGCGTCGGGTCGCGACCCGATCATCGTGAGCGTGCGGATCAGTAGGTCGCTGGCGGACCCGGTGAAGGGGAACATCCAGTGCGGAACCTGCTCGATCGCCTCGTCGTCTCCGAACTCGGCGCCGCGAACGATCGCAGCATCGCGGCTGCGCGCAAGCAGAGAGTGCGCGTCCGCCTCGTCCCGAGCCCGTCGGAGGGCCGTGTAGAAGCGGCTACGACGGCCTGCGGCGAAGCGCCCGAGGATCGCGCGGCGCATGGGGTTGTTCACGAGGCGAATCAGATAGTCGATGTCAGCGCCCAGTGATGCGGGAGCATGTTCGCCAACCACCAGGTTCAGCATCACGACGCGCATCCGCTCGCGGACATCCTCTTCAGAGTCGAGGGGCGTGCCAAACGCCGACCGAATCGCTGTCAGCAATGCGGCGCGATCGCCGGGCGCTGCATCGAGGTCGAGCACACGCTCGTTGAATGTCCTGCGGCGAGCCCACGCGTCTCCATGGCTGATCGTCAGTGCCGTTGGTGCGAGGAACGCCATCGACGAGCGCTTTAGCCCACTCTCGATGTACGCGCGCTCGTCGGGCGCGGCGTCCAGGATGTGCCTCGAGAGGTCAGCTCCGGTGACGAGCATCACCCGGCGGCCGGCGACACCGAACAGCAAGGCCGGGCATCCGGACACATCGCGCTGCCTTTGCGCCCAACGACTGAAGGCCTCGACCAGGCCGATACGGCGGAATGGTGCGGCGCCGAGCGCGAGCACCAGCCGACCGAGCGCAACAACGCCCACGCGCGCCGACTGGCGAGGGAGCCCTGTGGCGTGGTTATTCACGGGACACGGCGGGCCGACATGTCGAGACGGCGGGCTGCCCGAGCGCTACCCGATGCGAACCGCATGGGCTGACGAGCGTCGAGTCGCAAGTCCGGCAGAGGCGCAGAAGGTCGATCGGCATGGTTTGCACCAGTAGGTAACCGTGCCGCCCGTCAGGCGCCGAACTCTAGAACGCGCCCGAACGACCTGTCAACGAACTGCGGCGCACTCCGGCATCAGGGCGGGCACCCGCCCGGTCAGCGACCGCGGCAGGAGGGCGGGGAACCGGGCACGAGGAGACGCGACTCGTCCGACGAGCAACGCCAGCGGTCCATGGTCCACGAACAACCAGCCTTCAATCCCGCCGTGCGAGCGTCGGTCGGATCGCGTGCAGGTTGTCGGCCCGCGTAGGTCCGTAGCTCGCTTCTGCCGGTCGGGGGTGCGGCAGTCGCCAGCGCGTCCCCGGACCAATGGATGTGGTGAAGATGCGACGGGGCGTACTGTGCGCGAGCAGCCTCAACACTGCACGGCTGCCGAGAGGTGTTGCCGGGGTCGGATGTGGGGGAGTCATGAGGAGGGCTCAATCTCTGCTCGCGGGGCTGCGAGTTGGGCGTCGCGGGCGCATTTTCCTCAGCTACCGACGCGACGATACCGAGCACGTGGCTGGGCGTCTGGCCGATCGGATCGTCGAGCGATACGGCGAGCCGGCTGTGTTCCTCGACGTCGAATCGATCGAGCCGGGCGCCGACTTCGTCCAGGCGATTCATGAAGCGGTGACCGGATGCGATGCGCTGATCGTCTTGATTGGCAAGAGCTGGCTCACGCTCACTGATCGCGAGGGCAACCGGCGCCTCGACGACCCGGACGACTACGTCGTCCAGGAGATCCGAATGGCGCTGGAGCGCAACATTCCAGTGATCCCGGTGCTCGTCGACGGGGCAACGATGCCGTCCGAGGACGAGCTTCCGGATGTCCTCGATCCACTGTCGCGTCGCAACGCGCTGCCGATCGACGGAGAGACGTTCCGTTCGGACTCGGGTGCGCTGCTCGAGCACCTGGAGACGATCCTGCCTCGCCCGCGCCTCCTCGACCGCCGAGCGATGCTTCAGCTCACGGCGGGCGCGGTGGCAGTCGCGGTGGTGGGCACCGGTGCGTGGGGATTCGGTCGCTGGCGGGAGCAGTCGCAGAGCATCCAACCATGGATGTTCAGAACCGATGATGAGGTCTATTCGTCGCCTGCGTTGGCAGATGGCGTGCTGTACTTCGGCAGTTCCGACCAGCACCTCTACGCAGTCGACGCGTCGACAGGGGAGGAACTCTGGCGTTACTCGACCGATGGCGCGGTCACCTCTTCCCCGTTCGTGGCAGACGGCATCGTGTACGTCGGATGCAACGATACCTTCGTCCATGCGGTGGACGCACGGACGGGAGCTTCGCGATGGAGGTTTGGCACAGGAGCGGCGATGCACTCCTCGCCCGCCGTGGCGGACGGCGTCGTGTTTATCGGGAGCCGCGACAACAACCTCTATGCGATCGACGCCATGACAGGGGAGGAGCGCTGGCGGTTCACGGCAGGTGACTGGTTCAACTCCTCTCCCACGGTGCACGACGACGCTGTCTTTGTCGGCTGTCGCGACCACAACGTCTACGCCGTGGACAGGGCGACAGGACAGGAACGCTGGCGCTACACGACCAATAGCACGGTCGACTCATCGGCAGCCGTTACCGGTGACACCCTGTGGATCGGCGGCGACGACCACAACGTGTACGCCCTGAACGCATCAACCGGAGCGTGGATATGGCAATTCACAGCGGAACGCGGCGTCGTATCAACGCCATCAGTCGATGGTCGAGTGCTCTATGTCGGCAGCGACGACGGTCATCTGTACGCCCTAGACGGGACCACAGGCAGGATGCGGTGGCGGTTCCGCACCGAGAACGGCATTCGATCGTCGCCGGCGATTGTCGACGACACGGTGTACTTCGGTAGTCGCGACCGGCACATCTACGCTGTAGATGCATCGAGCGGCGGGGAGCGGTGGCGGTTCCCAACCCAGGGCCCGGTGGACGACTCTTCTCCGCTGGTGGTCGACGGACGGGTCTTCGTCGGCAGCCTCGACGGTCGCGTCTACGCGCTCGACGCACGCACCGGCCGAGGGCCGAGCGGTCCCTGACGGAGGCGAGTGCGTCCGCTCATCGACTCTTCGCGATGACGGTGAACGCCGACTCATCGCGGCGTAGAAACCGCAGCAACCCGCCGGCAACGCCCACGACTTCCCAGAGGGTGAACAGTGGCATCAAGACGACCAGCGCGATCGGCTCCCACCACCGCCGGCCGTGTTCGCGCGAGGCGAGCGCATTGACTTTTAGGCCTTCCCAGTAGAGCCAGACCAGGAACGCGACGTTGATGCCCCACAGCGGCACGAGCATCGGATGCACCGGGTTCGCATAGGGGTCCCCTATCAATAGTCCGAGCGCGAGCACCGTCAGTGGGTGCTGAAGTGGTGCGCAGGCCCACACGCTCACGTTGTGAATGAGGAGAAATCGGCGGCGGAAGGGGAGCGATCGGTCTACCACTAACTCCAGGAGTCCCCACATCCAGCGCTCGCGCTGGCGGATCAGGTCCCGCACAGTGCTCGGTGAAGCCCCGTACGACCGTGCGGAGAACCATCCACTCCGTCCGGGATAGCGCTCGCAGAAGTGCAGAGCGAACGTTGCGTCCTCCACGATTGTCCGCGGCCCGAAGTCCCAGCCGATGGCGGCCTCCGCGGAGGCGCGCACCAGCAGCAGTTCACCATGCAACCCCGCATGCGGGGAACCGGACCCCGTCGACCGCGCGAAGAGGCTGATGTCGCAGCCGGGTCTGATGGCGTCGGCCAGCCACACGATCCGATTGCTCGCGTACTCGCGGGGGTAGGTCAGGACGCCCTGGCCGAGGTGCAGACCCTCGTCGCCGGCAGCCCGCTGTGCGGCCACAAAGCGAGCCAGGATGATCGCGGTGTCGGCGCCGACGCCCGTGTCATCGTCCATATGAAGGATCCAAACATCACGCCTAGCCTCGCCTTCTGCGATCCGGCGCTCATGGGCGTAGTGGCTGGCGCGCGCCTTGAAACGCGTGCCGTTCGCCGTTCGGTAGCCGCGTGGAACCTCGACCAGTCGGACGCGCGAGTGCGTTGTGGCCAACACCGCGATCTGCGACCGCGCCTCGCAGCCCTCCTCGATCACGATGTCGATCCTCACCGACGTGAAGTGAGGAGGAAGGAAGCGGTCGTACGAGCCCACCACCCGCTGGAGCGCGGCGTACGTGTCCAATCGCCCGATCGTCGGGACCACTACCACTAGCTCATCGGTCGAGATCGGTGGCACGTCCGAGAACTCCGTGGCCTCGTACTTCACCCTGCGTGCGGAACGGACACCACCCCACAGTCCGAGCACCGAGGTCCCCAGCGGCAACGTCCAGACCGCCGCCGTGTACCAGCCAACTGCCCCCGCACTCACATCCCGCTGTGCCCACCAGAGGCCCAGAACCAGGTACGCCAGGAGCGTGATCAGGAACGAGACGGGGCTTGGTCGCCAGCGTCGTGGGACGTCCCACTTCTGGCGTAGCCGAACCGTCTGCTGGGACATCTGCAGGCGCATACGGGAACCAATCCGCGCCGCCCAACGACAGAGTATGCGCTCCTACCGCGTCCCGGAGTGCCTTCTGACGATGGACCACAGGCGGCCAGCGTCGTCCGTAATCCGTCACAGAGCTCTACTCAGAAAGCATGTACTCAGCGGATCGGGGACGACGAAGCCCGCGTCACGGCGGGCTTCTTCTATCTATGCGTGCCTCCACGAGCACGACCTCCTCCGCGGCGGAACGAGATCGTCCACAACGGGGCGCCGGTGTGCAGAGGGATGAACGAAGCGGGTATCGCATAGGTACCCGGCCAGTGTCGTCCAGGTACCAGAGCCGCGTCCGGGAAGTGTCGTGGAGGTCCCGGAGCCACGGTGTCGTCGACCTACCGGAACCCCACACCTCAGATTCGGATCATGTGGAGCGGGAGACCGGATTCGAACCGGCGAACCTTGCTTGGGAAGCACGCTGATGATTGGGGATTTGGGATTTTGGGGCGAGGTACGTCCCGAAACGCTGGAGACATAACCGTGTACCAAACTCGACGCGTCGAGGACGCGGGACAGGGCATCCGAATTAACGGCGGGACCGCCCGCCCCGATCCCACGGGCTTTGGCTCGATCCGGGCGGCACATCTAGACATCGTGCAGAGCCCCAATGGGATAGCGTCGACTGATGAGTTCCGCGTCGCCCTTTGTCGGTATCGCCGTAGTGATGATCTGCCTGGTCGCGTGTGCGAGCGGAGCGCAGCCGGACAGTGCCGGCATCTCGGTCGGGACGATTACCGACGTGCCGGGGGGCGGCCCGCCGACGGCGGAGCTCACGGAAGGTCCGGCATCCGCCTCGTCGCCGCCGGACAGCCGCTGGTGTTGACCCGACGCCGGCGGCGTGTGGCACCGCTCGTTATCCGCAGACCGCCGCATCCCCGCCATTGCCCTCGAGGACGCTCACGGCTCGCGTGGAGGACCCCGGGTTGCTCGCCGTAATCGAGACCGCCCTGGGGCCGGCGGGGGAGCACGTCAGCGTGGTCGTCAGCGACGTGACGAACCATCGATCCGCGAGCGTGAACGCCTCCCGTATCTGGTACGCGGCAAGCCTGTACAAACTGCCACTCCTGTTCGAGGCGACGTGGCAGATCGAGCGCGGGCTGCTGGACCCCGCCAACACGGTGACGCTGCGGTGCGTCTATACGGAGCAGGACCTCGGCACGCTCGCGGTCGTGGGCCTACAAACGGGTGATGAGGTCAGCATCGCTGACGCGGTGCGGTACATGACGATTGCCAGCGACAACTCGCTCGCACACCTGCTGAACGACCTCCTGAACCCACGGAACGTCGATGCCCACCTCGCCGTGCTGGGCACGACCAGTACGACCGTGAACGACGCTACGTTGCCCACGACGGCTAGCGACATCGCGCGCATCCTGGAAGCGGTCGCTGAAGGCTACCCCTCCCAGGAGTCTGCCGATGCGATGTTTGTGCTCCTCTCGGAGCAGTGGATCCGCACGCGCATCCCGCAAGGGATACCCGCGGATGCCACGGTCGGAAACAAGACCGGCGACTATCCGGGCGTTGCCCACGATGCTGCGATCCTCCGCGCGCCGTTTGGTACCTATGTCATCGCGATGCTGACCGATGGGCAGGTCGACGACAGGCTCTTCGTAACCGTCTCGATGGCTGTCTACGATTATCTGAAAGCCCGAGCCAACGCTGAGGGTCGAGATGCAGCGCGCGGCACGCGCCATCCGTGCGGTTTTCGTCGCCGCGCTGCTCGTGGCCTGCGGAGAAGGTGGCCTCTGACGTTGGTGTGCGCGTCCGCCGTCAGATCACTCACGTGTTGCCCGATGTTCGCGTTTCCGAGCTCGGTCGGCCTGACGTCGTGCCGTGGTTCGGCAGCGCCGCCCGCATCCTCGCGGCGCGGCGGCCGTACTGCGTGCGATGAGCCTCGTCGATCATCACGACGAGGTTGTCGGCGTCGTTCCGCGTCGGTGCTGTGGCTGCCACCCGACCTCGGCGAACGGCTGGGGAAGCAGCACGCCTTCAGCATCGGCGCGCGCCAGTAGCGGATCACCCAAGAGGCGGTACTGTGCCGTCATGATCGAGCGCGACAGGGCGGTTGGCGGCTGGAGGAGCGCGGGCCGTGCGCAGCCATCGCTGGGACATCCAACGGTGGCCACAATCGAAGTATCGCGCTGGCCCCTCCCTCGTCGCCCGCGCCCTATCATTCTTCGGCCGATGCACGATGTGAGGTGCTCACATGGGTGATCCGACGATCGCGGATGTCTTCGGTGCACAGGTCTCTCTGGCCGCGACGGATCAGGGCCTATTCCTCGTCGTTGGTCGGAGCGCGTCGCCAGCCGCCCTCGTGCGGAGCGCGCGAGGCCGAGTGGCGTACCAGTTGCCGAACGACCGGGCCCTGCTCGCGGCGATGCCGCTCGGATCGTTCGTCGCGCTCCGCGGGCATCGGGAGATCGCGCACATCGGCCCGGTAACGATCGACGGGGAACGATTCAATCAGTTCTTAACGCGAGTCGCCCAGAGTCGTGCTATAAACCCATGAACCATCCGGGGCGGCGCACTCGGAGGATCCCAACATGGCTAGCGTGGGGCAAGAGCTACTCGACGTTCCGCTTCCGGAAATGGTGCTGAAACTCGCACTTGGTATCGCCGAAGCACAACGAGCGCTCGATGAGAACTCGGTCGAAACTGCTGAGGCTCTAGCGGAGACCACGATCCCGCTGGTGCTCGCTGTGACGCAGACGATCGCTGCCGACGGTTCGGTCAGTTTCACGAACGCTGATCCGGTGGACGTGTCGCTGATACAGATCGGGCTGCTGCCGACCTTCTACCAGTTCGCCGAGGCGACCATTGAGGTCACCATGGACATCAAGACGACGACGTCCGTGGAAACCAATATCAAGGTCAGCTCGAAGGCCAAGGTCGGCTTCTCCATGTGGAGCGCCTCAGTCGCCCTCGAGGTCAAACACAACCGCAAGTTTGGCAAGGAAGTGCACGGCACCAGTCGACTCCTGACCAGGCTGGTTCCCGTTCCTCCGCCACCGCGGATTGCTCCGGAACTCATCCTTGTCGACAACCGGCCAGCGCCGCCGCCAGCGTGACGGACGCCTCCGGCCGCGCGTGATAGCACGCGCGGCCGGGGATGAATCGTGGCGACCGGATCTGGAGACACACTGATGGTCACGCCGCTTCAACCAGCAATCCTGGGTAGGCAAGTGTTCCGTCCGCCCAACGTCCTACCCGAGACGGTCGTGCGCGAGACGCCTTCCGTCTCGTTTGGTGACCTCGTTCGCATGCTGGCCGAGGGGATCGCTGACGCGCAGGCTGCTCTCGACCGCGCATCCGCCGAGACGGTGGTCGCACTCGCAAACACTACTGTTGAGATGATCCCGTCGATTACCGAGACCATCAGCGAGGACGGAGAGGTCACCTACTCGCAGGGCGAACCGCGTTCGGTCTCCCTCCTCAGCCTGGGCGTACGGCCCACCTTCTACCAGTTCTCACAGGCCGTGGTCGAAGTAGCGATGGACATCAAGGTCGTGGAGAACGAGACCGAGAACGGCACGCGCCGCTTCGCCGTGTTTGCGGACACATCGAACGTGCGGTTCGAGCGCAAGCTAAACAGAGACGTGACGATCTCATCCCGGCTCACGGCGACACTGGTCCCCGTGCCAATGCCGCTCCGCGTCGAGCCGGTGGTGACGACGATCACGCCAACGGAACCGGCCTAGTCCGATGGTCCAGGGAAAGCCCAACGAAGGGGTGGACCTCCAGGCCTTCCTTGAGGGGGCAGGTCAGTCGCTGTCGGGAGCACAAGGTGCTCTCGGCGCTCCGGTCAGCCTGGAGTCGGAGTTCGTCCTCTCCAGCGCGGAGCTAGATGCGAAGGTCACACTGGCGGCTACCCCTGATGGCAAGCTCCTCGTCCAGCCGCTCTCGGCGGCGGACGCCCAGCGAGCCACGCTCCATGCCGATGCGATCTCGACTCTGAAGATCAACTTCGTTGCAACGGCTAGCGAGCCCGGAACGGCCGCTGCATCCGCACCCTCGCGCCCGGCCACGGAGGTGATCGACGAGGTTCGGAAGCGCCCGGACCTCGTCGCACTTGAGGCGATCCTCGGCGAGTTGGTGATCGACGCCACATACATACCGAAGACAAGGCAGTGGCTTGCGACAGCGCGCGACCCCAACGGGCGCATCGTCCGCGAGGTCATTGCTCCTGATGCGCCCGGGCGAGAATAGCGAAGGTGCGCGATGGTCCGGAGAGATGATCCACCTCCGCCGCGAGGTTCGTCGGCCGAATTGCATGCGCTCCGGGCTCAGGTTCAGGCATTGAGTGCCGAGCGGACGGAGCTAAGCCGAAAGCTGGCACAGGGTGACGCTGTAGCTAAGGAGGCCGCCGCATCAATCGAGGCGTTCGAGCGATTGGTCGCGAGCGATCATCTTGAGCGCCCAGGCACGCGTTCACTTCGCGACTATGTGGAGGTCGCGGGGCGGCAACTGGCGAAACTAGACGAGCGAGAGCAGGCCTCCAACGAGCGTGCAACTGAGCTGGAGGAAGCCAACAAGGCGCTTCAGACGCAACTCGATAGCGGTGCCGAGGCGATGGCCGAGGCGCTCCGACGGATCGGTGCGCTTCAGGAGCAGTTCGATGCCCAGACGGCGCAGCGTGATGCTCGATTGCGCGAGCTAGAGGCGGCGCTGGCCGAGGCACGGGAAGCCCCCCGGGACAGTATCGACGGCGAGGAAGCCGTCACCCGGCTCATCGAGGAGAATCGTCGACTGGCTAGCCAGATCGAGGCCACGACTCGCGACCTGTTGACGATGCAGCAGGCTGCGAAGGAAGCGAAGGACGGCCTGCAGTCTGTACGCGAAGAGACGAGCGCCCAGATCCGAAGCGAAGTTGCCGGTCAACTCGCCACGATGCAGCAGCAGCGCGAGTCACTTCAGAAGCAACTCGATCTGGCTACTCAGCAACTGAGCGCGGAGGGGAAGTCTCCGGTGCTCCCCGCCGAGCGCGTCGCGGAGATGCTCACCGGCCTTATCAATCAGATGCAGGGCGGCATGCCGGGGCTCAGCATTCAGACCGGTGAGCTGAAGTTGCGGGTAGGCCTCGACGCGGTGGGAAGTGACGTAGGGTTCGTCATCCCCTCGATCGACAGCCCCGAGGAACTGCGAGAGAGGCTCCAGGAAGTCATCCTCCGGTTCGAAAACCGATCTGATCTCATCCGCTGAACACGGGCATCCAGCTCAGTTGCGGCCGCTAGACCGCCCGCCCGAACAACGCGCCGGTGCACCGGCCATCCTCGACGGCCACGCGCCGTTGACGATGACATGCGGGGTCCCTACCGGACCTTCACATACGTCTCGTCCAGGTACCAGGAGAGGGATCTCCGACCACGGCGCCTGGCGCGCAGCTGTTCCGCGACGACCGGCGCGAAGCGAAACTCCCACGCGCGGATCGTTTCGTGGGTCACGTCGAACCCACGCTGCAGAAGGATCTCGGCGACGTCGCGCGAGTTCCTCGCTCGGACTACATCAGAGCGAAGTTCATCGGGTCGAGACGTCGGAGAGCCGCAGCATTGCTACGACAGGTGCTGGAGTGTGTCCTTGAAGGTTGCGACCTCCTGGTGCATGAGGAGGAGGTCGTAGGTCGTGCCATCGTCGTTCATGACCTGGTCGTGGAGGAGCGCCAGGGGCGTGAATCCCAGGCGTCGAAACGTGTGGATTGCGGCGAGCTGGTCAAATGTCATCTGCGCGAGCATCCGCGTCACGCCCATATCCAGTGCAACGCGGAACGCTTGGATCGTGAGGTGACGCCCGAGTCCTCTTCCGCGGAACTCCTCGCCCACGACCACGCGCAGCTCGGCGATGTGTCGCATCCAGCGCGTCGGGCTCCGGGTGACCGCGCCAAACCCCACGATTTCCTTTCCTGCGACAGCAAGGATCACACCTGTCGTCCCCAGAAGGATCCCGTCCACCCAGGGATCGCCGGCCTCGATGTCGGTGATGTCGACGGGCAGGAAGAGCAGGTCGTGTGGCTCGAGCGAGCGCGCGAACGTCAGCATGGCAGCAGCGTCCTCCGGCTCCATGTAGCGCAGGACCACGGTCCGCCTGCCGACCTTGACCTTTTCGAGTGCGCCACCGTCCGCTTTCGCCGGCATGGTCAGTCCCTTCCGCTCGACGAGATCGTAGCGACTCGAGATGAGTCCGTGGTCGGGGCGATGGGTATGGACGGAACGAGGTCTATTCGCTGCTGGCCGCCGCCAACGCGGAGGCGATCGTTAGCATCTGGTCGCCCGGCGAGAAGCGGTGGTGGCGCGTGGCGGCCTGCTCGGAGCGGTAGCTCGACGAATAGCGCTGCACCATGTCCGGCGACGAGTGCCCGAGCAGGTACTGCACGTCGAGCTCGCGGGCGTCGTGTTCGATCGCCCAGGTCGCGAACGTGTGGCGAAAGCGGTGCGCGTGCACCTTCGGGAGCCCGGTCTTCCGCCCGAGCCGCCGCAGCATCTGCTTGAGGCCATTCGGCGGCAGCGCTACCCCGGGGACCAGCGCACCGTGCCCGTTCGAGGCCAGGAACAGTGGTCCCGGCTCCGGGCCACGCACCTCCAGGTATGCGACGAGCGCCCGGCTGTAGGTGCCGGCGAACGGGACGACCCGCTGCTTGTTGCCCTACCGAAGCGGATGCGCAACCGCCCCGTATCGAGGTCGAGGTCGAGGTCGGTGAGGTCGAGCTGGACGACCTCCGAGCAACGCGCCCCTGTGTCGAGGAGCGCCAGGAGCAGCGCCCGATCTCGGATGCCGAGCGGGCCGTCCTCGCAGGACGCGAGCAGCGTCGCGACTTCGGCCGCCGAGAAGGGCTGCACGATGCGCTGCGGGAGGCGGATGTTCTTGACCCCTCGGAACGGCGAGGTGTCGAGGTATCCGGTGTCGACGAGCCAATTGAAGAAGCAGCGCACCTCGCGGAAGTAGCGGTGGCGGGTGTCGGCCGCATGGTCCTTGAATCGGCTGAGGTACGCGTAGATGTGCTCGCGGGTGATCTCGGCCGCGCGGGCGGGTGCTTCGTCCTCCGTGAGGGCGTCGGTGAATCGCCCGAGGGTGTAGCGGTACGCCTGGACGGTGCGCGGGGACTTCCCCTCGACTTCGCAGCGGACGATGTACAGGTCGGCGAGTTCGGTGAGCGTTTTCATGTCGGTGATACACGCTCTGAGCAGCGAGGGAGTCAAGGCGAAGGCGGCGCCTCGGGGGGATGGGTGTGTCTCGAACGATGACCGGATGTCGAGCCTCGCCTCGTCGGATCCGCCTTGGAGCCATCGCCGGCTCTAACAAGGGGTTCGGAGCCGGGATCGGTGGCTGCAGATCGAGCCCCAATTTAACCGGGCTACGCTGGTTGCGTGGAAGATCACGAAATCTCGTTGCCCGCGCCGGCGGTCGACGACGAACGGCGCGAGCATCAGCAGCGGACGGTCACGGCGTGGTTCGACGTCGGCCTTTCGGTGCTCGCAGTCGTGATGGTCATCCTGCTCGTGATCGAGCTCGCAGCGCCGCTGAGCACAACATGGGTTTCGCGTCTTGCGCGGGTCCAACTCGCTATCTGGGGGGTGTTCGTCGCGGCGTTCCTCATCGAGCTGTACCTGGCGCCTTCAAAGCCTCGATACCTGCGGGAGCACTGGCTCGTCGCCCTCTCGCTTGCCCTGCCGTTGCTGCGGATCTTCCGCGTGGTGCGGGCGCTACGCGTGCTGCGCGGAGCTCGGGCAGTGCGCAGCCTCACGCTCGCCCGAGTCGCATCCGCCCTGAACCGCGGCACGAGGGGCCTGCGTCGTTTCATCGTCGTGAGCAGGTTCGCGTACCTGCTCGCGCTGACGGTGCTCGTGACGCTCGTCACCGCGGCGGCTGCGCTCTACCTGGAGCGGGGCGCACCGCAGGCGACGATCACCGACTTTGGCGAAGCCCTCTGGTGGGCGGCCACGGTCGTTTCGACGGTGAACTCACCACTCGAAACGGTGACGCCGGAAGGCAGGGTCGTCGCCCTCGCGCTGCGCATCTTCGGCGTCGCCGTCATCGGCTACCTCACGGCGCGCATCGCTGTGTTCCTGCTCGGCGAACAAATCGGAACCCGCCCCGGGGAGACTGATGCGACTGCTGACGTGCGCGCTCTTCGTCAGGAGATCGCACAATTGCGGAAGCTGCTCGAAGATCGTGCGGAGCACTCTGACGGCGTAGCGCCAGCGGACGAGATGTCGGCAGGTCCACTGAGAGATCGTTGACTCGAGGTTCGACCTAAGGGGGCCCGATGCCCACGCGGGCACAGCCGCACCGACTCGTGCGAACGCCAGGCGTCCCGCACGGCCTCGAGGACGCGAGACCTCGGGCGCCCGCCTTCCTACGCCCCGAGGAAGAACAGCACCGTGATCGCGGCGGAGCTGACGGCGAGCAGGCCGAAGTGCCCGTCGCGCCCGAGGTGCGACGACCACGGCGCAACGGTGGCAGTGGCGATGGCGACGGACAAGACCAGGAGGGCGAGAACCCGACGCCGGGAGCACGATGAGCGCCACGGTGAGCGCGACGCCGATGAAGAGGGCGAGGCCAAGCCGCCTCGACCACATCGGATCGAGACGTCCGGGGAGACCGGATTCGAACCGGCGACCCTTTGCTTGGGAATATGACGCTGAGCCCTTTATGGGAAAGCAAAGGCTCACGGATTAGGACACGAAAAAGCCCGCCGAAGGCGGGCCTCAGATTCGGATCGTGTGGAGCGGGGGACGGGATTCG
>Ga0172380_10006019_pt1 | contig 14344 bp, 17 predicted proteins | sample Leawe162metaG_FD_119747 | JGI IMG/M metagenome (GOLD analysis project Ga0172380, IMG submission 119747) | Leachate microbial communities from a municipal landfill in Southern Ontario, Canada - Leachate well 162 metaG | ecosystem: Engineered > Solid waste > Landfill > Unclassified | place... | reverse complement strand
ACGAGGAGCGTCAGAACGCTTGACCGGTCTCAGGGTCGACGCGCACGTAGTTCTGGTAGTTCTGCTCGGTTGAAGCCTTGGCCTTCGCCCCGACCAGCAGCGTGATGATGACCGCAAACGCAGCTGCATCATCAAAGAGCCCGAATGGACCCGCGATGATCTCCGGAATGAAGTCAACCGGCGACAAGATGTACACGCCCGCGAGCAGCAAGGTGAAGAGCTGGAACTTCGTCAGGTAGCGCATGACGAAAGTGTCACACGGATCACGCGAATCCACTAGATCTGTTTTGTTCGAACTTCGCCAAATCCCGATGGGCCGCGGGTTCCCCGATTCCGATTCCCCTGCTAACCTCGACGGCGAAGGGGAGTAGCCCTCAATCCGTGAGTCGACACACTGGCGCAAGCCCGGTTCACGAGCCGCATGCCGGCGGGCGAGACCTTCGACTAACCCATCCATTGGGCTTGGTCGAAGCGTCCGCAAATTCGGCACTTCCTCCAGGTTCTGAGTCTGAAGGAACCTTCGATGTCAGCGTTCGCCCTGTCGTTTGCGGTGATCTTTGTCGCCGAACTCGGCGACAAGAGCCAGCTGATGGCGATGACGTTTGCGACCCGTTTCCGCTTCTGGACCGTGCTCGCCGGGATTACCGCAGCCACCGCGGTCGTACACCTGATCTCCGTCGCACTCGGCGTTTTTGTGGGCGTCAACCTGCCGACCAACCTCATCAACCTCGCCGCGGGCGGGATGTTCATCGGATTTGGGCTGTGGACGTTGCGGGGCGACACCCTGTCAGAGGACGAAGAGCAACGGGTGACTCGAGCCACGCGACCTGCGTTCTTCGCGGTTGCCGGAGCGTTCTTCCTCGCCGAGCTTGGCGACAAGACGATGCTGGCGACCGTGACCCTGGCGACCACCGAAGGCTGGTTTGGGGTGTGGGTTGGATCGACTCTAGGGATGGTGGCTGCCGACGCGATGGCGATTGGTCTCGGCGCACTACTTGCGAAAGCGTTGCCGGAGCGAGTGATTCGCATTGGCGCCGCGGTGCTGTTCTTCCTGTTCGCCGGGCTGTTGATCGTCCAGGGTGCGAGCGGCTACATCAACGGGAGCTGAGTGACGGGAATCATCAGGAAACCGGCGGGAGAGTTCTGTGGCGGGCCCACTCAAGTTGCTCAGGCGATCAACTCGACAACCGGAGGTGTCGAGCAGTCGTGCAATCGCTCCAGCCCCGGACGCGCTAGTCCAGCATCCTGGATTCCGTTGAAAGCTACAGCCATGCCTCGGTCAGGTGATGAAGGCCAGTCGGCGAAGGCAATCGACCGAAAGAAGCCACACCGGCCTTCGGCCCCCGACATACCTGTGTCGTCGTTTCGGGCCTATCACCCGTGCGGACGATCTTGTGGATGAAGCTCACCAAATAGGCGTACGGTCATCGAAGTTGATCAGCCCGGAAGCGTCGCATGTCAGAGAGAAGAGGCCATGAAGTTGCTCCTAGGTGGCGTGCTACTCGCGACCGCGACAGTAGTCGCGGGATGTTCGAGCAGCACCGCTTCGGCGCCCGAGCCGAGCCGGATCGTCCTCTCCGCCACTTCAAGAGTTCAAGCTCCTCGACTCTGCGCAATTGGCGGCATCACTATTACCTGTGGACTCGATGCCTTCAGGGTTCACAGCGGACGAAACCAAGACAGTCCCTGACAAGGCCAGCAGTTACTGTGGCTACTCGGCGGAGATGCGGTTGCCTGAAGCAACCGTCTTCGCTTCCCGTGACTACTCGAAGGGCACCGGACTTAGCGCCGAACTCGCGCGCTCAACGCTTCGCCAGTATGAGTCAGCCGAGGACGCCAAGACGCAGCTCGATGCGTTGACCGAAACCATGAAGACGTGCACAAAGGGTGAGAACAATGGTGAACGGGCCAAATTCTCGGTGGTATCGAGTTCACAAGTCGGCGAAGGCAGCATTGTGATCAAGACAGAGTCGAAGTCGGCAACGGTCTATTCGGGCTTCGCACTGGTAGGTCCGACGCTCGTATCCACAGCAAACGCTGGAGTGACAGGCAGCGATCCCGACTTGACGATCTCATTGCTGCCAAAACAAGTCGAGCAGTACGTCGACGCCGCAGCGACGTAACCGATCAGAAGATGTGAGTTCGCGATGTATGCAGTAATTGACACAGAGACCACGGGATTTCGCCCCGGCGACGACCGGATTCTTGAACTTGCGATTGTGGGGCTGGACCAGGCTGGAAAAGTGGAGTGGGAATGGTGCACTCTGCTCAACCCTGGGCGTCCGACACACAACCGCGCTACGGCGATTCACCAAATCTACGACAGTGATCTCGCAGGAGCGCATCCCTTTGATGCATACGCAGGATACGTTTCAACATTGCTTACTGGGAGAGCAATCATCGGACACAACGTCAGCTTCGATCTGGGCTTCCTGTCGGCCGAATATGAGCTGATTGGCGCGCGATCGCCGCACGACGTGACGCAACTGTGCACCATGACGACGGCGAGAGAAATCGGGCTTCGGCCTTACAGGCTTGAAGCGGCCTGCTCAAGGTTCGGCATTCCGTTCGACGGGGCCCATCACGCATTGGCCGACGCGCGCGCCAGCGCGGCCCTAGCGCAAACGATTCTTGATCTGTCAAATCCTGAAGTGACGCAACTGGCGCGTGAATCATGCCGTGGCATGGCTGCTTGGCCTAGTGTTCCAATCGCTCTGCACGAGGGTATCAACCGACCAATCCTGGCGCCTCCTCCGAGCAAGGCCCCCACAGCCAAGGCAGAGTCTCGTGTGGCACACGCTGACGTGAAGTTGCAGGAAGTCTCTGCGGCAATGTCCATCCATCCCACCGCGAGGGAGGAATATCTGGCGACAGTTGATGCCGTGATCGAAGACAGAATGCTGACGACCGACGAGGAAGACGCCCTAGTCGAATGTGCAGTTCGCAATGGGCTGAACCGCAGCGACCTTGGAGACCTACACCTCGCGTATCTCCAGGAGCTTGCGGGCGGGATGTGGGCTGACGAGACTATTGACTCGCACGAACTCGCCGATCTCAAGGCAGTCGCGAAGCTCCTGCTGATACCCGATTCGCAACTCGAGTGGGCAATTCGACATCCAACAAACGCTGGGCCCGCGAGGGCTGCGAGTCTCGCGGCAGGCGACCGGGTGGTCTTCACTGGCGAGATGGCAATAGATCGCGCTGACTGGAAGAGGCGTGCGCAGGCTACTGGCCTCAAGGTCACGGGTTCGGTATCCGGATTGACCGACTGGCTCGTGATACCAATCACGGACCCAGGAACCCGGAAGGGCAGGGACGCGGCGGACAAGGGTGTCCGGGTTGTGTCCGAACAACAGTTCATACGCATGATTGGGGCGCTCGAGCAGTCGCAGACTGGCTCAACCGCCGCGCATAGTCACTCGCCGTAGGGCCTGCAAACGCAACTGTCGATGAGATGTCGATATCAGATCTCGGCGTCATTCCTTCGGCGGTTTGCCCATCGGTTTACTACCTGCCGCATTGTCGCCAATTGACGCCGGGCAACTCCTCGGCGAGCCCCGGCGGAACAACCGCCAAAAGAATGTTGACCCCGGGGAACACCCCGGGGTCAACATTTTTGGGTGAGTGACGGGACTCGAACCCGCGACATCTCGGACCACAACCGAGTGCTCTACCAGCTGAGCTACACCCACCATGTACGCCAACTCGGTCACCCGAGCAAACGCAGCGGGGGAAGTCTAGCGCCCCGGCCGGAGGAATACCTCGCCCGTTCCGCCTCTCGGCGCGCTAGCGTCTGCCGATGTGACGATTGATCTGAACTCTGACCTCGGTGAAGGCATCGGAAATGACCCGGTTGCGCTTGACTCCGCGCTGCTTTCGGTAGTCACGAGCGCCAACGTTGCGTGCGGCGGGCACGCGGGCGACAAAGCGTCGATGACCCGCGTGACGGACCTCGCCGCTCAGAAAGGTGTCGCCGTCGGCGCGCACGTTTCTTACGTCGACCGGGAGGGATTCGGACGCGAATCGAACGGCGTCTCCATGACCGTCCTCAAACAACAAATCCTCGAACAAATCGCCGGTCTCGATGCGATTGCTGTGACAACTGGCACCGCCGTCACCTACATCAAGCCTCATGGCCAGCTCTACCACCAGGCATGCACGCCTGACAGCGACGAAGCGGCGACGATTATTGATGCGGCCAAGGAGTATCAGGAGTCGGTCAGCCGACCGATTGCCATTCTCGGATTTGCTGGCTCGGATCTCGTGAAGCGGGCGCAGGCGGTGCACCTCAAGGCGGTCAACGAAGCCTTTGTCGACCGCACCTACACACCGCAAGGATGGCTCGTGGACCGGTCCGATCCGGGCGCACTCATCACCGACCCAAACCAAGCGCTGTCTCGCGTCAAACGACTCCTGCGCGATCGCGAAATCGTCGCCATCGATGGCTCCCTCATCGATGTGCGCGCAGACAGCCTGTGCATCCATGGCGACACACCCGGCGCGGTCGTGCTGGCCCGGCGGCTTCGCGCCGCCATCGATGCTGATCGAGTGAAAATCGCACCGTTCACAGCAGTGCCGAAGCCTGCGTGAACGATGACGCCAGAGACACCCGCTGGATCGCGAGATGTCATTCGCTATAGCCAAGACTCGTTCCTCGTCAAGTGCGAGGCCGAAGCGCCGGTGGACTTCCTACAAAAGATCGACCGGATCGGCGGGCACGCTCTAGAGGCTCATTGTGGTGAAACGTCAGTCTTGGTCCGGTTCGATCCAACACAAACGGATCCGGCCGAACTCGCGACAACATTGGAGACGCTTGAGGTCGATGCCTCGGAAACGAAGCGAAAACACCTGCGGCTGCGAATCCGCTACGACGGACCGGACCTCGCCGACATCGCTGCCGCGACCGACCTCAGCATCGGCCAGGTCATCACGCTCCACAGTCAAGCGACGTACCAGGTCGCATTTGCCGGATTCAGTCCCGGATTCGCCTACCTGACCGGGCTCCCCAAACAACTCCACCTACCCCGGCGAAACACCCCCCGAGCCCGCGTCCCCGCTGGATCGTTAGCCATAGCGGCCCACTATTGCGCGATCTACCCCAATTCAACCCCCGGCGGCTGGCACCTCCTCGGAACATCGAACGCTGAGCTCTTCAACCCGGACCGAAATCCACCAGCTCTGCTACGCCCCGGCACCAGCATCACGTTTGAGCCAGTGCAATGACGTTGGAAGTGCTCAATCCTGGGATTCAGTCGATCATCTGCGACGCAGGCCGCTTTGGACTCGCGCGCTACGGGGTTCCTCGCAGTGGGGCATTCGACCGCGGCTCCTACACACGCGCGAACCAACTTGTTGGCAACGACGTGCCTAACGAGTTCGCCTCAGACTCCGGGCCCGCGTCAATCGAGACCATCTTCGGTGGGCTGCGAGTCCAAGCGCACCGTGACCTGATTGTCGCGGTCACGGGAGCAACCGGCCCGATGACTGTGCTCGACCATGACGCAGACGACAAGCACTTCGTCCCCCGAGAAGCAGCCTTCACCCTGACACGTGGATCCCGACTACACGTCGCGCCTGCGGAAACCGGGCTTCGCTCATACCTTGCTGTCCGCGGCGGATTCGGGATCGCCGCGATCCTCGGATCGCGTAGTACCGATACCAATTCAGGCATCGGGCCAGCGAAACTAGCCAAGAGACACATTCTGGAGATATCACCTGATACAGGGGTAAATAACCATATCTCTCAGCCCAATGTGGAGGCTTTGACTTGGGCCACTTACGACCAAACTATTCCTATTCGTCCCGGCTCTCACGCAAACCTCATCGATGGCGGCATCTCGGCGCTCACGGAGTCAGACGGGTGGACAGTGAGCCCCACGTCCGGGCGCAATGGCGTCAGACTGGCGCCGAGGGTGCTGACGCAGCGCCCGCGAGTCACCGCTGACCAGTTGTCGTCTGAACCCACGCTTTGCGGCGCGATCCAAGCGCTCCCGAGCGGCGAACTGGTCGTACTCGGGCCCGACGGACCGACGACCGGCGGCTACCCGGTGGTCGCGGTGCTCGACCGCGCAGGGGTCGACGTGGTTGCGCAGGCTCGACCCGGCGCGGTGCTGCGATTCACTGCGGCCCCCGACTAGGGCGACAACCAATCCGGCGCCGACTAGGTGACCTTCGGCACAAGCATGCGCCCGAAATCCGAGAATTCGTAAACACATTGCAAAATGTAGGGAAGACTTCGCACCACGTAGCGTGACTATCGGCGTTGCGTGAGACACGCAGCCGTATTCTGACGCACTATGTAGTCTCCACCACGGGCAAATCAGGGACGACCATGAATAAGCGATTTCAACTAACCGCCGTCGTCACTATCGGCGCGCTCGCGCTGACTGGCTGCAGCACTTTGACTGCTGGAACCGGCAACGATGTGGTGACCAGCGATGTCGATCCAGACACGACCGCAGTCACCAACGTCGACGAGAAACAAAGCCTCAAAGCCGGCGAACGCGTCAAGATCAACGCCACTTCGCCATGGGTCATCGAGACCGTCACCGTGAGCGGCAGTTCCGGCGATGTCGTTGTTCCCGTCACTGCACCGACTCAATGGAGCTCTGCCCCACTCGAGCCACTTCAGTCGACGACCTACAAGGTCAAGATGCGCAACGCGACGACAGGCGAGACCACTGAGGTGAACCGTCGTGTCGTCTCAGGCGCACCTGCGAAGACCTTCACCGCTGACTTCACTCCCGAGATGGAAAAGAAGAACGTTCCACAGAGCTTCGGCGTGGGGATCATCCCGAAGGTCACCTTCAGCAAGGAAGTTCCCCAGGCAAACCGCAAGGCACTCACCGATCGCATCACGGTGACCGCCACTCCTGCACCCGTCACCGGTAGTTGGCGCTGGATCGATTCGACGACTGCAGCATTCCGTCCGTCCACAAAGTTCTGGCCGGCGAACTCCACCGTCACGATGGCTGCAGATCTTGAGAACGCACGAATCTCCGGCGGGAAGAGCACCGCGGACTCGTGGGGCGCTGGAACTGTGACGTCAAGCTTCAAGACCTCCCGCTCACTCGTGGTCAATCTCAACGGCGCATCCAAGTCCGGATACGTGACGATCAACGGCAAGAAGGTCCGCAAGTTCGGGATCAGCCTTGGCAAGTCCGGCTTCACCACCCGCTCTGGCATCAAGACCATCACCGACATCATTCGTGTACAGCGGATGACCAATGAAGGCGTCACCAACACCGAGGTGTACGACCTTCAGGTGCCATTCGCCATGCGCATTACGGATACCGGCGAGTTCGTCCACGGCGCTCCGTGGAACGGCAACATCGGCTATGCAAACACCTCGCACGGCTGCTCGAACCTCACCTACAGCGACGCGGCATGGTTGTTCAGCCGCGTGAAGTACGGGGATCCAGTGATCACCACGGGGACGGGACGCAGCATGGAAACATGGAACGGCCCGGGCGCCATGTGGAACATCCCCTACTCGAAGTGGGCGAGCGTCAAGGCCTAATCACAGGGCAACTGGCGGAACCGAAGACTGAAACCTAAACGTCGAGAGCGGCACACCATGTGGGTGTGCCGCTCTCGACGTTTAGGTTTGAGAACTACTTGCTTACTGCACCTGCGGCCTTGTCTGCTGCAGCCTTAGCTGCTGCTGACAGAGCTGCTGCGCCTGACTTCAACTGCTCCGACGCCGTGTTGATCGCGGTGTTCGCTGAATCAGTTGCGGTGCTCGCAACGTCCGCTACCTGGTCAGGTAGCGCTGCCGCTGCCTTCTCTGGCAACTCACCAACTGCTGCTGCCAGATTTGCTGCAGCCACCTGGGCTGCCTCGATTGCTTCTTGAACCTTTGCCATTGCTTCATCTGTTGCTGCCATGGGAACAAGGTATTGCGCCGACAGCCCCCGATGCGCGCGCTGATCACCCTTCGGCGCGAACGACGCAACGCGCTCCTCACGACGGATGCCGCAGGCCATTCGCCGCGAAGACAATGAGGACCCCACCAGAGAATTCCGGTGGGGCCCTCATTGTTAGCTGTGTGCGTTACGCAGGTGCACCCTGTTCTGGAATGTCAGCGAGCGCCTTGTCGTCGTCGCCAGCGTTCTCGTCGCGAGTGATCACCCAAAGGCCAGCGGCAACAAGTCCACCGATGAGCGGTGCCACGATGAATAGCCACAACTGGCTGATCGCAGCACCACCCTCAAAGAGCGCCGGACCAATCGACCGCGCGGGGTTGACTGACGTGCCGTCAAGCGGGATACCAAAGAGGTGTACGGCCACAAGCGCCATACCAATGGCGACACCGGCCATGGATTGCACCGCCCACTTGTCGGTGACCATCAGGATGGCGAAGACAAACAGTGCCGTCATCACGACCTCAATGAAAAAGGCACCAGCCATCGAGATATTTGCGCCGTAGCTGTTCGTGCCCAGTCCGCCTGTGGTGTCGACGACACCGAAGGATGTCACCATCAGCTTCAGTGCAGCGCCACCGAGGATCGCTCCAAGGACCTGTACCGCCATGTAGGCCAACCCGAGGCCAACCTCAATCTTCTTGGTCGCCAGCATCGCGATGGTTACTGCCGGATTGATGTGGCAGCCCGAAATTCCCCCAATCGCGTACACCAGGAACATCAGCACGAGGCCGAAGGCCAATGCGATGCCGAGCGTGCCGGATGCAGGAACGATGAAGTCGGCGTTGGCGGTTGCGTCTCTTGCAACGCCGATGCCCGTCACCGCCGCACCTACTGCGAGGAATACAAGGGTGAATGTGCCGATAAATTCGGCGATCAGTTTCTTAGCCATGGGCTCATCAAAGCTCAGGAACCAGCGCAGAGCAACGACCTGAGCCATCCGCACCGCCGCAGATCTTGACTAGGGTCACCCAGATGCACCAGAAACAGCGAATGGGCCTTCCCCGTGAAGCAATTCACGAAGGAAGACCCATCTTGCGAAATTGTGCGCCGCCAGGGACTCGAACCCCGAACCCGCTGATTAAGAGTCAGCTGCTCTGCCAGTTGAGCTAGCGGCGCGTATTCATTTCGGTTGGTGCTGAACAATCAGCTTCGATTGCTTTTTCGTGCGTCGCAGAGCATAGCAGCGATGAATGCGACGTCGCCAAGGTCATGGCCCGAGTGCGGATCCCGGAATCCAATGAAGCCCAATCCATCGAGGTTTCGCAGATTGATTTACAGGTAAAGCCCCGTCGAACTCTCCGCCACGACCGCTTCGGCCACGGCGTGTACGTCCCGCTCTCGCAGCAACACGTAGGTCTTGCCTTGGAGTTCAACTTCTCCGCGATCCTCTGGTTCGAAAAGCACCCGGTCACCGATCAGAAAGGTGCGTACGTTCGGGCCGATCGCAACAACCTCGGCCCAGGCCAGACGTCTACCGACTTCGGCGGTTGCGGGGATCACAATTCCACCGGTCGAGCGGCGTTCGCCGTCAGGTCCATCGGCCCGGACGAGAACTCGATCGTGGAGCAGCTTGATGGGCAGCGCAGAATCCACCACCGGTGTGTCAACCACGGGTACCAGGACGTCTAGCTAAAGATCCGGCGGGCCACGCGACGCAGCACAACCAGACTGACGACGACGCCAACTGTGACCACCACCCGCTCGGGCTTCACGCCGCCGTATTCATCGATGTAGAACGACCGAACCTTCGTAACCTGGACAGTAACGATGCGCTTGGGGTCAAAGGTTTGCTTGACTGCCCGCTCAAGCTGTTCGACGTTTTTCACCAGTGCGTCTCGACTGGCGTTGATGTCAGCTTCGATCTCAGCAATGCTGCGCGCAGGTACTGGCGTGGGTTGAGCATTCTCTTTGCCGGGCATGGGGAGCAGCCTACGACGCGAGGGGGCGTTGTCGCATGATCGGGCGCACCCCGGAGACACTGCGATGCGCTGACACCTTGTGCGTGCAAGACTTTGCCCAACCCGTGGAATCTGAACAGGAAGGCACCAACATGGCCAGGCTCGAACCAGGCGACAAGGCCCCCGCGTTCACCCTGCTCGACGATGACGGCAACAAGGTCTCGCTCTCCTCATTCAAGGGCTCGACGGTCATCTTGTATGCCTACCCTGCAGCGATGACTCCAGGCTGCACTACGCAGGCCTGCGACTTCCGCGACTCGCTGGATTCCCTCAAGGCCGCTGGCTTTGTCGTGCTCGGGATCTCACCCGACAAGCCCGAGAAGCTCGCCAAGTTCCGCGACCGCGACAACCTGACGTTCCCGCTTTTATCCGACCCGGACAAAAAGGTCCTCGAGGCTTACGGCGCGTACGGCGAGAAGACGATGTACGGCAAAAAAATGATTGGCGTGATTCGCTCAACGTTTGTCATCGATGAGAAGGGCAAGATCTCCGTTGCGCAGTACAACGTTCGCGCGAAGGGCCACGTGGAGAAACTGCGCCGCGAACTCGGGATCTGAAGGGCATCTGCACCTAGTGGCGTTCGTACGTCCCAGTGAGTTGGGCGCTAGCCAACACACGATCCGCCAGCGCGGCTTCAAGTTCTGCGCGGGTAGATGCAGCTGGCAGGTCGAGTTCCGTATCTAGTGCGTACGCAGTGAAGATGTACCGATGCGGCCCGCTGCCCGGTGGCGGGCTCGCGGGAACCCATTCGTGAGCGCCCAGGGTGTTCATGCCGACGATTCCTTCGTGTTCCGTAGCGCTCGCGACCACACTTGTGTCGGCAGGCAGATTCCAGACGACCCAGTGGTCGAAGTTTCCGTCCGGACGACGCTCACGAGGAACATCCGGGTCATGAACGGTCACCGCAAGGGATCGGGTCCCGTCAGGTACATCACTCAACTCGAGCACGGGCAGCGAACCCTCGCCGTCTCGACTGTGCTCAATAGGCATCGGTTCGCCATCGAGGAACGACCTACTTGTCAACCACACTGTGACTCCCTAAAGAACTGGTCCCCGAAAATTGTCAGTGTCAATTCAGGCCGGTGCCAACCAGATGCCCGATTACGAACGTGACAGCCGCTGCGGCCGAACCTACAAGGAGTTGACGCGCTGCAGACTTTGCGACCCCAGCACCTGAAAGTCGACCAACTGTGCCTCCCACCACAATAAGCGCGATCGCGGCGAGCGTCACTGCAACAGCCAGAGCAGTCGTCCCCGTCAAGAAGAAGTAGGGCACAACCGGCACGATCGCACCGCACGCGAAGGCGATGAAGCTCGATGCTGCGACCTTCACCGGCGAACCAAGTTCGTCTGGGTCGAGCCCTAGCTCCTCACGTACCAATGTGTCGAGCGCGATGTCAGGATTGGACATGATCTTCTCAGCGGCCGCCTTGGCCGTCGCTCGATCAAGGCCCTTCGCACGGTAGATGAGTTCAAGCTCGCGCTGTTCTTCAAGCGGCTTTTCATCGAGTTCCTGGGCCTCGAGCGCAATCTCTCGCTTGAACAGATCCTTTTGACTCGCGACGGAGACGTACTCCCCCGCTGCCATCGAGAACGCTCCGGCAAGCAGCCCGGCGATACCAGCGAACAACACCGTGCTACTCGCGATGCCGGAACCAGCGAAGCCCATCACCAAAGCAGTGTTCGAGACGAGGCCGTCAGACGCTCCGAACACTGCCGCTCGCAGCGAGCCAGACTTGTCGACGTGGTGCCACGGTTCAGCGTTGTTCAGCGCATCTCGCACGTCTTCCATCGACCGTTGTTGACTGCCGGTGGAGATAATCGCCTGTCCGCTCACCGAGTCCTTCGATCCGATGTCGACGTTATTGATCATGCCGGACAAGACCTGCGCGTGAATCCGTTCGTCGTCCGCCATTCCCTCAAGCGCGGCAGGCTCATGGTCGTACTCACCCTGGGCATCACGTTCGGCTTGTTCCAAATCAGGCAGAACTGCCTGCAACGAGAACTGCTTCGCGCGTGCCACCAAGTCGTACGACGCCGGGTCCAACGCAGTGGGACCGTCTGGAATAGGAATGCCAGCGTCCCGAAGTAATGACTCCCAATGCGCAGCGTGCTTGTCTTCGATCGCAGCCAACTCAAGCAAGGCCTCGCGCGGATCACCGGTAGCCGTCTCGGCTAATGCTCGGTACATCAAACTCGCCTCGCGTTCTGCCGCGAGGTATCTCAAGAACCGCTTTGCATCCCCAGACATAGCGCCAGTGTTCCGCATCCGCACCCTGCGGCGCTATCTTGCGAGCCACGCTCAGCACGCGCATCCGGGAATTGTCGCCAGGTATTGCAAGGGGCCGGCACCCACCTAGCGCGACGGCGGTTGCCGCGGGTCTATGCTTGCCGACGGTTGCGCGGGAGTGGCGGAATTGGCAGACGCGCTGGATTTAGGATCCAGTGTCGAAAGACGTAGGGGTTCAAGTCCCCTCTCCCGCACCAGTTGAGGCCCTGCGACTCTCCGAATCTGACAGCATCGGGTGCCATCGGGCGGCCCATGACACCAATTCATCCAGTTCGCACGAGTATGTTCGCACCATGAGGCCGCGATGGTAGACAAACCAGCGCGGAGCATCGCCTCGGCCCGGGAGCGCGATCGAATCGCCGATGAACGTGAGGCCCTCGCCGATCAACGCGAAGAACTAGCCAATGCACGCGACGCCGAAGCAGACGAGCGCGACCGAGGTGCGCAGCGGCGAGACACTATTTCGGAGCAACGGTCTGTCGTGGACGAACGCCTCGACTATTCGTTTGGCTCCGAAGCGACGGACAACGCTCGCCTGCACCCTGCCGACCGCGCGGACTCTGCGCGGCTACGGGAATTTTCGGCCAGCGATCGTGAAATGGCGGCTGAGGACCGCCAACTAGATCGCGAGGAGAACAACCTGGCGCATGGCGAACCCGAATCCGCAGCCTCCGCGCTCCGCGAGATCGCCGCGCAGCAGCGCGACACTGCGGCGGATGCTCGCGACAATCTGCGAGATCGCCGCGACGACAACTCGGCTGAATCCGATGACACATTCGCCCAAGCCCTCGACCACGCCTTCGAACGTCGACCGGACGAACGCCAACACTCGGCTGACGACCGCGCAGAATCAGCCCTCAACCGCGAACAGTCTGCTGCCGACCGTGGTGAGGCGGCAGGTGATCGGGCAATCGCTGCCCAGGTTCGCGAACGCGAACGCCAACTACACCGAAGCACGATTGCCACTCTCACCGAAGATCAACGCGCGGCCCTACGTGAGTCTCAGCGTGATGCGCTCACCGGTATTCCCAACCGACACCAGATGAATGGGCGACTGGCCGAGGACTTCGCCAGGCGCACGCGTGGCACCCCGGGCCCCACGTTGATGTTCATCGACATCGACAACTTCAAGCGGATCAACGATGAGTTCGGTCACCGCACCGGCGACATGGTCCTACAACAGGTGGCCTCCCGCCTTAACAAAGCGGTCAAACCCCAAGACCTAGTCGCTCGGATCGGCGGCGATGAGTTCGTGGTGATCACGAACATGGCAGCAACGTCTCCTGCAACAGGAGAGCTTGCAACAAGCATCCGAATCGCAGTTGCTCAGCCGATCAGCCTGCGCTCCCAGGCGACGCTCGCAATCACGGTGAGCATCGGCATCGCCGCGGCAGTTGATTGTGACGACGAGACGCAACTACTACGAAACGCGGATGTAGCGCTTCACGATGCAAAGAACTCAGGCCGCAACCGATGTGAATGGTTCGGCGCAGATCCTCGATAGCCGAACAAAGGCCACGCAGCTACCGCGGCATGGACTCGTCCAATGTCGTGGGCCCAGTCGACCTCAGCGCCTACTTCGCCGACGACACCGGGTCTAGTACCACGACCGGGATTTCCCGTTCGGTGTTCGTCTGGTAATCCGCATAGTTCTTGTGAGCCGCTGTGAGGCTGTCCCACAGCTTCTGGCGTTCTTCGCCCTCGGTGATCCGCGCTCGCATCGGCTGCTTCTCGCCGCCACCGATGCGCACCTGAACGTCGGGGTTCGCCTGCAAGTTCAGGAACCAGGCGGGATTCTTGTCATCCCCGCCGCGGGAGGCAACGATGATCGTGGATTCACCTTCTTGCCACGGCGACGTCAGCATCGTCGTCCGGGCTTCGCCGCTCTTGCGTCCGATCGTCGTCAGTTCCACGACGGGCATGCCCATCGCTTCCCAACCCAACTTGCCGAAGCTGGCCTTCAGAATCGCCTTGTGGACGAGGTTCATCGCCTTGAGTTGGTAGTCGCTTGGCATTCGGTGCTCCTGACGGGTTGGTGTCGCCTGACCTTAGTACGCGGAGTTCGAACCCGCGTTCCAGCTTGCGAACTTGTCCATACCGTAGCTCTTCTTGACGTATCGCAACGCCGCCCAGATGTTCGTGTACGGAACGGTCTGGTACTTGAGGTTCTT
>Ga0172380_10006018_pt1 | contig 14344 bp, 13 predicted proteins | sample Leawe162metaG_FD_119747 | JGI IMG/M metagenome (GOLD analysis project Ga0172380, IMG submission 119747) | Leachate microbial communities from a municipal landfill in Southern Ontario, Canada - Leachate well 162 metaG | ecosystem: Engineered > Solid waste > Landfill > Unclassified | place... | reverse complement strand
TTCTTTGCCATCAACGAATTTAATCATCCCCGTATTCCCTCAAGCATAAGTATCGCATCCGATATTGTCCCCGCAGCTGGCACAACTCGTAGCGCATTACAAGCGACAACAGCACTTGATGCGACATTCGTTCCGACTGTAAGTATTCCACCATCGTCCAAATATACGCTGTCTGCCCGACATTTAGTTGGGCGAGTAGCCATATTGAAATCTGACAGATAAGCCGTACAATCCATGCCACGAGTAGTTGCTGATCCAACTGTTCCCGCAGAAAGCCGCATATATGCTTCGGTTGATCCTGATGCAACAACAGTAGTATTTGCTGCTCGGATAACTTGGGCTGCATATGACGAAAGCCAAGTCGCACCATTATCAGTAGACAAGAGTGCTGTAATCAATGTGTCGTTACTGCCCCTTATACTAGCAGAAAGGCGCAATTGCCTATAAGCAGACAGGTTCGTCCAATCTACAACGGCAGTAGCTGATACAATTGATATAACAGAACCAATTTGCTCCCACAAACCAAGCAGGTCTGAATGGGCCTGCAATGGCGTCCGATTTTCGTACGCAGTATTTGCTGCGTTGCGTCGCAGGTAATTCAACGCAACAGGAACAGCTGGCAGTCCCGCAGCCGACAGTGTATTTGCCGTTGCCGTCCGGTCCAAACCAGTCTGAACTCTATCGGCCGCAGTTGCAACCTTGTCCAATCCAGTCTGGACACGATCAGCAGCTGTAGCAGTTTTGTCATTACCTGTCGCCACGCGATCAAGTCCAGTTTGTACTCGGTCAGCTGCTGTAGCTACACGATCCAAACCTGTCTGAACACGATCAGCTGCCGTTGCTGTCTTATCCAATCCCGTTTGAACACGATCGGCAGCTGTAGCTACTTTATCTTGTCCAGTTGCTACACGGTCAAGGCCCGTTTGTACACGATCAGCAGCAGTTGCAGTTGCGTATCCACTAGCGGCAGAAGCATATCCAGCAATAGTCGCCATGATCGCTTTGACGTCGTAGATAATCCCGATGTCGGCGATGTTCGTCCGAAGATTTGCACCCCCAACGAACGGGTCCATGACGATACCACCGAGATACTCGGAAACATCATACACGAAATCACCGACTAGATAATCTGCTCCAGTAACGAACTGCTGCCGTACTACAACTCCTGTAGCAACAGTGCCCCAATAGAACGGATGGGCTGCGCGATCTTCTGCAAACGTGCCTATCCCTGACGTGTGGGCAATCAAAGTCTGCCAAGTTGAGCCATCAACTGGATCGATCACACGAGTATTTACGTCGAAGTACGTATTCGGTAGCCATGCGCCCTCAACGGATGTCAACCCCACAGCCTTGAACAAAGCGTCAATGACTGTGAAGTTGCCATTCGTTTCGTCATGCCAAGACATCGAGTTGAAGTTTGGACGTGACAGTTTGTAATTCGGGGTTGGGTTGACACTCATCGTCTGTAAGTCCCCATATAGTAAAGGATGGTGAGCGTCACAATTTGCAGAGCCAATCGAGTGCTTCCATGAATTCTGATTTTCATCAACTTGAATTCAGCAGGAATAGCATACGGACGCTCGTCTCGTAGCCTGCGACCACCACCATATGGCTGATCCCCTCCACCGTAACCCAGACTATCACCAGCGACAAACTCCATCGCTACAGCAGGTGTATAATCTCCGGTCTGAACGTCCTTGTAGAAGTTATCCACGTAGACTTCAAATGTGAATGAGGCCTTACCCTTCGTATCTGCTTGAAGGGACTTGAGTACTTTCTTCCGAGCGCGTTGGTTGATATCAGCCCACGGAAGTTCAAAGTCGAAATCGATTGGCTCACCGAAATACTCAGCCCACTTAAGATCATCAAGATCATCTGCGAACACCGTACTCGTATGAGCTACGAGAGCATAATACGTCTTGCCCCCTTGCAGGACACGATACCCTTCGGCGTAAACTGTCGCGGTTGCCCAAGCAGCTTGATAGTCCCCAACCTTGTCAGCAGTATATGCCTCACCGGGATAGATCGAGTTGCCGTATTGGTAAATCCGTGTGCCCTTGCCCAAGTACACGCGACCACGTTCGGACATACAACCACACGTCCAGTCCCAACCCTTATAAACATTGAAGGCCTGAGACTTGATAGTTTCTTTGTCCGAAGATGACATCACATAAACCGCTACAGCTCCTGTAGAAGTTGGCAGGAATGTCATAAATCGGTTCTCGATCTTGTTGTGCACCGAGAAGGCTTTGGGACGATCGGTATCAGCAGGGACCGCCTGCATATATTCAGGATCAACGAGTTCACTAAGGCCCTTGGTATCCACGAGCCCGAATTGATTGCGGACTGCTGTATGCCAACCAAGGATATCGGCCATGATGAAATCGTTCTTAGTTGTCATTGTCGTCCGGTGGCTGATCATGCCGCGTTCGACAATGTTGTCCTGAACCTTTGGAACATGGTTCGGTGTGGTTGCGTTGTCATACTGGCCAAGCTCGACAACTGCAATCGCACCATTGAAACCAACGATGAGATTGTTGCGGAACGAACCAAGACCGATGATATCGCCGGTATTCTGAGGAACCCACGCACCAAGGTTGATCGTAACAGAGTCGTTCGGTGGAGCATCACCGGGCCACACACCAGAAGTGCCTTGGGCCGAGATATAAACCTCAGCACCATTGGCAGTGATCCCAGACATTACGAGATAATTGCTTACCGTCGTGACGTATTTAGAGATTGGTGTGTAGATATTCGAGCCAGTCGCAGGATCACTGAGATACTTCGCGACCAGAAGCTTGCTGATGATCAACGGCTTATCGACACCATTGACGACAATCAGATCACCCTTGAACTCCGAAGTATCGATCGATCCTACTACAAGTCCTGTAGACCAGCCACTCGGGGCACCCGGCAGTGCAGCAGCAATCGTTGGGTTCCAAATCGCAGTAATCACGCCAGCTTCGGTGATCTTTGCAATCTGGCCTGTAGTCGTAAATGCAAGCAAATGCCGATTGAAATACTGAACTTCAATCAGCGTACCTGTAACAACTCCAGAGATATCATACTTGAAACCCGTACCCCAACGGATGGACAAGGAACCATCGATGTTCTTATTGACGTTGTCGCTGACCTTGGCAAACCGAGACTTCATCGTCAGATCATTGTCAGCGACATTAAGTCCGCCACCGAAGTCACTCAGCGTGGCAGACTGCAAGAGCTGTGGGCGAACACGAAAGGGTCGCTTATTGAATACGGACAGTCCTGCCATCGTACATTCCTGATCCATGCCCAATTGGTTGGGCGTTATTCCGAGAAATGATGTCCTGATACGAAATATCGAACAGGCCTTGATACTTATCGGCACTTGCTGGGTTGGTGCCATCGTCCGCCAGCATGAACCATACGGCTCCGAGGACGATCAGATCACGAGGCATTGGCACCACGTCATCGTCACCAGAGAATTCATCAGGCCGGAAACCACAGAAAATCTCTACAGCTCCTGTAGTACCGATTGGCCAGAACTGGAAGTAACGGGTTTCAGCGGCTGGATCATTCCACGGTAGGATCGTCCGATATGTCGGAGTGCTTCCTGTCACGTCTAAATGCTCAGCTTCAACTGGCATCGTGATGATCCGTTTGGTTTGCTTATCGCGGATGATGGCAACATCAAGGTATGTCTGAATACCTGTGATATTGCTCGTGAGCTTTCCGTCGACACCGATCGTACCATTCTGCCAACCCCACAGGTGATCCCACTTGCGCTTGTTGCTCAGGTACGAAAAAATTCGATTGATGGCAATCTTCACCAACGGCTCGGAGTACGTCTGTACAGCAGAACCGGCAACCTGACCCATGAGGGTGATGACTTCATCAACGATTGGTTTGAACTTTGGGTATGCCATCTACAGGTCCTGTAACAGTTATGGCCGGTGAGGAATTAACCCCACCGGCCGATTGGCTTACGCAATGACGTGACGAATACCGTGCAAACCACCATTCTTGTTGGCGTTCACACGCATCGTGAACTGGCATTCGAAAGCGTACTGCTTCGTACCGTTCGGAACGCTGTTCGGCACGACAGTCCCACGTGGATCGCCGGTAGTCAGCGTCTGTGGGTCGGTGAACACCGGAGGAGTCAACACACCAGTAGTCGCCATCACGACATCATCGACGTATTCTTCCTGCACGTCCATCGTAGTATACGGCAGACCGAGGGAAGCACCGACACCAACGTTGATGGTCGTAGCCGCAGTGATGCCCGCCACCACGCGATCGACATAACGGAAAGCCTTCTTGCCCACAACAGATACAGCACCTGTAAGGGTAAAGCTTTCAGCCATACGCTGGTTCAGATAATCGCGGCCATAAATGGTCACGTTGCTCGTCGCCGCACCCGACGCAATCACGATAAGATTGCGGCCGAAACGGCTCATCTGAGCTTCGGTATTTGCGAACCCCGAAGCAAAAGCAGTTGTGTCGAGAGCAGCATTGATCGATGCGAGACTGAGGATCAGTGCGGCTGCCGAAGCAATTGGGGCACCGAGCTGGACACGGCCGCGAAGGCCACGGCCAAGTTCACTCGCTGCTTCCATTGCCGGTACGTAATACTGCATACCGGCCAGAAATTTACGCTGTGCCTGTGGCATTTTATGCGGCCTCCATTACCTTGCCATGCGGGGCATAATCCTCGATCAGTGCAGCGACGTTGCCGACGCGGCCCTGACAAGCATCAATGACCTGCTTTTCCATTTCGGCCCAAGCACGCTGCTTTTCCTGCTCATTACGAGCAAGCTTGAAGCGACCTGCTGGGGTCTTCGTGTTGTTTGCCTGCTCGAACGAAATGATGTTCGGCTGGCGATCGAACTTCCGACGAACGAGTTCATCGGCCGACATACGATAGCAGAAGCCGGTCGGCAGATAGACCATATAACCGGCATCGACTTCTTCACTGGACTTCTGATTGGAGAGGTCCTTGGCAAGGCTTTCGTCTTTGTCGACCTGAGCCTTGGTCGGTGGTGCCTTCCACTTGGTACGTGTGACCGTACCCGGAAGCTTTTTCACCACAAACTCAAGGCGCGGGCCCGAAACGCTTTCGCTACCTGCGGGCATTTGCTACAGCTCCTGTATTAGTTGCGACCGTATGCATGGGTACGGTAGTTGTTCCACGAGGCCAGCTGGTATTCCATGATATACCGACGGCCGATTGCGTCCTGATCCCACGGAGCCACCAGCTCCTTGACCTTCATGTTCGCGGACGACAGAATGTGGAGGTTGAGGTATTCCTCGTTCACCACATAGAACTCGTTCGGGTCCATGAATTCGTCATAGATCATCGGGAGGCCCTGATGGGTCGTACCCTTGATGCCGAGATTGATCAGCTGCTTGCCGAAGCCAGTTTCGCTGAGAGCAATCTGTGTCTTGTCGCGAGCAGCAGCACGATGCATACGCAAAATGTTGCGGCCGACGAAGATCACCGTCGGAGCATCACCGTCATGGGTGAGGTCGAGGATGATATCGTCCAGAGCTTCTTCGATGTTGCCGGGCTCAAGGCCACCACCGAAGTCATATGCCGAAGGACGGAACAGCGGCTGGTTGGCAAGGTTGATGCCGCCGACAGTGCCCGAAGTTGGATCGGATGGGATCAGGTTGGGCAGACCATTGGGCTCCGAACCGCTGTTGAGCGTCACGGCATACTGGCGCTGCGTCTTCTTGAACGCGAGTTCCAGAGCCTTGAGCTTGGCAGTCAGGATTTTGACGATAACCGCGTCACCTTGGTTCTCATCCGACTCCTGTTCGGACATGATGAGCGTACCAACGAGGCGGGTCAGCTCATAATGAACAGTGGTCAGTTCGTCCGTCTGATCGACAGGGACCGTATCGTAATAGGTCGCGGTCGTGACGTTGGGGTTCGAGCCCACGAGCAGCGGGTTGTCGATATTCGGACCGCCGTCTTCCATCTTGGTGCGGCCCTTTGCGGCCAGATAGGAGAAGACGCCGCCGGGAAGAACTGCTGCGATGAGCATTTTCTTCCGGCTGCGGGTAGCCATGGCATGAGCCAGAATTGCAGGTGCAGTCATTGGTTAAAATCCTCGTGACTCGGCAGCAGCGGCATCCCGAAGTACGCTTTGTGCGATATCTTCGAACGAAGGGTTCTGGGGGTTCTTGCTGACCGACGATCTAAAGTTGCGTTCCATTTTGCGTTCCGGCTTGCGAGCATTTTTAGGTGCTGGCTTCTTCGCTACAGGACCTGTAGGAAGCTGGCCTTTGAACTGCCTCAAGAGTGCATAGTGAAGTTGGCCGAAAAGCTCATCCAACGTCAGATCAGGCGCACGTTTCTTGGCCTCGTTGAGGATGTTTCCCAACTTGTGGGAGCCACCGACCATACGGGCCACGTCCTTTGCGTCTGGATTGCGTTGGAAGAAGCCTGTAGCTTCCTTCCGCAGTTTCTCTTGGTTCGCACTTTCCGTGGTTTGACTGTGAACGGGCTTAAGCTGCTCCGCTACAAATGCCTTCATGTCATCCATGAGGACTTTTGGGTCAAGGGCTCCGGCCCCTCCCAATGATTTAATATCCACACCCGCCATGTGTGCCCTTGTCAAGAGCATTTTTATGCCCTCAACAGGATTTTTCTTATACGCGATGGCGATCGGCAACAGTTGTGCCTGCTCCTCAGACGACAGGCCGGCACCTTCGAATAGTGTCTTCTGCGACTTGAGGGTTTCGTAACGAGTATAAAGCTCTCGTGCGCCTTCTGCGATCTTGGCCGTGTGAGCTACAGCTCGTGTAGCAGCATCACGATCACGGACGGCAGACTTCCGGAAGCCCATGAACATCCGAGCTTCACGGCCACCCTTGGCAACGAGTTTGCCATTGACGAACACATTGCCAGTCTTGTCCGTCGTGAGCTTGGCATTCGGAGCGAATGGATCATTGGACTCCGGAGCGTTTTCATCCCCATCGTCGCCCTGATCGTCGTCCTGCTGCTGATCCTTCTTCGGGCGACCACGCTTCTTGGGCGTCAGCGGGTCACTTTCCTGATCATCGGCACCAGCATCATCGCCCGCATCTTCTTCGTCGTTGTCGTCCTGATGGTCTGCATCAAGGTTTTCGAGGTCGGCGTCTTGATCATCATTGTCCTCTACAGGACCTGTATCAAAACCGCCTTCATCTGCCTTGCCGTTATCACCCGGATCGGCGTTACCGAGGATCGAGGACAAGAGGTCGTCTGCTTCACCAGCCATTTAGTTATCTCCTATTGAGCTGCGGGTGGTTGGGTTGGTTGCTGACCGGGAACCGACTGGCCTTTGGTCATATTGGCCGTTGCTTCTTTGTTCAGCATTTCTTCATCTTCCTTCGTGAACATAATCCCCGAGAACGCGGACTTGAACATACGGAACATGATTTTGAGCGTCGTCATAGGAGTGGCTTGGCCGACCTGCCCAATTGCTTGAGCAAGCTGCATGGCTTCCTGTTTCTTCGCTGCACTTGACGGCTTTTCCGTCGATCCGGGGGCAATGTCAATCGAGAACGTCTGGTTGAATTCCTCGACTGTCATTGGCTCGAATTTCTCACCAAGCTTCTTGCCCACGAGAGCAATCACTTGGTCTTTGGTATATTTCGAAATCAGAAGCTCCAACATCGCCCAAACGAGGTCTTTCATACCATCCTCGATGGCATCTGACAGCTCGTTTTGTACAGAAGCTGTAACGGCATTGTAAGTACCGACAGCCTTGTTGGTTGTGTTGGTTTTGAACTGTTCCCCACGTTGAGCAGGGGACATAGCACTCACGCGATCAACCACACGCATAAGATCGGATTTGTCGTACAATGCCTGAACTTGTGCGTCCGGTGGAACGAACAGTTCGAACATATCCTTGAGCTTCATTTCAGGATCGAAGTCCAACCCAAATGCATCGAACTCGTTGGAGTTCTTCATATGGTTGACGATCTTTTTGACTTCTTCCTTGTCGATCTTCTTGGAGTTGAAAATCAGCTGACCAAAAGCCATTCGCCGAATGAGGGCGACACGCTTGTTGATCTTGTTGACTTCATCTTCTTGTCCACGGTACTGAGCCGACTCGCCTTCTTGGACGATGGAGTCCAAACCTTCATTGAAGGCCAAAAGGAAATACGGATAGAACCGTGAAAGCTTGAGGTCGTCCTGATATACCCACAGAGGGTAATCCCAAGCACCATCAACCCACAGAGAAATCTGTTTCGTGAGCCGATCCCAAACGATATGGCATTTCGTTTTGCCTTTGGAACGGGCACTTGCTACAGCTTCTGTAGTGGTGCCAAGGATTTCGTTTGCCACCTTCTCACGGATGTCTTCGTCCTGCGAGTTGTTCTTGTGTCCGGATTTGAAACCAGCACCCAACGGCTTGTTATCAGTCAACCGACGCCAGACACCATCCTCGCCTTTCTTCAAGAACCGACGCTGAATGTACGCATCAGACAGCATGACGATTTCATCAGTCCATTTTGCATCGTAGAGATTAAGCTGTGTGCAGTCAGGATCGATGATCAACATGCCGGGCTGGGGATTTGTCAGCACCATGCCGGGTTCACGTGTAGTCGGGAGTTCCTGCTCAATCTGAGCAAGGTCCGCATACAATTCTTCCAGTTCGGTGACGTCTTTAACCTTGGCCATTTTCTCTTGAGTTGCTAACAGATTTTCGTATGCCTCAGCACGAGAGCCTTGTTTGTCTTGGAAATCCAGCTTGATCACACCAAAGTTTGTCAAATGGGCATGAACAACCCAGCGACGCACACGAGACTTTGCATTCAAGCCCGGAGAGTTAGGACGTTGCAAAAGCTGGTTGATAGTCGCCTTCAAAGTGTCGATCTGATCGTTATCCTCGGAGTCGATAGTCGACAGTTCGATCTGAGGATTGGCCGTATAGGTGTTACGGAGAAGTGTCTTGACGTTTTCACGCGTCAAGTTCTCGTCCGTGTTGTTCTCGAAGAAGTACCGACCGGAAGCGTCAGTCGTATCCCCAGCCTTAACCCCCATGTCGTTACAGGCCCTGTAGGACTTGAACGCTGCATCCCAAGACTGCCGTTGCCCATCAAATGCACTTAGGGCATTGTCGATCTGATCCTTGTACTTCGTGCCAAGATTGCGGCTGACAGGGATTGAGGACTTACCGACAAGCCGATACGGCGGAGTATTATCTTCCGCTTCATCGGTATCAGCGAGCATTTCTTCATCAATGACACCGTTATCCGCCAACACTTCATTGCTGACATCACCACGGCTTACGGGAGTTCGTGCCATTTCAACATTTCCGGTTTTACTGGCGGCTGATTATACAGCAGCTTGGTTGCATCTGGGACGCGAGAAAGCATGAGCTTGATCGTATCCATCGCGTGGTCATTCCTATCCGTGGGCTCGTCGATGCGATCGCCCATAGTATTCGTCTTCCAGAAATAGCTGAGGAATTCATCAGGGATAAACTGGAGGTCATCCGAGAACATGAGGCTCGGGCCTGCAAGCTCAGGATGGATATAGTGGTTGTTTGGCAACACAGCCAAGTAACTGGTGACCTTTATGATCCCCGAAGCAATCGCATTCTGACCGGGCTTGATGTACAAACCTAAATCAGCGAGAGAACTTGCGAGGGTCGTAATGGTTTCGCCCTTTACTTGGGTACGCTTGAAGATTGCAGGATCGGCCCAGATGGGTTCCCGAAAACGGATATAAGCTTCATACTTGCTTCGCAGCTCGTTAATTTTTCCAGCAATACCTTTGTCTGTAAGGCCGGGTTCATAAAATCCGTCCACAATAAATATGCGGCCAAGATCATCCACAAACCCAAGAAGATAACAGTTTGGTGCTTGGATGCCAAAGTCGAACCCCTCGATGCCGTCGTATTTCGTACGTTCCCGCCAACGGTCTTGCAAGATTTCCATGATCTTCGTATGGGGGATCATGTGCATATTCCGGTCGAAGTCTGGGTACACCAAGCCTTCAAACGATGCCCACTTGCCCATAAGGAAGCGTTCTTTCATCTGACCCTTGTATGTATTCTCCAACTTACGGAGGAACTCAGGGGGCAGATTTTTCGCGTTGGCATGAGTTGGAGCCTCGAACAATTCGATGAGGGGCTCTACAACTCCTGTAGCTTGGTACACTGCTTCGTCGTAAATCAGATCAGGACTGATATGCCCACTCGCCTGATACTCATGGAGGGGCTTGACGAGCTTGGAATAAACCCAATTGGCAGTGGGGTTGGTTGCCATACACAAGAAACCGGGCCCCACCATTGGCATTGTTTCATCACGGCCCTTGTATGGAGTGCTACCACGCATACGACCGAGGATATCCAAGAAGTCCTTGTACTGAATTTCGGGGTCTTCGATCTGATCGATGAACGCCCAATCAAACGTTGCGGACAACAAGTTCGACGTGGTACTGCTGTCGAAAGATTTCTTGCCACGCTGGGCAATGTAACGAAAGTTTATAATGGTACCATTCTTTAAGATGCACGTGTTGTCGGTTGTAGTCGGCATCCGTTCGATCAAATGTGATGGCAACCACTTGAAGAACTCCTTACGGATCGTATCGTTGAGCTTAGCGTAAGTGCTTCGACCAATCAAACCGTTAGAGCCGGGATAGCCGAGGGCAAGTTGAATTGCCTTGAGGCACATAGCCGCAGTTTTGCCGTTGCCGAACCCACCACCGAACAGTTGGATTGAGGCTCGTGAGGCTAGGAACCTTTGATGAACTGACCCTTCATCGATGCGATACTTCATTACAGGACCTGTAGTTAGAACGTAGGCATGACCTGCTGCCAGCCTGTAGCGTCCAAGGTTGTTGCTTTGTACGTAAGGCCCGTATCACTTTCAAGAACTTGCTCACCCACGTACAGTGGAATGGCTGCGTTCTCTACAGGACCTGTAAGACGGCGGTTGGGCGAAGTGAGCTTCTTATCCAATGCCCCTCGCCCACTTGCTTTGTTCGGCACAGTTGCCATAGTTATTTCCTCGTGTTGATTTTCACACTCGTCTTATTGCTATCAGCAGTAGTGATTTCGATTTCCAGCTGCTGTGCCTCAGACTCATTGTCCCTTCCATACAGGTTATCGGCATTCAAACCTGCACGATCGAGAAGGCTGTCGTTAGCTTTGAGGATGACCATCGGAGCAACATCATACTCACGACGCATGATCGAATTACCCTCGTCATCAATTTCCTCTTTCGCATGTGGACGCGCATCAGCAAGGTGCATGAGGTTGTCCAACGCACGACCAGCATAAGACGCAATCCGCGCTTGAATGCTGTGGGATGACGCAGCCAATAGTTCTTTGAAGATAACTTCGAATGTTTCTTGAAATGCTGGAAGGCGCTCGATGTTATCAACCTCAGACAAACTAGTGCCGAGGACATGCGCGATCTCATTTCGGCTTACACCAAGCAATTTGTACATCAACACCGCATTCACAACAGTCTGCGTCTGAGCATCGGTACCAAGCTCACGAATTGATCGTGGGGTCTTGATGTTCAGCGTACGTGCGATAGGAACGTTGATGGAATAATCAGGTTCTTTCCTGCCTTCGGGTTCTACGAGATTGCCTCGTTCTGTTACCAAAGGGTCACCGGGCTTTGCGAGTTCCATTACTACAGCTCCTGTAATAACCGGGGGAGGCCAGAAGGGTCAAGAAGAGTCCTCCCCCGATCAACCTTATGGACGAGTTGCCTTGTCCACAGGGTAAGAAGTCGGCCGGGACGTATATGCCAGCAGACTGGTGTTCAAATCAGTGACATCGGCAGCAGTCGTTGCGCGATTAATCAGAGTTTCAGTCTCGATCGTACGCTTGCCGCCATTTTCGAGCCGGTCAGCAGCCACACGCTTGAGAGTTTCGAGTGCAGTTGCTCCCGGCGCGACGCCATTGAGCGTCAATAGCAGTTCACGATCGACGCGGTTCTCTTTTTGGTTGAGCAAACGCGCAATTACCTTACGCAAAGACGACTTGGAGCGAATAAAGGAGTAAGAATTACCCCAAAAATCGGATTTAACGGTGATAGCCATGGCATTTCTCCTACAGGACCTGTAGCTAAGAGGCCCATTCACCATTTATACGTGATTGCCTGTGACATAATTGTCAATAGCTGAAATAAATATGACGCCGTACAGCAATCAAGCCATACGACGTCCAATATATTACACACAATATACAACATACAACCAATTAACACAGACAACCCGCGAAGCGGCATGGCCCCGGGTAATGATGGGTCGCTTCGCTCCGTCGAATGGTACTCACGTACCGTTCTAAGAAGTAGAACATACCATGTTTCTTGGCATTTGTCAATAGGACCGGGATTACAGGACATGTAGCCACTCACATGGGCATGGGGATTTCAAAAGCGCGAGCCTTTTAATGCGATCCCAACTCTTATCCCTCCAAAGCAACGCCGCAAGGCACCGTGTATTCCGACTAACCGTTCTCCTGTCATCCCAGCGCAACACAATGAATTACAGGAGCTGTTGTCGTAGGCCCATTCCGGCGCATATTGCGTTTCAACACGCCGTAAGGCACTGGCTACTCCCGATGATCGAAGTCCATATAGCCATTTTTTCTACAGGAGCTGTAGTGGGGATATGTTCCATATAGCAATAATAGCAGAACATGACCTCCTTCGTCACCGGCGTCGTAACGTTATACCATAACGGGGGGTTTTGGGATTGCCGGGGGGATACCGGGGGCTTGGGATGATAGCATGATGGCCAGCGCAGGGCAATAGCCTAGATGCATATCAGCTATGGACAAAATGCATAGCTGAATGGGCGGCGCTGGCATGGAACGTGCATAGCTACAGGCCCTGTAGCAGCATAGGTCAACATGGCTGACATATATGGCGCTGGGCTGAATATAATCTCATCGGCATAGGAATATTGTCGGCTGCCATGTGCGCGGGGTGAAGCGACGGACGATCTCACAACGGCTTCAATCGTTCCAAGAGGGTGAACAATCCTCCTACATCTTCCAATAAATCGACTCAATTACTGCAATTTCCGGGGTTTCTGGCTACAGGTCCTGTAATTAGCACGAAAAACCAATAAAAATACCCATATTTAGAACGGTTTTCTACATAAGCATGTGTAATTAGATTATTTTACCTTGAGTTACAGGACCTGTAGGAGCATATTGGGGGCATAGAAACAAGCAACGGAGACACACAGACACAGAATAACCCCCGAATGGTACGCTAGAAATAGGGTACGCTCTTTAAGTAAATCGTAAATCACTTGCAATTAGGTTTGCACGTCCTGCCTCACCGGCCGATAAACGAGTGAGGGGCCTAGATAGTATAATGTCACGATTAAACGGTGACTGAATATCTAGTCTAATGATCCGCCATTGCGTCGGTTATTCATTAGTTTGCCATTGGTCCCAAGGGATATATGCTGGCATAAATGATCGGCTATGATTTGCGACATGACAAAATCGCTTTCTAAGCCCGTAGGACACTAGGAGATTGCACAGGACAGAGTGCATGATAGTGAAACCCCGTAGAATATCACAATTCCAGCACGTGAAAATAACGCAAAATGGGATTATATAGTTTCGCGGCCCGGTTAGCGTACTAATCGGGCCGTACTGCTATACAATCCAACCCCAATGAAAGGACTAAAAAATGCCAACTCTCGTGAATGACGTCAAAGCAATCAACAAGCTGATCAAGTCCGCTCACACAAATTCGACCAAGTTTGCGGAAATTCTGCATGATGCCGCATACAATACGGTATTTCATGCAATCAATACGGGCGATGTCCGTCCGCTACAGGCCCTGTATTCGGGCCTAACTCCCGTCGCGCAGTCCGGCTTGGTCACTTGGGCTAAAAAGTTCGGCCCATTCACATTCGACACCAAGAATTCGGCTTTCAAGGTGAAGAAAGATCGCTCTCATGATGGTGCAAGCCTCAATGCGATCGGGCCCATGGCCTACAAAACGCCCAAAAAGGCCTCTGAGAAGCACGAATTCAACCTTGCCGACGAGATTGGTAAGCTGATTGCCAAGGCTCAGAAGCATCAGGCCGCTACAGCACCTGTAGCCATGCTCTCCAACGCCCTCAAACTCGCATGAGTACGCTACATTTCTATGCCTTTGCAGGCTTCATCGTCTTAATGGGCTTGGGAGCTATCGCCGTTCTATCATCGACCCCTTGCCCTCCCGGCATATTCTGCTAGATTGCCACTCTAATGGCGCAGTCATTCCCCACCTGCGCCATTATTGGGCCAATCATGGACCCACTACTGTCTCGAAAGGACACATTATGAACACCTTTTTCGCAATCCTGACCATCTTCGCCGCTCCGACCGATGTTGCTGCCAAT
>Ga0172380_10006017_pt1 | contig 14346 bp, 12 predicted proteins | sample Leawe162metaG_FD_119747 | JGI IMG/M metagenome (GOLD analysis project Ga0172380, IMG submission 119747) | Leachate microbial communities from a municipal landfill in Southern Ontario, Canada - Leachate well 162 metaG | ecosystem: Engineered > Solid waste > Landfill > Unclassified | place... | reverse complement strand
TACCGATGTGCGTCTCGTTGAATTGAAGGGCGGCTCCGCGCGCAATGCTATCCCGCGTGAGGCGTTCGCTGTGTGTGCGCTGCCCATCGCGGTGGTGTCCGGTATCGACGCTTGGGTGGAGCATCGACTGGCGGCATGGCGGCAACACTTCGCACAGGCAGATGCGAAGGTGTCGTTCAGCTATGAACTGGATGAGATGCCAGTCGGCAAGGCTGTGCAACAGGTGGAGCGAGACCGCCTGCTGACTTTCCTGGATGTGGTGGTGAACGGGGTGTCGCAGATGAGCGAAGATTTTGCGGGAGTGACGGATACTTCCAGCAATCTCGGCGTGGTGAGTCTGGCGCAGGGGGTGTTCAAAGCGACCTTCAAGGTGCGTTCCTTGCATGATGCGCGTGCCGATGCAGCGGCCAATAAGTTGGTCTCACGTGCGCAGAGCTATGGATTACAGGCATACAAAGAAGGTGCGTATCCGGGCTGGACACCAAATCCCGCATCCCCTTTGCTCGACCTGTGTCTGCAGGTGTATGTCCAGCAGTTCGGCCAACCGGCCTCTTTGCAGGTGATCCACGCCGGGCTCGAATGCGGTCTTTTGGCTGCCAGTCACCCGCATCTGGAGATGATCTCCTTCGGGCCTGACATCCGAGGTGCGCATGCACCGGGGGAGAAGGTGGAGATCGCCTCCGTCGGTCATTGTTGGGCCTTGCTGAAGGCGGTGTTGCAGGCATCGGCGGGGCGCGTCTGAATCGCGAAGCTGAGCCGTTCCGCCGCCGTTTCGGTACAATGCGCACCTGTTTGTGAGCGGTCAGGTCCGCTCTTGATTCGCAGCGATATTAAACGGAGTCCCTAGTGATGAAAGCACCTATCCCTCTACGCAACGTCCCGCAGTCCAACATCTTCCGCAAGGGCGATGTGTTCGTACTGTTCGGCGAACTGTTCGGCCGAGGCTACGCCAACGGTCTGGTGAACGAAGCACGCAAGGCTGGCATGACCATCGTGGGTATCACGGTGGGTCGTCGTGATGAGAACAATACGTTGCGCCCGCTGACCGCCGAAGAGTTGGCGACGGCGGAAGCGAACTTGGGTGGTCGTATCATCAATGTACCGTTGATGGCGGGTTTCGATCTGGATGCGCCTGCGGGTGAGAAGACACCGACCGATCTGTTGGATGTGCTCACATTGAAGACTTGGCAGGACGACAAACTGGATTTCGCGCATATCGAAAAATGCCGCGCAGTGGGCGTCAAGCGTTTCAAGGATTCCGTGGCGAAGGTGATGGCCGAGTTGGATGGCATGATCCCGAACGGTGGGAATGCGTTCTTCGCGCATACGATGGCGGGCGGTATCCCCAAGGTGAAGGTGTTCCTCGCTATCGCTAACCGTATCTACAAAGGTCGCGGCGAGCGCTTCATGTCTTCCAGCGCGTTGTTGAACAGTGACTTGGGCAAACTCATCCTGATGAACTTCGATGAAGTCACCGCGAACTCCTTCCAATATCTGATCGAGGGTAGTGCGGCGATCCGTGCACGTTTGGAGAAGAGCGGCGGTCAAGTGCGCTACACCGCTTACGGTTACCACGGCACCGAGATACTTATCGATGGTCGCTATCAATGGCAGACCTACACCAGCTACACCCAAGGCAAGGCGAAGATGCTGTTGGAGCAACACGCTCAGAAGGCTTGGGCACAAGGTATCAAGGCGACTTGCTATAACTGTCCCGAGATCCGCACCAACTCTTCCGACATCTTCGTGGGCGTGGAACTTTCCCTGTTCCCGCTGTTGAAGGCGTTGAAGCAAGAAGGCGGAGGTGCATGGGCGGAGACGCAATGGCAGGCTTGCCGCGAAGTGCTGCAAGAAGGTCAGACCTTGGAAGGTCTGCTGAAGACCATCGACAACTACAACGATAGCACCGTCATGGCAGGTTTCCGCAACTTCGAGGCATGGCCGATGCCGAACTCGCCCGAGTTGGCTGACGTGATGATCGGCACTTCGGATGACATCACCAAGATGCATAAGAGCCGGGATGCGCTGGTGACGGATGTGTTGAGTTCATTGGTGTTGGAAGGAACCGGCCCATTGATGTTCCACGACTCGTCCAATCCATCCGGTCCTGTATTGTGGTTGAACCACGATGTGATTGCGAAGCAACTCAACCAACTCCACAACTAAAGTAGCAAACGTGTCGGGCATCATGCTCGGCACGTCTCTCTGCGGGAGGTAACGTACAGCCATGGCCGTCGTCCAAGTCATCCTCCCCATCTTCCTGTTGATCTTGTTGGGTACGGCGATGCGCCGCTGGTTCGGTCTGAGCCAGGATTTCTGGCCGCAACTCGATAGGCTCATCTACTACATCTTCTTTCCCGCGCTACTGTTCAGTTCTCTCTCCCATTTCCAGATCGACTTCGGTGCGGCGACCCCGATGCTCATCGTCGCGATGCTCTACATGGGGGCCGGTATCGCCCTGGGCTATGTGGCGAAGTTTCTCTTCCATGCACCGGACAAAGTATTCTCCGCCACTTTTCAATCGGCATTCCGTTTCAATAGTTATGTCGGTCTTGCTATCGCAGGCGGTATCCACGGCAACGAGGGTCTGGCCGCTATCGGTCTGTTGATGGGGTTCATGGTGCCTGTCGCCAACGTGGCTTCGGTGTTGATGCTGGCGCGCCACAGCGAGAGCCATTGGCTGAAGGAGATATTGCTCAATCCGCTCATCCTGGCGACGGCGGGGGGTATCACCTTCAGTCTGGCGGGCTTGCATCTGCCGCAGATGTTCGACAAGACCTTGAGCTTGTTGGCGCAGGCTTCATTGCCGATGGGCTTGATCGCGGTGGGCGCGGGTTTGCGCATACAGGGCTTGCACGCTCATCAAGGCACCCTGTGGTACGGCGTGGTGGTGAAGTTGCTGGCATTGCCCGCCATCGCATGGGGTTTGGGCGTATGGTTCGGCTTGACGAGTGTGTATCTGCATATCGCGGTTCTGATGGCGGCATTACCGGTCTCCACCGTGGCTTACGTGCTGGCGAAACGCATGGGAGCGGATGGCGACACTATCGCGGCGCAAATCATGTTGAGCACCTTGCTGGCGGTGGTCACACTTCCATTGTGGTTGCTGTTGTTGGGGCTATGAATGGATAATCGCGCCCCCGCTCAATGAATCGCTCATGCTGAATCCTCATCAAACCAGCCAACTCGTGCGCTTACGCTGGACGGCGTTCATCGTCGTCGGCTTGGCCTATGTGTTGTCGTTCTTCCATCGCTTTGCACCCGCTGCCATCTCGGGTGATCTGCAACAGACCTTCCATGCCAGCGGTGCGGAGTTGGGTGGGTTGGCGGCGACATACTTCTACGTCTATATGATCATGCAGATTCCCACGGGTATCCTTGCTGATACTTTGGGGCCGCGTCGGGTGGTGGCGATAGGGGGACTGATCGCGGGTATCGGTTCGGTGATGTTCGGCATGGCCGATTCACTTGCGGCGGCTTCTGTTGGACGTGTCCTGGTCGGTCTCGGTGTCTCGGTCACCTTCATCTCCTTGCTCAAGCTCAATGCATCGTGGTTCCACGATAGACATTTCGCCACCATGACCGGGGCGACCATCCTGGTGGGTAACGTGGGTTCACTACTTGCGGCTGCGCCGTTGGCATGGGCGTTGGGATTCGTTTCGTGGCGCACCGTGTTCGTCGCAGTAGGGACGCTCTCGCTGATACTGGCCGCGTTGGATTGGTGGTTGGTACGCAACAAACCAAGTGATGCAGGGCTACCCAGCATGCGCGAGTTGGATGGCAAGGAAGCGCATCCACTCCACACAGGGCATTGGTACGATGGCTTGCTCATCGTGTTGGGGAATCGTGCGACATGGCCGGGGCTGTGGGTGAACATGGGTATCGCGGGTTCGCTGTTCGCTTTTGCCGGTTTGTGGGCTGTGCCTTTCTTGCGCGATGTGTACGGCATGGATAGAGCTGCCGCGACCGATCACACCACTCTGTTGCTGGCGGGTTTTGCCATCGGCGCGTTCTTTATCGGCACACTGTCTGACCGCATGGGCAAACGTAAACCATTGATGATCGCAGGCGCGCTGATCTATAGCCTGTGTTGGTTGCCGCTGTTGTTCGGTATGAACCTCGCTTCAGGTCTGAGCTACGCCTTGTTCTTGCTGATGGGGCTGTGTGCCCCGAGTTTTACTTTGAGTTGGTCGTGCGCGAAAGAGGTGAACCCGCATGCGTTATCAGGCATGGCGACCAGCGTGGTGAACATCGGTGCTTTCCTCGGCACGGCCATCATGCAACCGCTGGTCGGATGGGCGATCGATAGGGCGCATCTAGATGCTGGCATCGCACCATTGGCGTTGAGCGATTACCAGTATGGTGTCGCGATATTGATGGGCTTCTCGCTGCTGGGGTTGGTCGCGACATTCTTCATTCGTGAAACGAACTGCCGCTATGTGACGAGCCAATAGGTTCGGTTTAGATAGAAATGCAAACGGGGCTTGATAGCCCCGTTTTCTATTGCGATGAAGCCAGGATCACTGTGTTACAACAAGGTCGTTCTCGACTTTGACTTTGTCGCCAATCACTACATTTGGATTCACCGTGTGGCGCAAGATACGTGTTTCACCTCCGGCTTCCATTTGTACGGCTACGTCAACAACAGTGGTCTTCTTCATATTCTTTTCGATTGCATTACCGGCAATCGCACCCCCGACTGCACCAGCCAAAGTAGCCAGTTCTTTGTCTTTAGATTGTGCAACTTGATTGCCGATCAATCCACCGATTGCGCCACCGACGACGACACCAGCGCCACTACTTTTGCCAGATTGTTCTATGACATTGATGGAAACGACTGTGCCGCAGTTCTCACAAACCTTCGGTGCTGGAGCAGGTGCCGCCGCTTTGGGAGCTACTGGCTTAGGTTTCGCAACTGGTTTTGGTGCTGGCGCAGTAGCAACTGGTGCGGATGCAGCAGGCGCGATCTCAACGACAGGCGTTGGTGCGGTGGCGGTCTCTTTGGCTTTCTCTTCGAAGCAACCGCTCAATGTGAACAAACTGGTCAATGCGAATGTAGCGAATACGATGTTACGTGTGGATGATTTCAAGACGATTTTCCTCAATGAAGTGGTGTGGCGACAATGCTATTCAACAGGCCCATCTTTAGACCAAGCAATAGATAAATCCAATGCAGTCTGACCGAAAAAACCCGGCGCGCATCATACCATTTGCTTGGGGCCGCCTCTAAAAATACAAAATTCTAAGCAAGACAAGGCGCGAGCAAAAAATTGCGACGCAGCATATGTTGGATATGTAAGGAGTGATTTTTTGTGAGCAACACAGTATTGCGACGAAGTTTGGGTTTTAGAGGTGGCCTTGAGAGATCTACGCGGAGATGGGAGCGAGCAAGGCGAGCTCGGCTTCATTCAGATAGCGCCATTCGCCTTCGGCCAAATTGAGATCATCGAGTTTGAGCGCACCTATTTGGGTGCGGCACAGCGCAGTGCAATGATTCTCGGCGGCGGCGAGCATGCGCTTCACTTGGTGATATTTTCCTTGTTCCAGCACGATCTCCAAACGATGTGTGTCGAGTTTGTTGCACACGATGGCGGAAAGCGGGGCGGGTTCGTCGTGCAGTTTCACTCCCTTCAGCAGTTGTGCAACGAGTTCGGGGGTCACAGGGGCATGCGTGGTAGCGACATACACCTTAGGTACGTGACGTTTAGGTGAGGATTGTGCATGGATGAAGTTGCCATCATCCGACATCAGCAACAAGCCCGTGGTGTCATGGTCGAGCCGGCCAACGGGTTGCACGTCACGCAAGGCGAATGGTTCGGGTAACAACGAAAGTACACCGGGGTGATGGCTAGGTTTGCGCGAGCACTCATAGTCGGCAGGTTTGTTCAGGGCGATGTAAATGTGTTCGCGGAATAGCCAGTCTTCGCCATAGAGGGTGAAGGTCAATCCATCAGTTTCGAGGTAGAGCCGCGTGTCGGTGACGACCTCGCCGTTGATGCTGACTTCGCCCTCTTCGACCAGTTTCGTACACCATTTACGGGTGCCAAAGCCTTGCGATTGGAGGATGCGCTCTAGTGTATGTTTTGCCATGGCGTCACTTTAGCAGAAGCAATGGCGCGGTATGATGCACACCTCTCAAGAAATCACCCAAATACCATGTCAGTCCCGTTCGCTTTCGTCTCCATCATATTGATCTGGTCTACCACACCACTCGCTATCAAATGGAGCGCCCTAGGTGTCGGTTTCAGCTTCGCGGTGTTTTCTCGCATGACCATCGGTGTGTTGCTGTGTGTCGTTCTGCTGGCGCTGTTCAGAATGCGCTTCCCACTACATCGCAAGGCGATCCAAGCCTATCTGGCTGGCGGCTTGAGTATGTTCGCAGCGATGATGCTGATCTATTGGGCTGCGCAATTCGTCACATCCGGCATGATCGCTGTTTTGTTTGGGCTATCGCCATTGGTCACCAGTGTGGGGGCGATGGTGTGGCTGAAGGAGGAATCGCTCACGCCAAATAAGATCGCTGGGATGGTACTGGGTATCATCGGATTGTGGTTGGTGTTCCATGGCGGACTCGGCTTGGGGGGAGGCTCCGCGTTGGGTGTCATCGCGATATTGGTGGCGATGGTTTCACAATCATTGGGCTTGGTGTGGGTGAAACGCATCGGTGACGACAGCTCGGCATTGGCGATGACGTTGGGAACCTTGGCGGTCTCATTGCCGTTGTTCTGTGGTGCATGGTTGCTGGCGGACGGACATTGGCCGACTGATATGCCTGAACGTGCCGTCGCGGCCACGGTGTATCTCGGTACGTTCGGTTCGGTACTTGGCTTCGCTTTGTATTACTACCTCATCAGGAATACGGAGGCGGGGCGTGTCGCACTCATCACCTTGGTGACGCCTGTGCTGGCTTTGCTGTTGGGTCATGCATTGAATGATGAGGTGGTGCTGCCGCAAGTATGGTTGGGAACGGCAAGCATCCTGCTGGGACTGTGCCTGCATCATTGGGGTGAGCGCTGGATGGGTGTGTTGAGTAGAATCCGCAGTTAAGCGGGACTAGGGGATAAAAATGGAACTCCAACTGAAAAATCGACAAGACCTGAAAGTGCGCGCACTGTTGTTGGGCGACCGTTTGGATCTGAAGCTGTTCAAGATCGCGGACTGTTTGGCGACCACGCCGCTCACTTTGCAAGTCGATGCCAATGGCGGCATCGCTGTACTGTTCCGTTATGGCGTGGTGGTGCTGTTCGGTGTGCATACGATGGATGAGGTGCGTTTCATCGAATCACTCAAGCCCTTGCTGACCAATGCGTATGCCGCACCCGAGACGGAAGAGCTTGATATACACAGCGGGCACAGCATCATCGGTGTGCAGAGCGGGGCGGTGACGCTGGACGAGATATCGCTTGAAAAATTACAACTCATCGCGGATGCCTTGAGCAAGAACCTGGTGCTGACTTTGTATGAGAAGAAGGTGGCTGGCGAATTCGACAAGATCGAGCCGTTGGCGCAAGAGTTGGCGACGTATGGCAGGGTCAGTGCAGACACAAAGAAGCTGTTGCAGAAGATCGGCTCGATGTTGTTGATCGAGCATCGCATGGTGGGACGCGCCGAGATCGGAGACCGACCCGAGACGCTGTGGGACTTCCCGCACTTGGAAGGGCTTTTTGCTGCGTTGGAGGATGAGTTCGAGCTGAAGGAACGCCAGTCTGCGTTGGATAGAAAATTGGGGTTGATCTCGGATACTGCGCAGACGCTGGCCGATGTATGGGACAACAAGCAACTACACAAGCTGGAGTGGTATGTGATCGGGCTGATCCTGTTCGAGATCGTGATCAGCCTGATCGAGCGCGGCGAGAAGTTCTTTAACTGGCTTGCTCAGCTATTCTGATCAGAACTCGTAGGTGAAGTTCACGCCTAGATGAGAGCCGCTTTTGGGGGAGACACTGGCTAACGATGCTGTTGCGCCGTTATATGCGGTGGCGGTTTCCCCTTGGTATTTTTCGGAAACAAAGCGGAAGTTGAGCCAGCCTTCACTTGATAGTTGGTAGCCAATCTCAGCGACTAGGCCCGTTGTATTCTTGTAAGTGATGTTCTTTATATCGAAACCGCTACCTGGTGCGGTCGAATCTGCTTCCGGAGAGTTGACGATACGGACGCCGCCGCCAATCCTAAAACGCTCTTTTCCGGTGTAATACGCCAAGGCTTCTATCGGCAGGCGATCAAAGCTGATGCTACCGTTTGCACCACTCACCGAATGGAAATGGTAGTTCGCAGACAGCATCAGGGCGATGGGTTGCTGCTCAAATTGATACAACCCCCCAGCGCCGAACTGCAACAGACCGCCGCCTTTGATATCCGTACTCGAGCCGTTGGTGAAGACAGCTGTTGCGACCGTGTCGCCTCCATAAGTCATTCCAACGTTGATCAGCATATGTAAACCGGGTTTGGTCGCTTGAATAGAGGTGGAGATACTTTGCTCGGCAGCTTCTTGTTCAGACAATGCGAAGGCGCTGGAGGAACAGCAGAGCCATGCGATGGCGGCGATGCGCGAGAATCCGGATTTCATATGTAGTCTTTCATGGAGGTTGATGGATGTTACTCAGACTGGATTGTATTTTGCCCGCGTGCGTATCGCCAAGTACGATGCGCTTTGCCGATATAATTACCGGCACTGCGGCTCGTATCAATCGAGACAAAGGATATAACGCAATAACAAGCAAATGAACCCGGCGGGTATGTCCCGCCGGATTTTTTTTGGAAAGATGATGCTCCACTGGAAAGACGGCCAACCCCATTCGGATCGTTTCGGCGATGTTTACGTCTCGACCGACTCGGGTCTGGAAGAGACACGCCATGTCTTCTTGAAGGGCAACCATTTGGCGGAACGATTCTCTGCATTGTCAGCGGGCAATAGTTTTTGTATCGGCGAGACTGGGTTTGGCACGGGATTGAGTTTCCTTTGTGCGTGGCAGCTGTTCGAGCGAACAGCGCCAGCGGGGGCAAGTCTCGATTTCTTCAGTGTCGAGAGATTGCCATTGAGTGATGACGCGCTACGCGCTGCATTGGCGTTGTGGCCTGAGTTGGGTGCGATAGCTGGAGCGTTGTTGGCGCGTTGGCATCGTCGTGTGCCGGGTTGGAACCGCTGGAGTCTCGCTGGGGGGCGAGTGCGGCTTACCTTGGTATGTGCGGATGTTGACGCGGCGTTGCCACAGTTGCCGCCGCATTGCGTGGACGCATGGTTCCTCGATGGTTTTTCTTTTGCCAAGAATCATGAGGTGTGGAGTGAGAACGTGCTGGTGAACGTGGCCCGTGCCTCGCGTGGGGGTGCCACCTTGGCAACGTACACCAGCGCTGGCTGGATAAGACGTGGATTGCAGCAAGTGGGATTCGAAGTGGAGAAGGCACAGGACTTTGGACACAAGCGTGAGATGCTGCGGGGATGCATGGCACAGCGAGATGAGGCGCTCCTAGAGGGTTCCCTCACCCTCAGTCCCTCTCCCAGTGGGAGAGGGAAGCTAAGTTCTTCTCCCTCTGGAAGAAGGGTTGGGATGAGGGAACACTCGGTGCGACCAACCATTCCCAATAGAACACCAAGCACCGCCATCGTCATCGGTGGCGGTATCGCCGGATGTGCCGCTGCCCATGCACTCGCTCAACGCGGCATCAAAGTCACGATCATTGAACGCGCTCCCCTGTTGGCAAGCGCCGCATCCGGCAATCCGCGCGGCATCCTGCATGCCCGCTTCGGTGCGGGGGGCGATCCCTTGCATCGTTTCGTGCTTGCCTCGTATGGTCATGCGCTTGGGTTGATGGATGAAGTGTTGCCTGTGGATGGGGTGATGCGAGCCGAGTGCGGTTTGCTACAACTGGCCTGCAATCCAGTCGAGATCAAACGTATCTCGCGCTTGGCCGAGCGTGAATGGCCGGAACATCTGATGCAGTTCGTGGATGCGGAAAGAGCCGCGCAGTTGGCTGGGGTGGTGGTGAAGTTCGGCGGGCTGTGGTTCCCCGCAGGCGGATGGGTCGTGCCCCCCAAGTTGTGCGCAGCGTTAGCGCTGCATGAGCGTATCGAGCAACGCCTTGGGTATGGGGTAGAGGGATTGGAAAAGGTCGCGTCTGGTTGGCGTGTGAATGGGCGTGATACTCAAGGTGTCGAGAGGAGTGCCGAGGCAGATGTCGTGCTGGTTTGCTGTGCGCACTCTGCCAAGAAGCTCGCGCAGTTCGAACATTTCCCCCTCACTCCTGTACGCGGGCAGATCACCTTGGTCTCTGAGTCTGAGGCGAGTAAAGCTTTGCAGTCGGTAGTATGTGGTGATGGTTATTGCGCACCCGCTGTAGATGGAGTGCATGTGATGGGAGCGACGCATGATTTCGATGATGAATCGACAGAGGTGCGAGGTGCTGACCAAGCACAGAATCTCTCAAGCCTCAACGAATACGCCCCCGCATTGCGCCAAGCATTGGGTGAGGCGAGGCTAGATGAGCTACAAGGCAGAGCATCTGTGCGTTGTTCCGCTCCGGGCTCAACACCGCTCGTGGGCGAGGTGGAGCAGGGACTTTATTGCAGCATGGCGCACGGTACGCGCGGCTTGCTGACAGCAGGTGTTTCGGCTGAAGTATTAGCGGCACAGATTTGCGGGCAACTTCCCCCGCTCCCGACACCCATCTTGGAAGCGTTAGCACCGTTGCCAAGAGTCAGACTTAAAGGTTAAGGTAGGGCATGAAAAAGACAGTCACCCCAGAATATCCCGAGATACGCGCCGGCCAATCCATTGAGCTACTGAAGGCGCTACACATCCTCACGCGCGACGGCAAGATGAATCAGGACTCGCGCCGCAAGCTGAAGCAGGTGTATCACCTGTATCAATTCATCGAGCCGTTGTTGCAAGAGGTGCAGAAAGAGAAGGGCGCACTGACGTTAGTTGATCACGGTGCAGGCAAATCGTATCTGGGTTTTATTCTGTACGATCTGTTCTTCAAAGCATTGAAAGATGCTTCCCATATCTACGGTATAGAGACGCGTGAAGAGTTAGTCACGCATTCGCGCGAGTTGGCGCAGCAACTGGGATTTGATGGGATGTCATTCGAGAACCTGTCGGTCGCTGAATCGACGGTGTCGGACAAGCTGCCTCCCCAAGTCGATGTGGTGACCGCACTGCATGCGTGTAACACAGCCACCGACGATGCCATCCACTTCGCATTGAAGAAGAAGGCAAAACACATCGTGCTGGTGCCCTGTTGTCAGGCTGAAGTGGCATCCGTGTTGCGCAAGAACAAAGGCAAGCAGCTGGCGAAGGACGCGCTCATAGAATTGTGGCGGCATCCTATCCACACACGCGAGTTCGGTAGCCACCTCACCAACGTGTTGCGTTGCCTACAATTGGAGGCACACGGTTATCAAGTGACAGTGACTGAGCTAGTAGGGTGGGAGCATTCGATGAAGAACGAGCTCATCATCGCCACTTACAAGGACCTGCCGCGCAAGCGTGCTGCGGAGCGCTTGGCAGAGGTATTGAACAGCGTAGGGTTGGAAGAGATGAAAGATCGATTCTTTACGGAATAAAATTCCGTCATACCGGCGTAGGCCGGTATGACGGCTTAGAGGGAAAGTGAATGCAGATCAGTAACGACACGCGCAACCATTACGAACGCATCGGTGGTGAGCCGAAAGTGCGCGAGCTAGTACAGCGTTTCTACCACTTGATGGATGAATTGCCAGAGGCACACCGTATTCGCCAGATGCACCACATCGACTTAAAGAATGCAGAAGACAAGTTGTTCATGTTCCTATCCGGCTGGATGGGAGGGCCGCAGTTGTTCATCGAGAAATTCGGCCATCCGCGTTTGCGCCAGCGCCATATGCCTTTCTCCATCGGGGATGAGGAACGAGACCAGTGGATGATGTGCATGACACAGGCGATGGATGATGTCGTTGAGGATGAAGCATTGCGAGCAGAGTTGAAAACCGCTTTCTATAAGACAGCTGACTTCATGCGTAATCGGGAGGAGTAGCCATGCAGAACTCGTCGTTGATCATGGATAGGCAGGTCAAGTTACGCATCGGATTGGTGTTCCTGTTCATCGCGGCGGCAGAATCGTTGTGGTTGCACGCGTTGTCCCCTTTGGAGAATCGGCTGTCTGATGCCTTCGTGCGTGTGCAGGCACAACGACTCACTCCCGATCCTGACATCGTCATCGTGGACATCGACGATGCGAGTTTGGCCAACATGCAGGATACAGCCGGAAGTTGGCCGTGGCCGCGCGAGGTGCATGGTGAGTTGGTGCGCGGCATCGCCAAACAAAAACCGAAAGCCATCGTCTTCGACATCCTGTTCAGTGAGCCTGACACCTTCCGTCCTGACAGCGACAAAGCTTTCAATCGGGCGCTGAAAGGTGTGGACAACGTCTATTTCCCGTTGGTACGTCGTGATGCGTCAATGGACGCACAAGGTGCTCCTATGGCGCAGGTCGCGCCATTGCTGGGTCTGCAATCGACTGACCATGCCGTCGCAGAAGCTCACATCGCCTTGCTGCCTCCGCTCGTCATTGACCCCGCACATTGGCGCGTCGGCACCATCAATTTCGTGGAAGACGCGGATGGCGTAGGGCGGCGTTACCAACTCTATAACGATGCGCATGGTTGGCTCATCCCGTCCTTGCCTGCGCGCGTAGCAACGGATTTGGGGTATGACGTGCCTAAGGAATCGGACTTCATCATGGCATGGCGTGGCAATGCGGGTGCGTTCAAACATATCTCTTATGCCGACCTGTATGCGGATATGGACCGCGAACATCCACAGCGTGCCGCAGACGAGCTCAAAGACAAGGTCGTCATCATCGGGACGGCAGCGACAGGATTGCACGATGTGCGCGTGACGCCGATGGCGAGCTTATATCCTGGCATGGAGATGTTGGCGACAGCCATCGATAACTTGAAGAACGGCCGTGCCATGCGCGCGGCGGATGAGATGTTCGGTCTGGGAATCTCTTTGTTACTCCTGAGCCTCTTGAGTATCGCCTTCTTGCGAAAGTTGAATGCACTCAAGATCGGCATGGGTCTGGCGGGTGTGTCTGCAATGTTGCTGGCGGGTTCTTTCCTTGCCGTTGGACAATTGATGTTGCTGCCTGTCCTCACGCCGTTGTTGCTGGCATGGTCGGCTTACGTCGCCTTCGCACTGCGTGAATATCTGAACGAGCGCAAGTCGCGCGAGCAAGCGGTGCAGATGTTCAGCCGCTTTGTGAATCCGCATGTGGTGAAAGAATTGGTGGCGCATGGCGGGCTGAGCCGTGCGGGTGAGAGCCGCCAGATCACCATCTTGTTCTCAGACATCCGTGGTTTCACCACTCTCTCTGAAAAACGCACACCACAACAAGTGGTGGAGTTGCTGAACCGCTATTTCACATTGCAGGTCGATGTGGTGTTCCGCCACGGTGGCTCGCTGGATAAGTTCATCGGCGATTGCATCATGGCGTTCTGGGGCGCACCGCTAGACGATCCAGATCACGCGCGTCACGCGGTCGAGGCGGCGCTGGAGATGGCACAAGTGTTGCAGCGTTTCAAACAAGAGTTGGGCGAGGAAGATGCGGACTTCGATGTGGGCATCGGTATCCATTCCGGCCCTGCGGTGGTCGGTCTCATCGGCTCAGAACAACGACGTGAGTACACGGCCATCGGCGACACTGTGAATCTGGGGAGTCGCATAGAAGGACTGACCAAGGGCGTATCGCGTATCCTAGTTTCGCAAGATACGATGCAGGCTTGCGGCGATGCCTTCGAGTTCCAATCGTATGGTTCATTCAAAGTGAAAGGTCGTGAGCAAGAAGTCGAGTTGTTCGCACCGATTCCAAAGGAAGGAAACTGATGATGAAAAGACTGAGCTTATCTTTTTTGCTATTGGCGGCGAGTAGCGCATGGGCAGGCGATGCAGCCTACACCATTCGCGCCACCGAGCTGAAGGCTAAACCTTACGGCGACGCGCAGACCTTGCGCTCATTGCCGCCGCGTACCAAGGTCGAGGTGCTGAAACGTCAATCGAGTTGGACGCAGGTGAAAGCGGGGGTGACCAGCGGCTGGGTGAAGATGTTGAGTTTGCAGTTGGAGGCGAGTGCCACCGGTCGCCGCAGCGATAACGGATTGAGCGCGCTGTTCAATGTCGCTGCTACAGGACGTGGCGGCAGTACGGTGACCACGGGGGTGCGCGGTCTGTCAGAAGAGCAACTGAAGACTGCGCAGCCCAATCCGCAAGCCTTACGCGCAGCAAAGAAATATGCTGTGAGTCGTTCAGAAGCGGAACGCTTTGCGGAAGAGGGAAAGTTGCAGTCGCATGATGTGGATTATTTGAGCGG
>Ga0172380_10006016_pt1 | contig 14346 bp, 11 predicted proteins | sample Leawe162metaG_FD_119747 | JGI IMG/M metagenome (GOLD analysis project Ga0172380, IMG submission 119747) | Leachate microbial communities from a municipal landfill in Southern Ontario, Canada - Leachate well 162 metaG | ecosystem: Engineered > Solid waste > Landfill > Unclassified | place... | reverse complement strand
GGTGGTAGTAAGAGTACTATTGCACCTGTAATGTTTATTGCGGAGTTTAATAATAGTCTCATGCGCGAACCCGATATCTTAGTAGGATTCACACGTGATTTTTATATTTCTCCTGTAAGCTATACTGAAGGTGAAAACGTAAATAGTGATGGAACAGTATTCACAGTGAAGAAAGGGGAATCTCATTCTATTAATGGAATGAATGTTACATTTAACGGATTTAATTTTCCTTCTGATGCAATGAACACAATGATGGGTGGAGGCGATTTTAAGATCGGTGCTAAAATTACTGTTGAAGTTAATGGCGTTAAAAAAGATTTTGAACCTACTATGATTAATTCTAGCGGGGAGGTTACTTATATCCCTGTCGATATCTCCGATGCAAATTCAAAAATTGAAATTGCGAGAATGGATGCAGGTACAGCTAGCGTTGAACTAAAAGTTACTGATATTAATTCGAAAGAAAGCAAGTCTTCCATTGCGCCTAAAGAAGTCTTGAGCGTTGAGGCAAGCATTAAGCCATTTATTAGTTTAGTTTGGCTTGGTGTCATTGTAATGGCTTTAGGGTTCATTATTTCGGCTGTGAGACGTACCAAGGAAGCTCAAATATAAAACATAGAGATGCCCTTCTACAAAAAATTAAGCCGTCCATTGGACGGCTTTTTTATTTCCCATATCAAAATATAATTCATTATTTTTGTTCACTTAAAGGACTTAATTATCCAATAAATCGAAGGATTATATAATGCTTACTTCTATCCCACAAATGTTTGAAAATAGTGTAGAAAAATATTCTAATAATCCACTTCTTTGGGAAAAGAAATATGATAAGTATGAATCGATTACATATAAAGATACTAAGAGGGAAGTCCTTAATCTAAGTGCCGCATTACTCCTAAAAAATATTAATCCGGCCGATCGAGTTGCAATTATTTCAGAAGGAAGAAATTATTGGGTAATTGCGGAACTTGCAATATTTTATACCGGTGGAGTAAGCGTTCCCATTTCAGTTAAAATTGAGGAACTGACTGAACTTAAATTCAGATTAGCTCATTCCGGTACAAAGTTAGTTTTTGTTTCTAAACAGCATTTGAATAAATTAAGAAAAATAAAGCATGATCTTCCGGATTTAGAAAAAATAATTGTGTTAGATAAAATTAATGATATTGGGCATGATGAAATATTTATCGAGGATTTTATAAATGAAGGGAAAGTAAATTACAGTAAATTATCTATTGAAATTGATAAACGAGTAAAAAACATTAGACCAAATGACCCTGCAACAATATCCTATACTTCCGGTACAACAGCAGATCCTAAGGGCGTTGTGCTTACTCATTTGAATTATGTTACAAATGTAGATCAAGCTACGGATCTATTACCTATTCCTGAATGGTATATTTCTTTGTTGATACTTCCGTGGGATCATTGTTTTGCTCATGTCGCCGGTATTTATACATTATTGAAAAACGGTGCAAGTATGGCATCCATTCAATTAGGAAATACACCATTAGAAACATTAAGAAATATTCCGACAAATATTAAAGAGATAAAACCGACATTTTTATTGAGCGTTCCTGCACTCGCAAAAAACTTTAAGAAAAACATAGAGAAAGGAATTTTAGAAAAGGGTAAAATGGTCCAAAAGCTTTTTGATCATGCATTAAAAATTGCTTATGAATATAACAAAGAGGGAATTAACAAGGGGAAAGGTGTACCGTTTTATTATAAAGGATTACTAAAAACATATGATGCTATTCTCTTTAAAAAAATTAGAGAAGGGTTCGGCGGTCGGCTTGAATTTTTTGTCGGCGGTGGGGCTCTGCTTGATATTGAATTGCAAAGGTTCTTTTATGCAATCGGCATTCCTATGTTTCAAGGATATGGGCTTTCGGAAGCTACTCCCGTTATCTCAGCGAATGTAATGCAAAAGCATAAACTAGGTTCTTCGGGCTACCCTGTAAAAGAGCTTGAAATAAAAATTTTGGATTCTGATGGTAATCAAATGCGCCAAGGTGAATCTGGAGAGATTGTGGTTAGAGGAAATAATGTAATGCTTGGCTATTGGAAAAATGAGAAGGCAACGAGCGAGACCGTTATTGACAACTGGCTTTTTACTGGTGATCTTGGTTACTTGGATGAAGATGGTTTTCTTTATGTACTCGGAAGATTTAAAAGTTTATTGATTGGTAATGATGGTGAAAAATATAGCCCTGAAGGTATTGAAGAATCGTTAGTTGAAGACTCCAAATATATCGATCAAATTATGCTCTATAATAATCAATCACTTTATACTACTGCTCTTATTGTTCCGAATAAAGAAAAATTGAAATTATATACTTCACAAAATAATATCAATTTAGAAACCGAAACCGGAGCGGACGCAATAATTAAACTTATTGAAGCTGATATAAATGCATTCAAAGAAGGAGGAGAGTTTGAAGGGAAGTTCCCTTCGCGTTGGCTTCCATCATCTTTTGCAATACTTGGCGAAGGATTTACCGAACAGAATAAATTAATGAATAGTACAATGAAAATTGTTCGTAATAAGATTATTGATTTCTATCAAAACAGATTGGATTATATGTACACATCAGAAGGTAAGAATAATTACAATCATCAAAATCGAATTATTGTAAATAGGTTTTAATTGAAAAGCCGTCCCGCAATTAATACAATAAGTGGACGGCTTAATTATTTATATGATTTCTTTTAGCGATTCGTAATGAGCTTTAATTGTATTTTCTAAGTCATCCGTACTATGTGCAGTAGAAACAAATAATGCTTCGAATTGTGCCGGAGCTAAATAAACTCCTCTATCTAACATTGCATGAAAGAATTTTCCGTATAACTCAGTATCTGATTTTAATGCACTCTTGAAATCTGTAACCGGTTCTTCTGTAAAGAACATACACATCATTGAGCCAATTCTATTCATAGCAAATCTTTTACCAAGTCTTTTAAGATTATCAGCGAATCCATCTGCAAGAAATTTTGATTTTTCTTCTAATATAGTATAGACAGAAGGATCATTTTTAATGTGTGAAAGAGCCGCCAAACCTGCCGCCATTGCAAGTGGATTGCCGCTTAATGTTCCTGCTTGATAAACCGGACCGCTCGGAGCGATCTTTTCCATAATCTCTTTTTTGCCACCGAATGCACCGACCGGAAGTCCACCACCAATGATTTTTCCGAATGTAGAAAGATCAGGCTTAATTCCGAATATCTCTTGAGCTCCACCTTTTGCCACTCTAAACCCTGTCATCACTTCATCAAAAATTAAAACAATCCCTTCTTCATCGCAGATATTACGAAGCTCTTTCATAAATTCATCAGATGCTTTTACAACTCCCATATTGCCAGCAATTGGTTCAATAATAATAGCTGCAATCTCACCTTTGTTCGAAGCGACTAATTTCTTAATCGAATCGATATCATTATAGTCAGCTAAGAGTGTATCTGCAGCATTTCCTTTTGTAACGCCGGGGCTTGTAGGAACGCCCAATGTTAATGCACCTGAACCAGCTTTAATTAGAAAATGATCTGCATGCCCGTGGTAGCATCCCTCGAATTTTATGAATTTTTCTCTGCCTGTAAATCCACGTGCCACTCTTATGGCACTCATCGTAGCTTCCGTGCCGCTATTTACCATTCTTACCATTTCCATTGAGGGAACTAATTCACGTAATAGTATCGCCATCTCGATTTCTATTTCTGTTGGTGCTCCAAAGCTTGTTCCTGATTCTATTGCCTTTATTAATGCTTCTTTTATGAAGGGGGGATTGTGCCCGAATAAATGCGGACCCCAACTGCCGATATAATCAATATATTCGTTACCATCAACATCAATCAACTTCGAGTCATGTCCTTTCGACATAAAAATCGGATTACCGCCGACAGACTTAAAAGCTCTTACCGGTGAATTAACTCCACCCGGTATATATTTTTTTGCTACTTCAAATAGCTTTTCACTTTTATCAATATTCATATTTTACCTTTTTTTATCTAAATATTTTGCTGCATCTTTTGCGAAGTAAGTTAGTATCATATCAGCTCCTGCACGTTTAATTGCAGTAAGTGATTCGATCATTACACGTTCTTCATCAATATAATCAAGCTTGCCGGCGGCTTTAATCATTGAATATTCACCACTCACCTGATATGCGGCAGTCGGCATTTGGAATTTATCTTTCACTCGATAAATAATATCAAGATAAGCACCTGCGGGTTTAACCATAATAATATCAGCACCTTCTTCTATATCTGATTCAGCTTCACGAATTGCTTCAAGTCCATTTGCTATATCCATTTGATGTGATTTTCTATCACCAAAAGCAGGAGTAGATTCAGCCGCATCTCGGAATGGTCCATAATAACCTGATGCATATTTTACTGCATAGCTCATTATAGGAATTTTCTCAAACCCATTTTCATCTAAAGTCTTTCTTATTTCTGCAATTCTACCGTCCATCATATCGGATGGAGCAATAATATCAGCACCTGCTTTAGCATGAGAGAGAGATTCTTTAGCTAATAAATCTACTGTTTCATCATTGAGAATATTATCACCATCCAAAACACCGCAATGACCATGAGATGTATATTCGCATAAGCAAACATCAGTGATTACTAAAAGGTTTTTTACTTCTTTTTTTATTGCTCTTACTGCGTTTTGAATAATTCCATTATCATCATAAGCACCTGAGCCCACTTCATCTTTATGTTCAGGAATACCGAATAAAATAACAGCGGGAATTCCGATTGATGCCACTTCTTTACATTCTTCCACCAATACATCTATCGACATCTGAAACACACCGGGCATTGAACGAATTTCGTTTTTTACATTCTTCCCGGGTACGACAAATAATGGATATATAAAATCACTTTTTGAAAGTTCCGTTTCTCTAATCATATCTCTTACGAGTGGATTATAACGCAATCTTCTTAATCTTTTTATAGGATATTGAGCCATTATGCCTCCAAATATTTTTTAATTTTTTCGTAAACAAGTTCTGAATTTTTCACACAATCGCCGACAGAAATACCGCCTCTGAAATTTCCGCTGATAAATAGACCCGGATTGTTTTCCTCGAATTGGTCGCAATATTTTTCAATTTCGATATAACCTAAATTATATTGAGGAATTGCTTTCGCCCAAAATTTATTTCGAACAAATTTTGGTTCGCCTTCAATTTTCATTAAGTGAGCAAATTCAGTAATAACATTATTAATTAATTCTTCTTTTGGTGAATCGAATAGATGAGGAGCTTGAGCACCTCCAATGAATATTGTAAATGCTTCATCACCTTCCGGTGCTCGGTTTTGGAATATTACCGAACTCCAAATAGCACCGAGATAATTCTTCTTCTCTTTTGTTGGGATTAAATAACCGAAGCCATCAAGCTTTCTTTTTATCTGCTCTTTCTTATACCCGAGATATAAAATCATAACCGGCGGATGATATACATCCTTTAATATTTTTTCTAAATTATTATCAAATGAAGAGAAATATTTAGAAACAATATATGCTGGTACTGTCGATAGAACTGAATCGCACTCTTCAGAAATATTCTCACCATTCACTGAATAATCTACTTTATACTTTATTCCATTTTTTGAAATCTTAATATCGCTAATGTTATAAATAACATTCTCACCTAACGATGCCGAAATAGCATTGGGCAGTGTCTGCATGCCATTTTTAAATGAAAACATTTTTGCCGTCTGTTTAGATTTTTCTGCGTTTCTCTTTCTCTCTTTTGCTCCCTTGAACATACCTTTTACAAGTCCGCCATATAATTCTTCTAGGCGATATAGTTTTGGAAAAGCAGATTTTACACTAAGCTTATCAGGATCGCCGGCGAATACACCACTTACAAAGGGGTTAATTGCATAGTCAAGAAATTCCTGTCCTAATCTGCGGCTAACGAATTGACTGATACTTTGATAATAACCATCTTTTGATTTACCGAAAAATGGTTCGCCAAATATTCGTAACTTTCCTTTAAGAGAAAAAAGTTTTGTTTGTATAAAGGGAATCGGTTTAGTAGGCAATTCATGCAGATCATTATTTCTTAAAATATACCTTTTGTTGCCAGCTTCGTTTGCATAAATCATTTCATCAGAGATTCCCGTTTCATTTACTAATTGCTTTATCAATGGAGTAGTTTCAAGTCCGCTATTCGGTCCTAAATCGAGTAGATATTCATTCTCCCGATTAGATTGCATTGCTCCGCCTGCTTGAGAATTAGTTTCTAATACTTTAACGTCATATCCCGATTTATTAATCCAATATGCGGTTGCAAGTCCGGATATTCCTGCACCTATTACAATTACTTTTTTTTTCATATTTTTTTAAGCGAATTGATTGTCAAATATTTTAATGCTTCTATGAACGTTGTTGAATCATTAAGTCCTTCCATTACTATATATCGTTCAATTCTACAATTATCTGCAATATGCCTATACTCAATATCTAATTCAAATAAAGTCTCTACATGATCTGAGACAAAACTAATTGGAATTATTAAAAGATGATACTTACTTTCTGATGATAATTTTTCAATCATTTTATCTGTTGAGGGTTCGAGCCATTTCATTGGTCCGACTTTGCTCTGGAAGCAGAGATGATGTTTATGAGAATAATTGCGTGCTTTCACTACCGCTTCAACTGTATCCTTTATTTGATGACTGTATGGGTCTCCTTTCTTTACGAGGCTTACAGGAGTTCCGTGAGCACTGAATACTAGCTGTACTTCATCAGCGAAAGTGAATTTCTTTAATGCTTCATCAATTCTTTCATTAATTGCTTTTATATAGATATCATTTAGGTAATACTCTTCGATATAAACTAATTTCGATTTATCGCCTTTGTACAATCTTTTCCATTCGTTAAATGAAGAACCGGTAGTTGTAATTGAATAGTGAGGATAAAGAGGAAGTAAAACTATTTTATCATAATTTTGTGATTCAACTTTCTTCACGATTTCTTCCGTAAGTGGATTCCAATAACGCATTGCGACATATACATCCATATCATAGCCGGAAGATTTTAATGACTCTTCCAAATTTTTTCTTTGTAATTCAGTCCATTTATTAATGGGTGAATTACCACCTACTAATTTATATTCTTCTTTAACTTTTGGTGCTCTATTTTTTGATATAAGACTTGCGAAGATTTTTTGCCCGAATGGAATGTTAAAAATATCCGGATCGCTAAAGAGATTAAAGAGAAAAGGTTGAACCGCATCTAAAGAATCAGGTCCTCCCAGATTTAATAAAACAACTGCATTTTTTGCCAAGATTTTTCCTTTATTGATAATATTTGCATTGTAAATTTACTAATTTATTACAATCTTTTTAGGTCAATTCCAGATATAAAGTATCATTAAAAAAAAGGCGGGGTATTATGGGCAATCCAAAAACAATATTATGTATCGCAAGCTACGAAAAAGGGTATGATTTTATGAAAACCGCCAAAGAGTTTGGTGCGAGGGTATTCCTGCTTACTTCTAAGAGCCTTGAACACGCCTCCTGGCCTCGTGAATCGATAGATGAAGTGTTTTATATGCCTGACGTAAATAAGGTCTGGAATAGCGAGGATATGATTAACGGAGTGAGTTATTTGTGCCGAAAAAAAGAGATCGATATTATTGTAGCATTAGATGATTTTGATGTGGAGAAAGGAGCGCTCTTACGAGAGCATCTTCGCATTCCCGGCATGGGGGACACCACAATGCGATACTTTCGCGATAAATTAGCTATGCGTGCGAGAGCTAAGGAATTACGCATTAAAGTACCTGAGTTTATTCACGTTCTTAACCACGATAAATTAAATAAATTCTTGGAAGAAGTAGACCCCCCATTTGTATTAAAACCACGGATGTTAGCAGGTGCGGCTGGAATTACTAAAATTAATAATCGAGATGAATTTTGGGATGCAGTTAATTCATTAGGTGATAAGCAATCATACTATTTATTAGAGAAATTTATTCCAGGTGAAATTTTTCATGTCGATAGTATAATTACTGATAAAAACGTAAAATTTGCTCTCGCTCATAAGTATGGTCTGCCTCCTATGGAAGTAGCTCATGATGGAAGAGTTTTTTCGAGCCATACTATAAAACGTGATTCTGATGATTCTAAAAAATTATTGGAAATAAATAAAGCAGTAATTGAAGGATTAGGATTAGTAAAAGGGATTTCTCATTCGGAATTTATAAAATCAAGTGAGACGGGCGAATTTTATTTCCTCGAAACTTCTGCAAGAGTTGGAGGGGCTAATATTTCTGAATTGGTTAAAGCCGCATCGGGACTAAATCTCTGGTCTGAATGGGTTAAGTTGGAGCTTTACAATCACTATGTGCTGCCTCCTGTGAAAGAAGATTACGCGGCAATTATGCTTTCATTAGCAAAACAAAAGAATCCTGACTTATCCACATTTGATGACCCTGAAATAATCTGGAAATTAGATAAAGCTTTTCATGCAGGGTTGGTGATTGCCTCCCCATCGTATGATAGAGTTCAGGAATTATTGAATTCATATACAAAGAGATTTTATGATGAGTTTTTTACTTCCGCACCTATATCATCAAAACCATCTGATTGATTTTGATGATATTATAAGCATAGAAGTTTTTATAAGTGCATTAGATTTTATAATTGCCTAAATCTATACAGTTCTTGAATATTTACCGGTATCTTCTTTCCGTTCGATATAGCCATCAAAATTGATTGCTATATTCCGGATTAATAGTCGTCCCATGCCCGTAACGATAAGTTTCCTATCTTCTAATTTTACAAGTCCGTCTTCGATAAATCCATCCATAGCGGCAAGTCCGGGTTCAAAATATTTTACAAATTCAATCCCGAATTTTTTATCTATTGCATCAAAATCCAATTCAAAATCGCACATCACTTTTGTAATAACATGCCGTCTTATAAGATCGTCATCAGTTAAATAAACTCCACGTTCAATAGGGAAAATGGATTCTTCGAGATTAGTAAAATATTCTTTTTCTTTTTTTACATTCTGAGTATAGCACCTTCCTATTTGCGAAATGCTTGTAATTCCCATTCCATAAAGATCAGTTCCTGCATGTGTGCTATATCCTTGGAAATTTCTATAAAGTTTTTTCTCACGCAATGCTATTGCAAGTTCGTCTTCCGGTTTAGCAAAGTGGTCCATTCCGATAAATACGTATCCTGCACCGGTTAATTTTTCGATAGTCATTTTTAGTATCTGAAGTTTTTCTTCAGGCAATGGGAGAGTTTCTTCTTTAATTAATCCCATGTGCTTTTTCATCCAAGGTACATGCGCATAATTAAATACTGCAATACGATCGGGGGAAATATCTATTATTGCATCAACTGTTTTTTCAAATGATTCTTTAGTTTGAAAGGGAAGTCCATAAATAAGATCAAGATTAACACTTTGAAAGCCAAGTTCACGAACCCATGTAACTACCTGACGTGTCATCTCTTCGGGCTGAACTCTATTGACTGCTTTTTGAACTTTAAAATCAAAATCCTGAACGCCCATACTGATTCTATTGAATCCTCCTTTGCGCAGTGATTCGAGATGCTCACGAGTTAATCCACGTGGATCGATTTCGCAACCAATTTCAGGGTTCTCTGCAAAAACAAAATTTTTATTTATATAGCTGATTAAATCATAAATTTCATCTGGATTAAGGTGAGTGGGAGTACCGCCGCCCCAATGCACTTGAATAACTTTTCTATCGGGAGAAAGATATGTCCTAAGAAGATCGATCTCATTCTTTAAATATTTTATGTAGTCCTTTATACGGTCTCTATTACGTGTAATGATCATATTACATCCACAGAAATAGCAAAGCGTATCACAAAACGGGAGATGAAAATAGAGCGATAAATCTGGTGCATTCTCATCGTTATTTGTTCTGATTATTTCATCTAAATATTTTTCCGATGTAAACGATTCATTAAAATGAGGCGCGGTCGGGTAGCTTGTATATCTCGGTCCCGGTCGATCATATTTTTTTATTAATTCTAAATCTATATCAAACATTAAATTATCCTTTATGGTATTTTACGCTTTCTTTTTTGACTATTTCAACAAGAGCTTTTGCTTTAGCAGGTTCTATATCGGGCAATATTCCATGCCCAAGATTAAAAATATGCCCGCTTCCTTTTCCATATGCTTTCAAAACTTTTTTTACTTCATACTCGATTTTTTCTTCGCTAGCATATAAAACTGTCGGGTCTAAATTGCCCTGCAATGCCACTAAGTCTCCGATTTTTTCCCTTACTTTTCCCAAATCCATAGTCCAATCAAGTCCCACAACATTAGCACCTGACTTAGCAAGTTGTTTCAAACGATGATGTACACCTTTAGCGAATAAAATAACCGGCTCATCTTTTCGCTTCAATTCAGAAACTATATATTTCATATATGGAAGAGAAAATTCTTCAAAATCTGATGGAGATAAAATTCCGCCCCAAGTATCGAATATCTGAACTGCATCACATCCCGCTTCAATTTTCGCACTTAAATAATTGACTGATGCTTTAGCGATTTTATCCAATAAAACATGTGCAGCTTCGGGCTGTGTATAAATAAAATTTTTAATCTTTGAAAAACTCTTTGAGCCGCCACCTTCAACCATATATGTCATTAATGTCCACGGTGATCCGCAAAATCCGATTAATGGAACGCGATTATCAAGATTTTTCTTTGTTAAACTAACCGCATCCATTACATATTTTAGTTCGACCATTGGGTCAATATTCTTTAGTTTTTCTATATCTGATGTGTTTCTAATAGGAGAAGGAAATATTGGTCCTTTCCCTTCATTCATAATTAGTTCCATACCCATAGCTTCAGGAATGACCAAAATATCAGAAAATAAAATTGCAGCATCGACTCCAATTAAATCTACCGGCTGAATTGTAACTTCGGCAGCTAGTTCGGGTGTTTTGCACATAGTTAAGAAATCGGACTTTTCTCTTACGGCTCTATATTGTGGAAGGTATCTTCCTGCTTGACGCATAATCCAAATCGGTGTTCTTTCGATTTTTTCTTTTTTTGCTGCTCTTATAAAAAGATCATTTTTTAATTGAGACAATATTCCTCCTTAATAACCTTAAATACTTCCGATACAGTAAATGTTTTTGGTACTATATCTACATTCAATCCTTTTTTTTCTATAGCTTTTTTTGTTGTTGTTCCTAATGATGCTATTAATCTCCCATCAAAATAATTCTCTTCCTCTTTTATTTCAAGAAGCTGATTGAAGTTCCTAAAATTTGATGGGCTTGTGAAAATAAAAATATCAGGTTTTTCTTTTCTAACATTTTCAATCTGTACTTCATTGTTTAATATAGTTTCGTATACTGGAATAAAATCAACTTTATTATTGAATTTAGAAAGTGCGTTTACAAGGTCTCTTTCACTAATACTCGACCCGGGTATTAATATATTAGAATTTTTCAATCCCAATAACTCTACTTCTTCTATTAGCCCTTCAGCACTATATATTACAGGTATATGATTAACTGGTATGTTAAACTTTTTGCAAAAACTTGCTGTCTTCTCACCTATACATATGATGAAAATATTTGAATAATCTATTTGTATATCCTTTATAAGTGCCTTAAAGCTTCTAACGGCATGTCCTGATTGAAAAATGATTACCTGATAATCAGATATATTATTAATTGCATTAAAGAAAGATGGATTCTCCTCAATAACAGAAATCTTGATAGCAGGGAAGTAGATTAAATTATTTTCAAACCCATAAAAATCAGTTTTTGATTCAATTAAATCTTCTTTAGATTTTGTAATTAAAATTACGCTATCTGGTTTTATAGATTTCATTAAGTACCTTTCCCGCACCGGCTTTTAGTAAAGTTTTTGCGGCGATTAAACCCAATTCCTCAGCTTTGAATTTGCTTCCTTTTAATTGTGTACTGAATGTTATTGTTCCATCAACTGCACCCACATATACGCTTAAATATAACCCATTAGGTTTAACCTCTGCATAAGCACCGATAGGAACCTGGCAGCCGCCTTCTAATTTTTTTAAGAATGCTCGTTCTGCTGTGATAGCATAAAAAGTATTTTCGTCATGAATCGATTTTATCACTTCTTTAACAAAATTATTATCCTTATGTATCTCAATTCCGAGCGCGCCTTGTCCCACAGCAGGTAAAACTTCATCGATCGAAATTATGGAAGAAACGTACTTTGTTAATTTTAGTCTTTCCACCCCGGCACGTGCTAGAATAATTGCATCCCATTTCGATTTTAAAAATTTATCTATACGAGACGGCACATTACCGCGAAGCTCTTCGATTTTAATATCGGGCCTGATGTGTAGCACTTGCGAACGGCGGCGTAATGATCCTGTTGCAATTATAGCCCCTTCCGGCAGATTCATTAGAGTTGTCTTTTTCTTTCGTGCTATTAGTACGTCTTCCATTGGATGTCGCTTAGTAACTGCTCCTAATTCTAATTCATTAGGTAGCTCTGTTTGTAGATCTTTCAAACTATGGACGGCAAGATCAATTTTTTTATTAATTAATTCTTTTTCTAATTCTTTTGTGAATAGTCCTTTATCTCCGATTTTAGAAAGTGCTACATCAAGAATCTTATCACCTTTTGTTTTGATAATCTTTATTTCTACTGAAATATTTTTATTTTTTTTCTCAATTTCTTTCTTGATGAAATTCGATTGCCATAGAGCAAGTTCACTACCGCGCGTACCGATTATTAATTTTTCTTTAGCCAATTATTCTTCTCCGTTTTTTCTTTTTTTATCTAAATCGAATAAATCTCTTACTAAAATTGAATGAGTTAAAGTATCTTGAATGTTAGTCCCAGATTCTGCGAGTTGACGTAACTTAATAGTAGGATTATGTAAAATTCTTCCCATCATTCTTCGAGTCATATCTTCAAACTTTGTAAAATCTTCTTCACTAACTTTGTTTTTTAATTTCTCTAATTCATCTAGTCTGATCTCTTCAAAGAAATCACGCACAGATTTAATAACAGGAACCACTTCCAAAGTATTAACCCATCCAAAAAAATGGTGCATCTCCTCCATAATTATTTCGATAGCTTTCGGGATTTCATTTTTTCTTTTAGTAACGTTTTGATCAACAATTACTTTGAGAGAATCAATATCGTGATAAAATACATTTTCAATATGCCTAACATCAGAATCAATATCCCGCGGAAGGGCAATATCCATTATGACAACTGTCTCTCCTCTGCGTTTATTCATCATCTTTTTAATATCATTTTTTGTCAAGATTAAATCAGGGGAGGATGTTGCACTTATAATTATATCGAAATTATGTAGATGTTCATTTAAATCTAAAAATGGTATAATTTCGCCATGAATTTTTTCGGCTAATTTATTTGCTCTTTCAAAAGTCCGATTAGATATTGCAATATTTCCGATTCCTTTATCTCTGAGGTGAGTGGCAGCGAGATCGCCTGTTTCGCCTGCTCCAATTACAAGTGCTTTCTTTCTATCTAAGGGAGAGAAAATTTTCTCGATTACCTGTACACCTGCGTAACTAATTGAAACAGCTCCTTCGCCAATAGATGTTTCTTTAATTACACGTTTCCCGACTTTCATTGCAGTCTCATATACACGGTGCATTAAAGTGCCTGAAAAACCCAAGTCTTCCGATATCTCGAATGCTTCTTTTACCTGCCCAAGTATTTGACTATCACCGATTATAAGTGAATCAATTCCTGATGCTACGGAGAAGAGATGCTTTACAGCACCGCATGAGAAATACTTGCTAAAATTATCGTGAGTAATACCTGAAACAGGTTTATGAGTAATTAATATATCAATAATTTCCTGGTATGCTAAAGTGAAATTTTTAGGGAATCCGAAAATCTCAGTCCTGTTACAAGTTGATATAACAATGCCTTCGGAAAAAAATTCTTTTAATTTGGGAATTAAGTCGATGATTTCATCTTTGCTTAGATGAAGTGCTTCTCTAAGCTCGATCCCCGCAGTGTTATGATTTATTGTAATGCCTACTAAATTCATCTATTAATAAAAGGAGTGAAAACTTTCCTTCATTGTTGTTGTAATTATTAGTGATATCATTGCTATTAAAAATCCGATTAAAGAAAAATAGACAATTTTTTTGCCATACCAATTCAAAAATAACTTTCCAAAAATACCATATCCGAAAATGAGCCAGACCAAAAGAGTGGAAACAAGTTTTGGATCAAGGTAGCTAAAATTAGGGAATGCTTCAGGAAGCCAGATGCCGCCAATAACTATTGCTAAGGTTAGTAGTATAAATCCTATTACTGTGGAATTAAATGTAAGTCTT
>Ga0172380_10006015_pt1 | contig 14348 bp, 14 predicted proteins | sample Leawe162metaG_FD_119747 | JGI IMG/M metagenome (GOLD analysis project Ga0172380, IMG submission 119747) | Leachate microbial communities from a municipal landfill in Southern Ontario, Canada - Leachate well 162 metaG | ecosystem: Engineered > Solid waste > Landfill > Unclassified | place... | reverse complement strand
CTCAACGAATACATCGACGCCTCGACCATCGAGGTTGCCAAGCGCGACATACATCGCTTGTGGCGGGCGATCGCCGATTGCCCGAAGCCGGTCATCGCGGCGGTCAATGGCTATGCACTGGGCGGCGGCTGCGAACTGGCGCTGCACAGCGACATCATCGTCGCCGGGCGCTCTGCGGTGTTCGGCCAGCCTGAAGTCAAGATCGGCCTGATCCCCGGCGGCGGCGCCACCCAGCGCCTGCCGCGCACGGTCGGGAAATTTACCGCCATGCGCCTGTTGCTGACGGGCGATACCCTGTCTGCGGAAGAGGCGCTGGCGCTTGGCCTCATCAGCACGCTCACCGACGACGCGGAAGTGGAAACCCTTGCCCTCGACTACGCGACGCGTATCGCCGCCATGCCGCCGATTGCCGTGCGGCAAATCAAGGAACTGGTACTCGCCAGCATGAATGCCAGTCTGGATACCGGTCTTCGCCTGGAGGCCAAGGGCTTTCAGATCATCTTCTCCACGGCAGACAAGACGGAAGGAATCAAAGCCTTCCTGGAAAAACGAGCGCCGCAGTTTACCGGGAACTAGTGCTTACGTTTGGCGTCAGCCACAGCATTCAGTCCATCGACCTGCAGTGCGATGACCCGCTTCAGGTCGGCGATGCCGCGTGCAAGGCTGGGTTTCTCGGCGGCAATCCACCAGCGCACTGCGCCGGCATAGAGGAAGAAAATATTCCGTGAGATGACCTCGGGCTTTTCGTCGCTGACGATCTTGCCGCTTTTAATCGCGTTCTCGACCAGTTTGGTGATGCAGCTGATGGTGCGCGTCCGACTCTTGTAGAAGCGCGTCGCTTGCATGCCGTTGGAAAAGAAAACAAGTTCCTTGAGCAATATGCGCGTCAGCGGGATGTTCCTGCTGAATGCGCGGTAGAAAACGCTGAATGCCTTGACCAGCTGATCGGCAAACGGCACTCGCGGATCCACCGAGGAAAATGCTTCGTCGGTGAGCTGGTCGAGTTCGTCGTTGAAGATCAGGAAGACGATATCGCGCTTGTCCTCGGCGTAGAGAAACAGGGTGCCCAGACCCACTCCGGCCACCTCGGCGATCTCTCGCGTGGTGGCGGCATCGAATCCCTTTGCGGCGAACAGTTCTGCCGCAGCGACCTTGATGCGCTCCAGCTTGTCCAGTTTGTTCTGTTCCCTCAAGCCGGGCTTCGCGGCAGGCTTCTCGGTTTCGCGCTTCATCGGATATCTGTCGCTGAAATCTGGCGGGTTCGAATAATGAACATGATCATTGCTGCCAAATTATAAGCCTTACAGGGCCATTTACATAGCCACAGGTCTTCAGCAAGAGCCGAGTCTTGAAGCGACTCCGCTCGGCAACCAGAGAAACTGGACATAATGCAAATAGGTCGATACTTTCGAGGTTCGCAACATACCGATTGGAGAAATTCCCACGCAGATGCGGGCTAATCTCCGGATTCACTTGCCTGCGCAGCGGATGGATATGGGTCAGGGAAGGTATCATCACAATTGAAAGGGGAGGGTTTATGGGCGGTAAAGCAAAGGCAGCAATCGGCCGTCGGGAATCCGTACGGCAGCCAGGTGCCGGGGTTGTTTCCGGCATTCCCGCGCGCTGGGAGCTTGACGCAGATGTTGTCGTGATCGGTTCCGGCGCTTGCGGAATGCCGGCCGCCATTCGAGCCCGTGACGCGGGTGCCTCGGTTATCGTCGTCGACACCAATTACGAGGTCGGCGGGCACGCCTTGCTCTGTGGCGGCCATATTCCCCTGGGTGGCGGAACGAGTGCCCAGAAGAAATACCATATCGAAGACTCGCCGGACATCCTGTTCCGCGACCTGACCGACTGGTCTGTCGTGGAAGTCAATGGCATGCCGGATTTCCGCTACAACGACCGCGGTGTCCAGCGCGCATTGGCCGACAACGAGGCACTCAACTATGAATTCCTGCTCGAAAACGGCGTCAAGTTCGTGGACAAAAGCCCGGATAACTTCGGCGGCCATGGCATCGGGATTTCGGCGAAGCGCGAAAATCATTGCGTCTGGGATCAGGGCCAGAGCTTGGAAAGCCCGGCCGGCGGGGGCGGCACCAATCTCATGCGGCCGCTGGAGGCCAGCGCGCGCAAGAAGGGCGTCCGGTTTCTGCTGAACTACCACATGGACGTGATCTTTCGCGAGCAGCCAAACGCCGGACGGGTGCTCGGCATCCAGGCCAGCTACACCCCGACCATCCTGCCCGGTACCACGACGCCCCTGAAGAGCTTCCGCTCCGACGGAAACATCGACATGAACGCGAAAACCGTCACGATCAGGGCCAGGAAAGCTGTCATCATCGGCACCGGCGGGAGCACCGGCAACGTTAACTTCCGCAGGATGTTCGATGTGCGTTTGACCGAGGAATTTCAGCTTGCCGCCGGCGAGTTTTCTCCTCAGGACGCCAGTGGCGAGCTGGCCGCAATGGCTATCGGCGCAACCCTTTGGGGGACGGCGAATCAGACGCTCGACAGAAACGGCGCCCTGCGCAAACGGCCGATCATCGGCACGCCGTCGAATTATGTCGCATGGACGAAAGAAAGCCCCATTTTTCCCAAGGTCGGCGCGACCGGCCTTATCGTGCGTAGCTGGCAGGACGCAATCATCGTCAACCAGGTGGGCAAACGTTTTTATGATGAAATGCAGGACGGCTATCCCACGGGAACCACCGAGGGATTTCTCAATCCGTACCTTCCGGGCGATTGGCGAAATCCCTCAAGGATCAAATATACACCGATGAATTATGTCGATGCCGCCCTGGCCATCAATGAGGGCTCGACGGCGCCGGACTACGCGGCCGGACCGCAGTGGGCCATCTTTGATGCCAAGGCAGTCAAACGGGAAGAGTGGGAGATGAATCCGCCGTCGGTGCATCCCGAATACTTTTTCTCGGCTGGAACGTTGGTCGCCCTGGCGCCGCTGCTGACAAAATGCCCGCATCAGAAAGTCGGCATGGCGGCGGCGAACCTGGAAGCGACGGTAAAAAGGTATAACCAGATGGTGGACCTGGGGGAGGACCAGGACTTCGGAAAACCCGCACCCAGGTACAAGATCGAGAGCCCGCCTTTCTATGCCGCTTGGGCCACGTTCGCGGTGCACGACAGTTACGCGGGCCTCAGGATCAACATGAAGTGCCAGGTAATGGACATGAGGGGCGAGGTCATTCCCGGTCTTTATTGCGGTGGTGAGTCCGCCGCCGGTAGTAGCCAGCATGGCACGGGTCGGTCCACAACCCAAGGCTTTATAGCCGGGAAGGAAGCGGCCGCCGAGCCGGATTGAAAAAGTCTCACAGTAACGACGGCGGATCAGCGCGGTGAATTCCCCGGCGTGCCGCCGATGTCAGTGCCGCCGCGCAGTACCAAAGCAAGACCAGCGAGAGTTAAAACGAATCACGAAACCGAAGATGGGCTTCAAATTCTTCCACGCCGCCCGTAACGTTTTGGCCGGAATTGAATTGATGCACATGACCCACAAAGGCCAAATGATCGTCACGAAAGGAGTGCAGCTTTCCTTCGCCGATCAATTTTATGCGCTTGCGGCCTAATTGCTTCCAGGGACAATGCCCCGTCAATAATTAGCACCAATGTCATTATCGACGATTAGTGCGATAAAACCCAAATGAACCCAAATTCGTACGGTTGGCGAAACCCGTAACCAGTAGTTACCGCGTCAGAGGCGGCCACCGCCCGCTTTCCTTGTAGAACTTCTCCGCGCCGGGATGATAGGGGACGACGTTCGCCTCTGCCATCGTGTCTGGATTAAAGCTTTTCATTATCGATGAATTGGCAACGAGCGATTCCTTGTTTTCAAAAAGCGTTTTTGTCGCTTTGTACACGACATCATCAGGGGTGTGAATGCTGGCTACCAGAAAGGAGCTGACTACTAACAAACGGGTCGGTGTGATGACTCCGATAAATGCTGGAGAGGGCATAAAGAGCTCCGTATGGACACCGGAGAACACTTTATGCATTGCCACTACCGCTTCGGGAGTATCGATTACCGGCAAAATTCTCAGTCCGCCATGCGCGGCAAGAGCAATATTCGCCTCCTGCACCGCGGCTGATCCGACAGCGACAAGCGCCGCATCCACCTTTCCTTCACCAAGAGCCTGGATGCCCTTCAGGTAGTCAGGTACTGGGAACGGCTTCATGTCGGCGGTGGAGAGGCCAGCAGTTGCCAACATTGCATCCTGGATGAGCTGCACCGTGCTCTGGGCCGTAAACTCGCTGGGCATTCGCATGCCCTTGAGATCCTTGATCGACTTTACCGGCGAGTCGTTGGGTACGGCAAGGCCGTCCTTAATAGAAAAGACTGCCCCTACTAAACGCAGATCCGGATTTTTTCTGTTATTGAAGTTGTGAACTCCGGTGTAAGCATTGACTATATCGACCGCGTTAAAAAGGCCGAATTCAATGTCTCCACGATTAACCAAGGGCGCGTAAGCCGTAGTGCCAGACATCGGCTGGACACGGACGACCAGATTTGATTTCTGCTGCATCACCCTCGCTATCGTGGACCCGACAGAATAATACAGCGACCCCTGTGGATTGGTCGCGACCCCTAGGACTTGGGCATGTGCCATCGCAGCTATACAAGATAGAAGCGATGCGGCTATCAAGGATCGGATTGAAATCATGATTGTCTCCTCTTGTGGAATCGCATTTTTCGGAAGAACTACTTCGGATAATAGCCCTCATTCCTCAGAAAAGAGATGAGTTTTGCATAGGCCAAGTCCCTCTCCTTTTTCAATTGCTCGAAGCTTTTCTCGGGGTAGTCGTACCAGCCTTTTCCGGTCTTGATGCCAAGCGCACCCTGGGCAACCTTTTCCCGCATCAGGGCCGATGGTTTGAATCGTGGATCACCCGTCTCGCGGAACATGTATTCACATCCGTGCAGGGACACCGTCTTATCCACAGTCAGATCGTTGACTCTGAGGGGGCCGTTAAGAGCGAGCCGCGCTCCGAGCGCAAGCCAGACAATATTGTCCACGTCCTCCAGGCTTGCGACTCCTCTTTCAACGAGATCGAGGAGCTCGTTTTGGATCACTCTTTGCATGCGGTTGATGATGAATCCGGGGATGTCCTTTTGGCAAACCGCAGGCACAACCCCGACCCTTTTCATAAGTTCGACACAGTAGTCTAGGGTCTCCTGCGAGGTGTCGTTGCCGCGAACTACTTCAACCAGCGGAATCAGGTAGGGCGGACTGACCCAGTGACAACCCAGCACCCGGTCCGGCCTGCGGGTCGCCGATGCAATCTTGGAAATTGACAGCGAGGAAGTGTTGGTGGCCAGAATCGTCTTCGCGGAGCAGATCCCATCGAGTCGTGCAAACATCTCCAGCTTTGATTGGAGATTTTCCGATACTGACTCCAGCACAAAGTCCGCATCGTGCGCACACTCCAGATCGGAGAAACATCGGATTCGTGGCATCACCAGTCCGGCCTGGTCTTCACTCAGGAACTTTGCCTCCACGAGAACCTTCAGATTCTCCCGAACCTGATCAAGCGAACGTTTCAGAATATCCGGCGTAAGATCGACCAGGTCGACGGCCATTCCTTGCATCGCAAACTTCTGAGCGATGCCTCTTCCCATCTCTCCAGCACCAACGATGACGATGCGATAGGCATCGTCAAGCGTACTGGATTCGCCGTTCGGGTACATTGATCTGCCCCCTCTGTTTGGCCATTAACTGCAACTTTTCAGACATGGTGCAGAAGCCTATCTTCTCAAGACAGGTCAATTGCACTGTACCACGAACTCGGCAAAAGCAAGCTTTGCGACAGAACCCTCGGCACGCAGTTGCGGTAAGCTTTACCGATCAGGCTTCGCCCGGATTCAACCCGGATCCCGTGTCCCTCCTGGCATTGGCGGCCAGAGTATGAGTACATCACGAACATTCTCTAGAAGAGCCAACAGAAAGTGGTCCGATCCCGGCCTCGACCAGGCAGTTCGGAAAGGAGCGGGCGGTGTGGTAACATCGGCGTCATACATTCCGACATTCCGGCGGCGAAGAAAACGAGCGGCGCCTGCGCATGTTGCCAATGTTCTCAGCCCAGCACGCCGTCCAGACTGGCGAGACCAGCCAACCAGCCGCGATACACTGGCGGGCCACGCCTATACCGCCACTGCAAGAATCCGGATCGAAACGCATTCTTGCGGACGCGGGCTTTGGTCATGCTGGCCAAATCGGGCCGCCTGAAATGAACTCGTTAAGAGAGGCCATCTGATGGATAAGCGCCCAGAAATTATTTTGACGTCACTGGACCTCGATCGTCTGGAGACGATTCTCGATGCGCTGCCGGCGGAGGCTTTTCCGGGGAAGAAAGAGTTGCGGGCGGAACTCGATCGCGCCGAGGTCGTCGAGCCACAGGACGTGCCATCCGATGTGGTGACCATGAACAGCAAGGTGCGTTTTGTCCTCGAATCGGGGGAGGAATTATGTCTGACGCTGGTGTACCCGCAGGACATTGATGGCAGCACCGAACGTATTTCGATACTCGCACCCGTCGGCAGCGCGTTGTTGGGACTGTCTGCGGGCGAACAAATCGAGTGGCCCAGGCCGGGAGGCGGCATGATGAAGGTACGCCTCGTGGAGGTCGTCTACCAACCTGAACGGGCCGGCGAATTCCGCCGCTAAAGCGCATCCGGATACGTCATCAGGTGGCTATTCAGGCAGCGTCAAACGGCTATTCGCCAACTCCCGGATCCCAGCCGCTCGCGAACTCACCGACATATAGCAGACGCTGAGTTTGTACTGCCCCGAAGCACCCTGCCGGGCGACTGGCGGAATGATCCTGCAGTCTTACACAGCGGTCAGTGCCTGCTCAATATCGGCAAGGATGTCGTCGATGTGTTCGATGCCGATCGATAGCCGCACGGTGTCCAAAGTCACGCCTGCTTTAGCCAGTTCCTCGGGCGAGAGCTGGCGGTGTGTAGTGCTGGCCGGGTGGCAGGCGAGCGACTTGGTGTCGCCAATATTGACCAGGCGGGTGATGAGTTGCAGCGCATCCTGGAATTTTGCTCCGCCCTCTAGGCCGCCTTTGACGCCGAAAGTGAGGATGCCAGAGGGGCGGCCGCCGAGAAATTTCTGCGCCAGGGCATGGTCCTGATGGTCGGGCAAACCGGCATAATTGACCCAACTCACCTTGCTATGGCCCTTAAGGAATTGTGCGACCTTTAGGGTGTTGTCGACGGTGCGTTCCATGCGCAATGCCAATGTCTCGATTCCCTGCAGGATCAAGAATGCATTGAAGGGCGAAATTGCCGCGCCGGTGTTGCGTAGCGGCACCACACGGGCGCGGCCGATATAGGCTGCCGGCCCGAGTGCTTCAGTATAGACGACGCCGTGGTAGGAAACGTCCGGCTCGTTGAGGCGGCGAAATTTCTGCTTGTGTTCAGCCCAGGGAAATTTCCCTGAATCGACGATTGCGCCGCCCAGGCTGTTGCCGTGGCCGCCGAGATATTTGGTCAACGAATGTACGACGATGTCGGCACCGAATTCGATCGGTCGCAGTAGATATGGAGTCGCTACCGTATTGTCTACGATCAGCGGCACGCCATGTTGGTGGGCAATGGTGGCAAGTTTCTCGATGTCGGTGATGTTGCCCAGCGGATTACCGATCGACTCAACGTAGATCGCCTTGGTGCGGGCGTCGATTAGTTTGCCGAAGGCTTCAGGATCGCGGTAATCGGCGAAGCGCACTTCGATGCCGTACTGGGGAAAAGTGTGGGCGAACAAATTGTAGGTGCCGCCGTAGAGCGTCGCCGTCGAGATGATGTTGTCGCCCGCCTCGGTGATGGTCTGGATCGCATAGGTGATCGCCGACTGGCCAGACGCCACCGCCAGCGCAGCAATTCCGCCTTCCAGCGCCGCAACGCGCTTCTCCAGGGCGTCCTGGGTCGGATTCATCATGCGGGTGTAAATGTTGCCCGCCACCTTGAGGTCGAACAGGTCCGCGCCGTGTTGGGTATCGTCAAAGGCGTAGGATACGGTCTGGTAGATGGGTACCACCACCGCCTTGGTGGTCGGGTCGGGGCTGTAGCCAGCATGGACAGCGAGGGTTTCAATTTTCATGGAGACACCGGGACGAAAAGTTGAGGAAAGTCGTATCGAGGCAATCGAAGCGGATTCTGCTCACAAGCATAGGCCACAAGGAATCACATCGTTAATCCTATCAAAAAAGCTCGTTTCTTGGTTTTGGAGCATCAGGTCTCACCTTTCCTGCACCTAGAGACTAACACGCCAGGCCTGCAGGCCTTGTTCTTGTCGAACTATGGGACTGACAATTTTGTGTCCAGCTTACAAAGTATCTGACCGGCTTGCAGTTTATCACCTACCTTCACGAAGACCCCGACCACGATGCCCTTTTGCGGCGATGGTAAGTCTAGCGCGATCTCGCCAGTTTCAATCGGAGCCCCCGCGTCTCGTGGCTACTCGGTCAAGCCTTTGAGTATGTCGTACCTGCTGACCTGGCCGACGAGCTTGCCGTCGCGCAACACCGGGAAGCGACGGAAGTGGCTGTCGAGAAAATGCTGGGCTGCGCTCACCATGTCTTCGCTTGCGTCCATGGTTTCCACGGGTGCGCTCATGAAGTCGCGCACAGGCCCGCCCCTGTCGTCATGATATCGCGACGAAAAAACGATCTTCAGGCAATCCTTCTTCGACAGCACGCCGACCAGGGTGCCGGCGGCGTCCACCACCGGCGCGCCGGAGATCCGTTTCTCGAGCAGGACGCGGATGGCTTCGTGAATGTTCATGTCCGGCTTCAAAGTGATCAGCCGGGTTGCCATGATGTCGGCGACGGTTCGGGTCATCGCTCCTCCTCGCGCTGGCACAGGGGGCAGGCCTTGAGCACCGCGTCGCCGCCGCAGGACCCCCCCTTGAGAGGGCCGCGGCCGAGGAGCAGCCCCGCGCCGAGCCCGAGGATCGCCAGTGCGATCACCGCGAAGCTGAGCAAGAACAGTGTCATGAAGCGCCTCCTGCAAGGAACCCGTTGACGTCTACTTCCTCCAGCCCCCCCGATCGGCGCATCAGGAAGAGCGCACTGGCCTCGTGCGCCTTGAGCAGGGTGCGGGACGAGTCCGGTCCCAAGACCATGGCCGCGGTCGCCAGGCCATCCGCGATCATCCCCGACGCGGCCAGTACGCTCACCGAGGCGACGCCGTTGTCGACCGCTGTCCTGGTGTGCGGGTCCATGACGTGCGTATAGCGCCGCCGGCCGACGCTATAGCTCTGCTGCGCGTCGCCGGAGGTGGCCAGGGCGCGCCCGTCCGCTTCTACGATTCGCTGTAGCACATTCGTTCCCGGACGTTCGATCCCCATACGCCAGGGCCGTCGCGACGGATGGCGGCCCCGGGCCGCGATCTCGCCGCCCAGCTCGACCAGGAAATCGAGACCGTCGAGTGCCCGCACGATCTCATCCAGCGCATATCCCTTGGCGATGCCGCACAAATCGAGGCTCAACCCGGGAGACGCCGTTCCCAAGACGTCCCCGGCGATGCGCACATCGCGATAACGGCCTGCCGGACGGGCCGGCGATATGGCGATCGGCCCAAAGCCGTAACGCCGGCCCAGCGGCGCCATGGTGGGGTCGAACGCCCCGTCGCTGTCCGCAGCCAGCGCCAGCGACGCACGCGTGACGAATCCGGTCTCCCGGGAGACGACGGTGGCCCCGCGGGTATTGAACCGGCCCAGGTCGGAGTCCGCGCGAAACGGCGACATGAGAACGTCAACGCGCGCCACGACCGCTTCCAGCAGCGCCCGCGCCCGCGCCGCTTCGCGGGTGTCGCGCAGCACGAGCCGCCATGCCGAGCCGAAGGCGGGACCCGTGTGCACGCGCACTTCGGCCGCGCGTGCGGCAGTGGGCAGTACGTTCAGCAACGCCACGCTACCGGCCATTCGCAGAAGTTCCCTACGGGTGATCGTCATTCAGCCTCCGAAATCGTCGTAAAGGATGTTCTCGCTTGCGACACCCAGCCTGTCCAGCAGGGCGCGCACCGCCTCGATCATCAGGGGCGGGCCGCACAGATAGTATTCGCACGCCGCCGGGTCGGGATGCGCCTTCAGGTATTTGCGGTAGACAAGGTCGTGGATGAACCCCGTCTCCCCGTCCCACGCGTCGCCGGGTGCGGGGTCGGACAGCGCGATATGCCAGGAAAAATTCGCATGTTCCCGCGCCAAGCGCTCCATGTCGTCGTCGTAGTAAAGGTCGATGCGCGCGCGCGCGCCATACCAGAAGCTGATCTTGCGGGAAGTCTTGCGGTATTCGAGCTGGTCGAATACATGCGCGCGCAGCGGCGCCATGCCGACGCCGCCGCCGATCAGGACGATCTCCCGGCCCGTGTCCCTGACGAAGAAATCGCCGTAAGGCCCCGACACCGTGAGCACGTCCCCGAGCTTGAGCCCGAACAGGTAGGACGACACCATCCCGGGCGGGGCGTCCGGCTTGCCGGTGGGCGGCAGGGCGAGACGAATGTTGAGAAGCAGCGCGTCGGTCTCCCCGGGGTGGTTAGCCACGGAGTAGGCCCTGGCGACCGGGGCTTTGGATCGGGCCGTGAATTTTCTGAGGCCCAGATGCCTCCAGGCAGCTTCGTGCGCGGGGTCCACGACGATCTCGGCGAACGGCAGGGTGAAGGACGGCGCCGTGACCTGCACGTAGGATCCGGCGCGGAAACTCCTCGCCTGCCCCTCGGGCAGGGCGAGTACGATCTCCTTGATCAGCGGCGCGACGGTTCGGGTCCGTCTGACGGCGCAGGACCAGGTATCCGCGCCGAGCAGGTCGCGGGCAACGCTGATGGCGAGATCCCCGCGCACCACCACCTGGCAGGCGAGGCGGACGCGGTTCGCAATGTCGCTCTCGTTCAAGGTCGCGCGCTCGATCGGCAGAACATCCCCGGCACCGGTTACGGTCACCCGGCACAGCCCACAGCTGCCGGCCCCGCCGCAGCTGGTGGGTAGCGACACGCCGCTGTGTTCCAGCGCGCCCAGCAGTTTTTCCCCGAGTTCGGCGTCCAGGACCCGCTCGCCGTTCACGGTGATGCGCACGAGCCCGCGGGGCATCAGCATGGCCCGGGCGCCCAAGACGACGAAGGTCAGCGCCATCATCAGTCCCGTGAACACCGAACTGCCGATCAGGATCTCAGTCATCGCCGCCTCATCCGAACTTCAGTCCGCCGAAGACGGCAAACCCCATCGACATGAAGCCCGTGAGCATGAACGCGAGCCCGAGGCCGCGCAGCCCCTGCGGCACGCGGCTCTCTTCGACCCGCTCGCGCAAGGCGGCGAGCGCCCATATGGCGAGCGCCCAACCCACCCCGGAAGCGAAGCCGTAGACCGCGCTTTCGTAGAACGTGTAGCGCCGCTCGATCATAAACAGACTGGCGCCGAGGATGGCGCAGTTGACCGTGATCAGCGGCAGATACACTCCCAACGAGCGGTAGAGCTTGGGAAAGTGGCGGTCTAGCACCATCTCGAGGATCTGCACGGTAGCCGCGATGACGCCGATCGAGGCGATCAGAGCGAGGAAGCTCAGATCGACGTCGCCCAGCCCAAGCCAGGCCAGCGCGCCGGGTCCGAGCATTCCGGCGAACAGAAGATGGTTGACCGGCACGGTAATCGTTTCGACTACGATGATCGCGAGTCCCAGCCCGAATGCGGTCTCCAGGTGCCGCGACACCGCAAGGAAAGTGCACATGCCGAGGAAGTAGGCGAGCGCCAGATTGTCGGTGAAGACGGCGCGCAGCAGCAGTTCGGTCATCGCGGCGCCTCGACGTCAGGCGATTCCCGCAACGGCTCGGCCTGTTCCGGCCGTATGGCCCGCACCGCCCACACCAGCAGGCCGAGCAGGAAGAACGCGCTCGGCGGGAGGGCCATCAGGCCCCAGGGCGTGAACCACCCGCCGTGCGCCGTGGTCGGCAGCACGGTGAAGCCCATCAGCGTTCCCGCGCCCAGCAGCTCGCGCACGGTGCCGATCGCGGCCAGGATCAGGGCATAGCCGAGGCCGTTGCCGATTGCGTCGAGCAGGCTTGCGCCAGGCCGGTTGTGCATCGCAAAGCCTTCCGCGCGGCCGAGCACGATGCAGTTGCTGACGATGAGCCCGACGAACACGCTCAAGCGCTTGCTCATCGCGAACAGATAGGCCTGCAGCATCTGATCCACGACGATGACCAGGGAGGCGATGATCGTAATCTGCACGATCAGCCTGATCGATCGCGGGATGTGGTTGCGGATCAGGCTGATAACGCCGCTGGAGAGAGTGAGGACGAAAATCAGGGCGGCGCTCATGACGAGGGCCGTGGCGAGCGAAGTAGTCACCGCCAGCGCCGAGCAGATCCCCAGCACCTGAAGCGTCACGGGATTGGCGACGAGTATGGGATCGATCAGAGTCCGCAGGCGATCGCTCATCGTCCCGCCTCCTTGCGCAAGCGCTGCAGATACGGCCCGTAGCCATCGGGGCCGAGCCAGAAGCGCATCAGGTTGGTGATACCGGTGCCGGTGCGGGTCGCGCCCGAGATGCCATCGACCTGGTGGACGCCAGCACCCGCGCCCTTGACCACCTCGATGCGGATGACGTCCTCGGCGTCGGCCAGCCGTTTGCCTGGCCACAGTGCCTGCCACGCGCTCTCCGCGATGCGTGCGCCAAGACCCGGGGTCTCTTCCTGTGCGTAGAAGCTCAGCGCGGCGACGGTGTTCAGGTCCGCCTCGAGGGCGAGATACCCCTTGAGCGTGGATTGATAGCCGGTTCCGCGAACCGGCAGGATTACGAGTTTGAGCTTGCCGCCATCGCGCAGTTCAAAGACGGTCGCGACATCCTCGCGGCTGCCCAGGCCCGCAAGGTCGCGCTCCTCCGGCAAGTCGGTGCGCGTGCCCGGGTCATGGTCGACATAGGCGCCGGTGGCGAGGTCCACGAAGTGGGTATCCGGAAGGCCCGCGCCCAGGATTTCCAACATCCCCGTGATGTGCGCCGCACTGTCCGCCAGCCGGTTGGCATCCCGCAGCGGCTTCAGCGCCACCGCCGTGATCGAGACCAACAAGGAGCAGATCAGGGCAACCAGAAACGCAACGCCGAGCGTCTTCGCCAGGTTGTCGTTGGGCAGGGCGAGGAAACCCCGCCACCACGAGAGCGGATTGGCGCTAGCCATGGCGCGGTCGCCAACTCAGTGCGCGCTCCAGCAGCGGCGCGAAGAGCCCGCCGAGCAGGGCTGCGAACACCGCGCCGTCGGGATGGTCTGGATTGCCGAGGCGGATCACGACGATCAGCGCGCCCACCAGGACGCCGTGCAACCATCGCGCCCCCTTCCCCACGACGGCGCTCTCGGGCGCCGCGGCCAGGAACAGGACGCCGGCGGTAAAGGCACCGCGGCCCGGATGCTGCCACCAGGCGGGATCGCCCATCAAGAGCCCCGTCGCCGCCGCGCCGGCGATGGCCCCGGCGGCGATCTGCCAGGCCAGCGAACCTCTTCGCATCAGTAGCGCCGCCCCGGGCAGGCATGACGCCGCGAACAGAAGGTCAGGCGGCCGCGCAAGGACACCCTGCGCCTCGAACCCGCCGGCCGGGAAAGAAAAGATGGCGAACGCGAGGCCGACCAGCGCCGGAGGCAGGATCGCGCGTCCACCGAAGATCTCGCGTCCGAAGACCGCGCCAAAGTTCAGTGCAAGAACGGCGCCGCCCCAAGCCACCGGCCCGGGCAGCAAGACCGCGAACGTCACTGCAAAAGCAGGCAAGCCCCGGCCTAACGGCCGCTCGCCCGAACGCGCGAACAGGGCAGCCCAGGCGTACGCGATAGCGAGCGCCAGTGCGAGCAAGAGCAGCCTCTGCAGCGCAGCCTCTGGAACCTCGTCATACAGCCGCACGGCGAGCGGTGGCAGCAGCGCCAGCACCCAGAGGCGGTCATCATGGTCCGGATCGGTCATCGTCATCGCACGCGCGCCCCGCGCTAGCCCGAATATTTCATGAATTGAGGTCGCCAGAGTAGCCCGAAGGCGCGTTGTTATTGGTGTTCGAAGCCAAATAGCAACGGGGCCTGTCGATAGCAAAGCATACCGTAAAATAAATGGAATTGGGGAAGCTTAGGCGACGCGCTGGACGAGGTGATTGAGTGGCTGACGTATTACAATCACAGAAGGCTTCACTCGATGGCGGGCTACATCAGCCCGATACAGTTCAAGAAAAGCTGGCTCGCGGCACCGTTGAAAACGGCCGCATAATGGGCCTATTAAGAACTACGGAATACAGGGGCAAGATCAGAGTAGATGAAGCGCTTAGTCCCTATTCGAATTCATGTTGCGCTGGGCCTACTGGTCAGTCTT
>Ga0172380_10006014_pt1 | contig 14353 bp, 13 predicted proteins | sample Leawe162metaG_FD_119747 | JGI IMG/M metagenome (GOLD analysis project Ga0172380, IMG submission 119747) | Leachate microbial communities from a municipal landfill in Southern Ontario, Canada - Leachate well 162 metaG | ecosystem: Engineered > Solid waste > Landfill > Unclassified | place... | reverse complement strand
GAGAAATGATGTCAGCGTGTTTGTTTTTTGTTCATCTTTTGCCTTTACGTTAGTGATGTTGAGACGGTCTGATGTTTGAGCGAAGATAATCTTAGACTGGAGGAAGAAGATTGGGGAGATTACAAATTGAATACTCAATAGAATTGCTATTTTTTTAATGTAAGAATGCGACATAACAATACCGTTTTATGATGTATTTAGTATAACAAAAAAACAATATTTTATCTGTGTATTTTACACATTTCTGTTAATAAACTGTACTAAAAAACTAAACTAGATTAGAAAGAAGACGTCCTACTATAAAAGCAATCAAAGAAGCCGTACTTCCTATAAAAAAAGTAGTGAAACCTGACTTCCAAATTGAAGTATTTGTAACAATTCCTTTTAAAATTCCAAACACAAAAAAAGCTACAAGACTAGCACAGAAAGATATTAAAAATACAAAGTCAGTTATAGGATTATTTTGTATCGAAAAATACAAAAATGGCAAAAGCGGTATTGTACCAATAAAAATAAAAGAGAAGAAAGTAACAAAACCACTTGCCACCGAATTTCTATCAACCTGGATATCAATAGTCTGAGAATCAGAAGCAAGATAGTTTGATACTCCCATAGAAAATCCATCAGCAAATACATTTGCAAAACCTAATATCAAAATAAGAGAGGCAGACAGTGAAGCTCCATATACACCAGCAATGATTGCAAAAGTAGTTACAATGCCATCAATTGCACCAAACACAACATCAGGAAAATATAATTTTATATTTTGTTTCATAGTTCAGATTGTAACATGGCAAGAGCACCCCAAATACCATTATATGCACCAAGTTCTGTTCTTTTTAGAACAGGAATTTGAGGAAAAACTTTTAAATTCTTTTGAATTTCTCGTTCTACATCTCCAAGATCAATATCTTTGGTGATACTTCCACCCATAACAAGAACATCAGGAGACCAGTGAATGATTGTATTCATCAATGCAACTCCAAGTAATTCAGAAATCCAATCATAAATCTCGGGTTCTTTAATTTCTTTGGCAGGTTTATGATATTTTTTTTCAAGTGCAGTTCCACTAATCAAGTCGTGCAGCGTTTCCTTTGTCTTATAATTTATAATTTGATGACCAGGTTCAAATCCATATCTCTTTTTTTGAATTTTTTGATCAACAATTAATCCTCCGCCGATACCCGTACTTACGGTAATGTATGCAACAATATCAAACCCTTTTGCTGCACCATATACAGCTTCACCAAGTGCTGCCATATCTGCATCATTTTCAAGATGAGGCGCAACCCCAAAAATTCTTTCAAGTTCATAAATCAAAAGTTTACCTTCATAATCAGGAAGATTTGGCGTACTAAAAACCTTTCCACCAACTATAGCTCCAGGAAAACAACCGATGGCCTTTTTAATTTTTTGTCCCTTAGTTATTTTTTTTACACATTCATCAAAAGCTAATATTCCTTGTGTGTAATTTTTAGGAGTATCAATCACAAGAGGCTCATCAAAAGACGTTCCATTATTTGAAATTGCGAACCGTGCTTTTGTTCCACCGATATCAAAGAGTAAATACATATGCACATTATATTCTTATTTAACAAAAAGAAAAAGTGGATTACTTAAGTAATCCACTTTTTCTTTATTTATTTAGAAACTTATTTTATCTCTGAAGGAGTGTTGATAGGAATATCACATTGACATGCATCTTTTGAACAACAATTTTTATGTTTTGAAAAAACAAGAAGTAATGCAGAGAGTCCGACAAGAACATATACAACACTAGCAATCATTGGTATCTGTCCAAACAGTACATCCACTAAATCATATCCAGAAATACCATACAGTCCCCAATTCAAGGCTCCAATAATTACCAAAATATACGCGATCTTTTTTGCAATATGCATAACAACTTTATTATTTATAACTTATCTATTATATCTTAATTTTTAAGAGTTCTTTGGTATGCCTGTGCATTTCTTTCATTTCATCAATTTGTATCACATATACTTTTATCTTTGAATCAAAAGCAGATATTTCAAAACATGTATCAATATCATCTAAATTTTTATCATGATTAATAGTAATTCCTAGCCACTGTAATTTTGAAGTAACCATTTCTCTAATGTATGAAGCTCTAAAGCCAATAGTACCAGTGAATACAAGTGTATCTACTCCCTCTGTATACGAAGTAGCTTTACAAATATATGAAGCTATCGAATCGACAAATTGCATGATCGCTTGTTTTGCATGTTGATTTCCCTTAAAAGCTTCTTCTCTCACTACACGCAAATCATCCGAAACCTTACTTAATGCTTTCAAACCTGATTGAGTGTAGAGAAACATAAGAGTTTCTTCATATGTCATTTTCTTTTCCTTCATAATATACAGAATCAAAAAAGGATCGATTGAACCACTACGAGACGACATAAAAGTTCCACCAAGTGGAGAATAGTCCATTGAATTATAGACGCTCTTTCCCGATCTGATTGCACTTATACTACTTCCTCCTCCAAGATGACACACGATTAATTTTGAATGTTTTATTTGTTCATTTTCTAAAATAGACAAAACGGACTCGCAAGACAAACCATGATATCCAATCGTATATACATTATGATCCATTCCAACAGGAAGTACTCTTTTTGCAGAAATATGAAACGATGAATCTGAAATTAAACATACAGGAATATCTTCTGATACACTTTTTTTAATTACTTCAATTTCCCCCAATACTGGCGCAATGTGTAGAGGATCATATGCAAGTAACGTTTTTAAATACTTCGCAATATCCTTAGTTAAGAATGAATCATTTACGAAATCATTATCTGGAATTACTGTCCGGATAGAAATTGATTTAATGTCTGTATTATTTTTAATAACACCTTTTGTCTGCAAAAGATTAATCACAAAAATAAGTGCTTCAACATATTGAGCATCCGATACAGGAATCTTTTCAAAAGTATTTAATATCTTATACGAACAAACATACTCGGTTGATTGTTTTTCAAAATGAAACCAACAAACTTCAGTATCATTTTGAAAAACCGAATATTTTTTAGAGGCACTACCAGGATTACTTAGAATAATTATATTGTCCATACCCAATTTTCTATTTCTTCAGGGTCAACACCATTTTTAATAATGTATGCACGATGATCTGTCAGCTTCTTGTTATACTTCTCAATAATTGCTTGTTTTCTTTCTTTTATAACAACATATTCCGGTAACATTTCGACTGCCTGAATCACAAGATCGTATCGACTCGTCTTGTTTCGAATCTGCATATCAAACGAAGTAGTAGTTGAACCACTTTCAATATATCCATTAATTTTAAATCTGTTTGTTTGACCAGGATAATCAAATAATAATTGTTTAAGTGTTTGTGGATACCCGTGAAAATTAAAGATCGCAGGTTTATCCTTGGTGTAAAAATAGTCGAAGTTTTGCCCTTCAGTTTGCGTAAACAATTTTGTAAATGTATCAGCATTTATTTTCATCATGTTTACATATCTAATCTTGATATTTGGAATTTCTTTTCTCAAAAATTCAATTGCAGCCATCATTTCTTTTGTCACATAATCTCCAGCAGAAGAAAATACAATATCAGGATTTTCATCACTCGCAAATCCCCAAATTGCAAAACCAGTCTTGAGTTGAGCTCGAGCTTCATCGACAGACATCCAACGAGGTTCAACTGTTTTACCGGCAGCAAGCACATTGATCAAATCCCTCGAACCTAGCATTTCTTCAATACAAGCAAGTGCAGAGTTTCCATCTGGTGGAAAATATATCTGAACAAAATCCCCTTGTCTTTGAAGCATGTCATCAATAAAACCAGGGTTTTGATGTGAGAATCCATTATGTTCTTGTCTCCAACCAGAAGAAGTAAGGATATAGTTAAATGAAGGTACTGAATTTCTCCACTGAGTTTTCCGTGCAATTTTTAAGAATTTTGCATATTGATCAGCCATACTTGCAACAATTTGTACAAAGGCTTCATATGAAGCAAAGACTCCATGTCGGCCAGTTAGTACATATCCTTGGAGTAAACCTTGAAGGGAGTGCTCTGATAACATCTCAATTACCTTTCCAAAAGGACTCATGTCTTTATCCCATGGTTTTTGTGGCCACACAAAAGCTCGCGTAGTTATTTCAAATACTTTATCTAATTTGTTTGAATATGTTTCATCCGGAGAAAACAATCTAAAATTCTCCTTATTTAATTTAAATACATCATGCAAGTATTCTCCAACCCTTCTCATTGAACTAGAACCCATTGTTCCTCTTCGTGAAGCATCTTCCGCATGCCTGTGTGTATCTGGAAGAATAAGTGCGAGCGAATCCTTTGCATGTGAATGTCTATTCATTCCGATTTTTGCTTCTCCTTGTGGAATCAAAGCTTCAATCTCAGGGATAAATCCTTTATAAGGATTAAAGAGACTTGTAAATTGATATGACATAAGCCATTTTTCTAATGCCTTAAGTTCTGCAGGATTTGTTTTTGCCTCTTTAAGAATTACTTGGTGGGAAGCGAAATTACCTTCCAACTTTTCTCCATTAAACTCAGTAGTACCTGTCCAGCCTTTAGGGGTTCTTAAAATTATCATTGGAAGATGAGGGGAAACGATTTCTCCTTCTGTTTCTTTAATTTTTTTTATTTTTTCAAATGTAGTAGTGAGAACATCATGCATATGTTGAAAAATAGAATCTGGTTCTTCTTCATTATAAGAAACCAAAAATACTTCGTATCCATATCCTTCAAAAAGTTTTTGAAGTTCAGTATCAGACATCCGACCAAAAACAGTTGGTCCTGAAATTTTATACCCATTCAAATGTAGAATAGGTAGAACAATTCCATTAGTTTTTGGATGAACAAATTTATTTAGATGCCAAGCAGTTGCAGTTGCGCCTGTCTCAGCTTCCCCGTCACCAATCAAACAAACAGTCGTAAGATCTGGATTATCCAAAACAGAACCATATGCGGTTGATAGCGCATATCCAAGTTCACCACCTTCAAGAATTACGCCTGGAGTTTCGGGTGAACTATGACTAGGAAAACCATATGGCCAACTGAAGTTTTTTGAAATATATTCAATACCATCTTCAGTGTGAACGGCTTTTGGATAAAAATTTTGGAGAGTTTTTTCTAGGAAAAGATTTGCTTGAACAGCGGGAAACCCATGTCCTGTCCCCACAATGTATGCAATGTCACGTGGTTTTTGTGTTTGCATAAAATTAAGCATCGTATACACGAATGAAATACCAGGACAAGTTCCCCAGTGACCAAGAAGTCGAGGCTTTATATCCTCACTTCTTAATTCTCGATGAAGCAAGTAATTATCTTGTAAATAAATTTGTGATGCGGTTATGTAATTTGCGGCCCGGAAATATTTCTTTAATGATTCAATTTGTTCTGATGTAAGTTGAGTATCCATAACCTACATTGTACTACAATTATTAAATCAATTTAAAATTATGTGTGGATTTAAAATGCATAACAAACTTTTTTAATAAAGATGCTCTTGTTGTCCTCTTGATTCTATATTTTCTTTTTTGGAAATCTATTATCATGTCTTTATTGTATTTTTTTAGTCAAGTTTGTCAAGTTTTACATACCTGTGGAAAACTTTTTGACAAAACTCTATTTTTTTATACAATAAACCTATTACAAGGTAATCAAAAATCTCAACATGCACCCAATTCAAGAAAAACTTCTCAAGCTTATTGATCAAAAAAAGATATCGGATATGACATTGCGAGACATTGGTGAATTAATCAAAGAACCCCTACCCCAAAAAATAAAACATCATCTTGAACAACTCGAAAAGAAAGGGTTTATTTTCTATGACCGAAAGAATAAGCTTATTTCAAGAATCAAAACCCAATCTAAAAGTTTTTCTCTTTTTGTTTCCGTTCCAGTTATTGGAGCTGCAAACTGTGGGCCAGCAACTATTTTCGCAAACGAAAACGTTGAAGGATATCTGAAGATTTCAAAGAATATTCTTAATAAATGTAAAAATGTCTTTGCAATTAAAGCACAAGGTCTTTCTATGAACAAAGCAAACATTAACGGACAATCAATTGAAGATGGTGACTACCTAATTATAGATTCAGATTATCGAAATCCACGTAACGGAGATGTAGTCTTATCAGTCATTGATGATATGGCAAACATCAAAAGATATGTCTTCGACGAAGAAAACAATCAAATCGTATTAATGTCCCAATCGACAAAAGATATCCCTCCCATTTATGTTCACGAAGATGACAGTTTTATGATTAATGGAAAAGTAATCCAAGTTATCAAAAAACCAAAAATGAGTTAGGATGTTGATATATGCAAATATTAAAAGAATTCAGAACATTTGCTGTAAAAGGTAACGCCATAGACTTGGCTGTCGGAGTCGTTATTGGAGCAGCTTTTGGAAAAATCGTGACATCATTAGTGGAAGATATTATTAACCCACTTATAGGACTCTTTACTGGGAACATTGACTTCAGCGACAAAGTTATTACGCTAGGACTCCCTATTGAAGGAACAACTCAACTCGTTCTTAGATACGGAGCTTTTATAACCGCTGTTATCAATTTCATCATTGTTGCTTTTGCAATATTTTTGGTTGTAAAACAAATTAACAAACTCAAGAAAAAAGAAGAAGACAAGGTAGTAAAGATATCAGAAGAAGTGAAGATTCTATCTGAAATCAAAGAACTTCTTTCGAGAAAATAATCGTATTCTTCTTGATAACTTTCGAATCTCTTCAAACCATACAATTAGAGAACTAACACCTAACACATACAAGCAATCAGAAAGACTGATTGCTTGTATTTGTAATATATCTCTCATAAGAGAAGAACTGAATGCAAAAATAGTAAGTCCGATAGATATTATTCCACCGATTACAAACGCTCCATTATTTCTAAAAGAATATGTAAATACAGATTTATTATTACCCGCTCTAATGTTAAGAACATTAAACCACTGCATCATAATCACAGTAAGTAGCACTAAACTTTGTGCGTACTCAAGACCTTCACTTACAGTACTCATAAATATCAGCAACGCAACACACGTCATAATCAATCCAAGATACAAGATACGTGCCCATTCTCGAAGTGTTAGAAGGTTTTTGGCTTGTCTTTTTTCTAAAGACCCTCGTTCAAAAGCAAAACCAATTACCAAGAAGGTATCTGTTACAAGATTAAGCCAAAGAATTGAAATGGCAGATAGTGGCAAAGGTAGTGCAAGTGTAATTGCAAAGACAACAACAAACATTTCTGCAAAATTAGTTGAAAGAAGAAACATGATAATTTTCTTTATGTTTGAAAAAATATTTTTTCCTTCTTCAATTCCATATACAATACTTCCAAATTTGTTATCTAACAATACAATATCCGAAGCTTCTTTTGCAGCCTCACTACTAGATTTACCCATTGCAATACCAATGTCTGATTTAACTAATGCTAAAGAGTCATTAACCCCATCCCCAGTCATCGCTACCACCTTTCCAAGTTTCCTAAACAGATCAAGAATTTTTAATTTCTGTTGAGGAGTTACTCGTGCAAAAATATTTTTATGGAGTATCAAGTTTTTTAACTGAGAGTCGTTTAAATGATTCATATCTGGACCAGTTAAAATAGTAGATTCATCACATTTGATTCCAATTTTTTTTGCAACTTGGAAAGCTATTTCTTTATGATCACCAGTAATAATTATGATTTCAATATTTTGTTCATAAACTTGTTTAACAGATTCAAACACATCCGAACGTACAGAATCACTAATAGCAAAAATGCCTAGGAATATTTTTTTTGTACCATCTTCACAACACACGGCAATTGTTCTATATCCTTGCAGAGAGTACTCTTGAATTTTTTTGTGATTTATATCAAATTGAGAATCTGTTATTTTTTTTACAACACCGTTAACATAAACATGATCACACATATTTATAACGACCTCTGGGGCACCCGTATAAAAAGCAATTTCTTTTTTATTAACAAGATATCGAGTTTCATGATACATCGTTTGATTAGAAAAAGGCATATTTTGTTTTAACAAATAATCTTTCTCATATTTTTCTTTTGTAATACCCAACTTTTGTCCCAAAACAAGCATTGAAACCTCTGTAGGATCACCTATTTCGAGAACCCAATCCTGTTTTACTGTATCAAATTCAAAAGCACCATTAGAAGAAAGGACTGCTGCAGAAATTAATTTTTGAACATCAACAAGCTCTTCGATCAGGACTGATTTGTTTTCAAAGATTAAAATACCTTCTGGTTCATACCCGTCTCCTGTAACATATAATTCTTGTCCACTTGGTACAAATATTTTCTCAACCTTCATTTGATTGTGAGTAATAGTACCAGTCTTATCCAATGCCAAAACATTAATTTGGCCTAATACATCAAGTGATTGCATTTTTCGCACTAAAACATTTTTATCCCCCATTCTTTTGAAACCATAAGCCAACACCAATGTAAGCATCACAGGCAAACTCTCTGGTATAGCAGAAACAAAAAGAGCAACAGTGATTTTAAATATATCCACCCAAGACTGCATCTGTATCATCCCTACAATAAAAATAAAACAGGAAAGCAATAGAACGAATATAAAAATACCAAAGGATAATTTTTTAATATTTTTGTGAATTGGTAATTCTGAATCGATAGTTGAAATTTTACTTGCAATTAAACCCATCTGAGTTTCATTTCCTACCAAAACAACCAACGCATGCGCCTCACCAGTCACAACATATGAACCTGAAAACACTACATGTTTATTATCAATAATATTTTCGATGTCATATTCTTTACTTGATGGTTCTTTAGAAACAGGTTTGGATTCTCCTGTTAACACCGCCTCATCAACCCTAAAATCTTGTGAATAAAAGACAAGAGCATCAACAGGAACCTTATCTCCAGCCAAAAGGATAATTACGTCACCAGCAACAATATTTTTACTTTCAATCTTTTCTCTTTTTCCGTCTCGTATTACCAAAGAATATGTTGGTAGATTCTTTGTAAGTGTTTCAAATATTGAATCTGATTTATATCGTTGAATTGTCTCGATAAGAGCATTTAAAATAATAACTACAAGTATGATATACAGATCAATAAACTCTTGTAAGGTAAACAAAATAGCAGCAGCAATCAACAAAATTACTGCAAAAAAGCTTCCGAATTGTCGTAGAAGTATCATCAAGAAGCCCTCTCTTTTTTTGCCCACTATCTCATTTTGACCAAATCTCTTCTGATTCAATTCAGATTGTTGTTGTGATAGTCCTGATTTTGAAGAATTATATTTTAGAAGAAATTTTTCTAACTGCATTTTATTTAAAAGAATTTTTATTAACTACTTCATAACCTACTTGCAAAAACTGTACCGAAGAGATTTTACCACTATAGATAATCCTCTGTCCTTGATATGGATCACAATCAATACTATCAATTATTAATCCTGATTCGGTAACACATTTTTGTTCTTTGTTTTGAATTTTTGTTTGAATCCAAATAAATCCCCAAGTCTGCCAATTCTCAAGATGTTTTTTAGGAACTAACTTTATTGCCCATGTTTCATTGTTAGTTGTTAAATATTCAGTTCTTACATATTCTTGATTATCATTTGTTGTGTATGTCGAATCTTTTGTTTTTCCATAAAAAAGAGGTGCATCAATCCCGTTTGGATATATAGAAATATGATTTTGATTTGAAAAATAATTAAGAAAGTCATCAGGTTGAAACTCAGCAATAGTAACACCCACGCCATTAGATTCTTTTTGCTCCGAAATATACATATATTCAGGAAACTTTATCTTTTTATCAAGAATTTTAGAATTGAAATCTCCCCAAGTAATCTCAGTAATAGTATTAGGAATAACTCGAGGACCATCAACAGTATCAGTTTTAAAAAAGAGAAAAAGAAATCCTAAAACAACAAAGAAAACAGATATAAGTGCAACGACAATAATGAAAATATTTTCTTTTTTTATGAAAAAATCTTTTATCATAATAACTGTAGTAAGTATATCAAATTAATCTTTTTTTGAATGCCTCAATCAATGGAACTTCTGCTTCTGGAACTTGTTTTTTATGCGCAATCATACTTGTTACAAAGTCACCTAACACAATAGAGATAAAAACTTTTTTATAGATATCAATGTTTGATATATCTATCTTTTTATATAAAATATTCTTCTCTTTTAAGATATCCTCAAACACATTAAATCTTTTTTGAATTCTCATATCATCAGAAGAATCAAACAAAATGACTGGCATTATTTGAGTGTCTCTATTTAAATATTCATATCCCTCCAGTTCATTATGGTTTGCTTCTGGAAACACATTATAGAACGCAGGTATTTTTGCAGTTTCATTAGTTTTAATTTTCCAATTATAGGCAAGATGTAAATTCGACTGAGACGCATAAAAAACTGGTATCTTGCCCTGCATATTATCGCAAATTTTTGTTGCTTCTAATTCAATACTCTCTATAGGTAGAACAATCTGGCGTAACGCAGTATAGATTCCTTTATCTTTTAAAAGAAAAGCCAATGCAAGAGTTGAATACCCCAAGGCCGTTCGTGGCACAAAGTCTGTCTGAGGCAAGAGAATATAAGGATCATTATTGTCTTGTGCAAGTTTCAACAACTCACCACCAACTGTAATACAAACAACGGGTAGCTCATATAGTTGTTTGGTTTTTTTGTAAAACGAAATCGCTTCTGCAGTATTTCCAGAATATGAGCTTGCAACCAAAATTGAAGACTCTAAGAAAGATTTCTCATATGGTGGCAAATCATAATCCCGATGAACATATATATCGATTCCAGGTTTAATTGTTTTTAAAATCCCTACAGGAAGATGAGATCCACCCATCCCACACAGAATAATGTGCTTAAAGTTTTTATTAAGAAGGTGTTCATTTACAATCTCAGGTACAAATTGGAATTGTGTATTATATGTTCGAATCGTTTCAATCATGGATATAGTATATCAGGACTTTTAATACTTTCGCAGTGGAATCTTTTTCCAATTGTTCAAAATCTCATCTATAATTTTCCACTGATCAAGCACTTCTTTGGTCGAAACAAAGGAAGTCACATCACCAGCAATGGCTTGGTACAATATTTTTTCATATGCGTCGAGAATAACAATATCATTATCCTGATAAGAGAAAGAAAAATCTTTAATTATAGTTTTATAGTCATATCCACTTTCTTTTACATTAAACGAAAGAGCAATTCTGGGCACTGGCTGAATTTCAAAATACATAGTATTTCCATCAACAAAATCAACCTGAATCGTAGTTTCGTCTTTCTGCATCGATTTTCCAGATTCTATGATAAAAGGTACACCTTCCCAATGAGATTGAGTGCTTTGTAGACCTATTTTAAAGTACGTTTCTGTCTCGGTTTGAATATTCTGTGTATGTTCAGAGTACAATTCATATTGTCCTCTATCAAAAAAATCTTGAGTGTACTGGAGAGGTTTCAATGTGGACAATACCTCTTCACGTCTATTTCTAATATACTCTCCTGTGAATTCCTTTGGCTCCTGCATAAGCATAAGTGCAAGTATTTGAAGCGCATGGTTTTGTCCCACATCTCGAAGTGCACCTACTTGATCATAGAATTCAGTCCGATCCTTTACATCTCTTTTTTCAAAAAGTTTAATTGTAATTTTAGAAACATACTCTTTGTTCCAAATAGTATTAAATATTTTATTTTTAAATCTAAAAACCAATATGTTCTCTAGAACTTCTTTTGCAAGATAATGATCGATTCTAAAGATTCTATCTTCAGATACAACCGTTGCGAGTTGCTCATCTAAAATTTTTGCATGTTCAAAATTTGTTCCAAATGGTTTTTCGATCAATAATCGAGACCATGCAGTATCATTGGTTGTGCAAGTATATAAAACATTTGTTTTTTTAAGTAAATCAAACACATCAGCATATAATTCAGGTCTTATTGAGAGATAAAATAGTTTACTTGCACAAACCTTATATTGTTCGTCCAATTCCATTAGAAATGTTTTAAGATCATAATACGATTGTTCTACATGTAAATCTCCTTGAAAATAATAAAAGCACTCCAGAAACTCCTGTTTGAGTTCTAATTCGTCAGACAATTCATCACTTACAAAACTTCTATAAGTATCAGTATTTAAATCTCTTCGTGCAAACCCTATTATTTTTGTATTTTTAGGTAATAAATTTTTTGAATATAAATTATATAAAGATTTAAACAATTTCTTGCGTGCCAAATCACCAGTTCCTCCAAATATAATTATAGATAACATATTATCGTGCAGGACTTCTAAAAGATCTTATTTTATTTTCCAATACTGTTGTTTCCTGATTGAACACTTTAAGAGATTGTTCTGTGCCCTTAAGAACAGTCTGATGTGAATCAAATTTTCGAGTAGCTACAGCAGCCTCTTGCTCTTCTCGTTTTTTAAAAAATAATAGCCGAGACATAGTTTCTGAAAACAACTTCTTTTCTCGTTGAGTTTTACTCTCTGTTTCTTTTTTATTTTTTTCAAGCGTATCAAGGTTACGCTGATGTTCTAGTAACACAGCTTTTTCTTTTGCTATTTTATCAGTAATCTCACCTGTCACTCTTGCAATCTCTTGATCCAGAGCGTGTATTCGAGTTTCTGTCTCTTTAATTTGTCTCGCATTAGTATCAACATCAGACTGTTCTTTACGTACAACATTTTGTTCAACTACTAATTCACGCCTCACCCTATCAAAAAGAGATTTTAAGCGTGCAACTTCCTGTTTTTTATAAAATAGTTGAGTTTCAAGTTGTTTAAGTTCCCGAGCTTTTTGCTCACGGATCATAGCAGCTTTCCTTTCTTCTTGTGCTCTTCGATGAGATGCAAGAGTGTCTTTTGCACCAGGATCTAAGAATTCTTCACGGTTATACATAATTAAATTGTATCACACCCACAGAAATCTAGGACCACAAACGAGTTTCTTTTGAAATATCTTTATGTATATATTCAGAAATCCTAGCCTTAGTAGCTTTCGAGGTTCCTTCTGGAAGCGAATCAAACCGACACCAGACACTGTCTGATATTTCTAGGTTAAACTTTTTTTGAAATGGAATCTTATGGTCCAGAATCGCCACAAAGCAGTACACCGTATCGTTTTTACCTTCTTGATTATTTGAATAGATACCGAGACGATATTCCAATTGAATATCAGATATTCCTAATTCTTCTTGTATTTCTCTAATAGCAGCTTGTTCTGGAGTTTCATATTTCTTTATTCCTCCTCCAGGCATCACCCATAAATTATTGTACCAATGTCTCACTAAAACGACTGAGTCTTCGTGAATAATCATGACACGAACACCTTGAGTTTTGATGTTAAATTTTTTCCAATACCACTTTATAGGTGCTCTAACAATTTTAAAAATACAATATCCAATTTTGATGACTATTTCTTTAATTCTTGTACGCATTGGATGAATTGGTTACCTCGATCCTCAAAAGATTTAAAGCTCGCGTGACTATCGGTGGCCGGTGAGAGTAAGACAATACCATTCTCTTCAACAGATTGTACGGCAACCTCAAATGCTTCTTGCATAGTCTGAACCTCAGCTAGTAATTCAACATTTGATCGCTCTGCTAGATTTTTAAGTTTTGGGTTCGCTGTTCCTGGTAAAAGAATTAGTCCTTTTACAAACTCTTTCCAACCTTCAAGCATCGCATCATAAGATATATCTTTATCATTCCCGCCAGAAAGCAAAATGATATTTTTTGCAGTACCCAACGTTTCAAGCGCCTTACTGGTTGCGTCAGGACTTGTAGATTTTGAATCATTTATATAGGTAACAGAATTTACAGTATCAACAAATTGAACTCGATGAATCAATCCTGAGAAGTTATATATAGCATTTTGAATATCATCAGTAGGTTTAATTTCGAGAAGCGATATTACAGCACATACAAATGCGCAATTATATAAGTTATGAATCCCCTTTAACTTCATTTTTGTAATATCTGAAACTAAAACAGTTTGAACACCCTTTATTTTAAATATCAAAGAGTTATTCTCCACAGTGATAATGTCAGAAGAAGTATCTGATTCAAATTGAATTCCTAAGACATTTTTTGTGGGAAGATTTGGAACAATATACTTTCGAGAGTCTTCATCGTCCAAATTTATAATCACATCAGTATCATCTGGATGTATACCACCTAGCTTTGCGCGAGCATATATTTCTTTCTTTCCTTGATATCGGTTTAGATGGTTATCTGAGATATTAGTAATTCCTACAATGTCAAAATAATCTTCCTCTTTAAGATATTCGAGTTGGTAACTTGATGTCTCCAAGATAAT
>Ga0172380_10006013_pt1 | contig 14358 bp, 14 predicted proteins | sample Leawe162metaG_FD_119747 | JGI IMG/M metagenome (GOLD analysis project Ga0172380, IMG submission 119747) | Leachate microbial communities from a municipal landfill in Southern Ontario, Canada - Leachate well 162 metaG | ecosystem: Engineered > Solid waste > Landfill > Unclassified | place... | reverse complement strand
GCGCGGGATCTAGTGTCCTGATTTTGATTTATGAGAAAAAGAGTTATTGAAAGAATGGTTACAGAGATAATAAGAAAAATGATAATTGCAAAAAGCTCAATATGTGCGTGGATGCTTTTTTTAATATGATGCATATTTAAAGTTAATCCGAATTCAGCCTAAAAAGCAATTATATTTGTTATAATTTTAAGATTGATTCGCCATCTTAACTCAGCTTGCCCCGCCTGCAAGAGGCGGGGTGAAGTAGAGCGGATTTAAGCCTGAGTAACTCAGTGGTAGAGTAGCTCTTTCGTAAAGAGCAAGTCGTGGGTTCAAGTCCCACCTCAGGCTCAATGCCAGTCTTTACTTATCTTCTAAAAAGTTTAAAAGACGGTAGTTTTTATGTAGGGATAACTTCTGATTTGAACAAAAGATTGGAATACCACAATTCTGGATATCTAAAATCCACTGCTATTAAAAGACCTTATATTTTAGTTTATTTTAAGAGTCATACTAATTATGAAGACGCACGGAAACATGAGAAATGGTTAAAGAAGAAAAATAGAATTTATAAAGAAAAATTAACTCAGCTTGCCCCGCCCTGATGGGCGGGGTGAAGTAGAGTAGCTCTTTCGTAAAGAGCAAGTCGTGGGTTCGAATCCCACCGTTGACTCACAAAGGCAAGCACGATTTGTACTGGGATAAAGAGCAAGTCGTGGGTTCAAGTCCCACCTCAGGCTCAATGCCAGTCTTTACTTATTTTTCTTATCTATTATCTATTCTACTATTCTCTATTTTCTGTCTTGATCCCTTTTGTAACACATTTACCCGTTTTACCCCGATTTAATCGGGGTTGACACACATTGTTTAAATATGGTTCTATAGAAATATAGATGTCGTTATTTAAGGAATTATTACAGCTTGATCCTTCTATTGCAGAAAATAACGGTAAAACTCGGTTTGAATATCCTTCTGCTCCAAAAATTGAATGTCCCCCAGGATTTATGAAGCAAATCAAGGATGCAAATTTTCTTGATGAAATGACAGACGACCGCGAGAAATCGCGGTTTTTTATTAATGGTGGCCCTGACCATATATTTACAGTTAAGCAATTAAGGGGAATTATGGGTGAAAGTGTTCATGTATTTGCATCTGGTCCAGAGGGTCCAACTGTCATTTCGGTAGCTGAAAAAAAAGACTTTAAAGGAAAAATAGAGCCAGTTATAGATGAAATTTGGCTGAATGGTGAAAGGGGAAGCAGTATGGATGATGCACTAGAAGCTGTAAGATTACTTGATGATGTTTTTCCGGACTATTCACTAGTGCAAGAGGTTGTGGTAGATTCATCAGGTAACAAATATATAAATGGTGAACTCCAAACATATGAAAAACCTGCTGTGGAATTGGCCTCTGGAGCAGAGAGTGTAATTGCCTCTTAATTTTATCCCATAATATTGATATTCTTGTCATTTTTTGATATAATTTCATTCATAATCCCCTTGAGATATCTGCATTAGCTGTAGTATTTAGAGGTGGATTTAGTTCTTTGACAACTTGCGAGGAGCTCCAATAACATTGGAGCGACGATGTCCCTCAACAAATGCACCGTGAGCCGTGTATGAATAATACATAAAGGCGGAACGGTAAATGGCGTAGGGCGAGTGATCCCGACGTAACGTCGGGAGAACAAAGTCCCGTTAAGCGGGACGAGTAAAAAATTTGCAGGTGGCCGGGGGATCAGAAAATAGAACTTAGAGAATAGGTAATAGTCTAATACTTTCTGATCAATCTGCCATCTGCAAAAGAAAGGAACGCGACATGGCGGGATGTATTTTTCTGATCATTGTTTGGGGTCTTTCAGCAGATATTCTTTATCTAGCATTAAGATCACCAATTACATCGAAGGATGCACAACTCCTAGTGATTTGTGCATTCTGTATGACGTTTTTGGGCAATTTTCTGGCTCACTTCATCTTAGGATGGAGTCCATGAAAGATCCTGAGGCGATCCTGTTCAGGATAGCAATGCTGCTTTTCGCAGCGTGGTTAGGCCTGAATGTGCACTTCGAGCCATAGTACTGGATCCGGGAAATCGGATAACGTCACGATTCAAATCCCTAAGGAGAGGAAATGATTGCTTTAATTTTGATCGCCCTTTATTGGGTGCTGGCCTGTGACCTGGTCTATGTGTCCAGGCACGACTACGCGCAGTTTCCGACAGAGATGTCGGAGAAGAGAAAGGCCGCCATTCGAGAGTCAAACAAAGACTTCCTGGAGTGGGCAGCATTGTTCTGTTTTCTCTGCGGAGTGTTTCTCTTGGCTTTAGGACTAGCAGTCCGATAGCCTGATTGGATCCGAGAAATCGGATAACGTCATCATTCAATCCCTAGGGAGGGAAAGCTTTGAGTAGCTGGAATTTTCGGCACGCATTTGAAGATCTTCAGACTCTTCTGGAGAACAATCCGATGATTGTTGATCTCGATGATTCGCCATCGGTTAAGTACGATGGAATCGAGGTTACTGGAGTTGCTGCGGAGGTGGTATTCGGGTATTTCACACATGTGGACATATTGTTGCCCGAAGGAGTGCCTTATCAGCTTATGGAAATGATTCGGATCGTCGCTTATTGCGACGGCGAGATCATCGATCCACCGCCACATGATTCCAAGGATTTTCTTTATGGCACCTCATTTGGGTGTCAGAAGACAGGTCGACACCGAATTCTCGTTCAGTTAAAGAGCGGAGAGGAGGAAATATCCGATGAGGAGTTTCGGCGTCTGAAGTCTGATGAAGTTTCAGTAGTTCACGGAGTTGAGCTGATGAAACGGATCGCAAAGGACCCAGAGTTGCAGTCTCGTTATGAGAAGGCAAAGCCCTATTCGCGTGAGGAGCGTGAAGCTCATGTCCGCGAGATTTTGGGTCGCCCCGAGAAGCCTGAATAGGCATGTCCCGTTGGGCAAAAGGAGAAAAATCGTGATCGGTCTGGCAGCGTTTTTGGCACTCAGCGGAGTGCTGGTTTGGGGACTCTTAGGAGTTCTCGTGGTCTCCCATGCCTCCGTTCGTCCTCCTCGGGGATTTATGAGCGGAATGTTTTTTGGGGCGATTATCGTCTCTGTAAGCGGCACGATTGCCTATGCTCTTTGGAGTGCAGGACAATGGGAGCCATCAGGTCCTGCGGTTTCAGAATTCGTATGGTTGAATTTGTGGTTGTCGATCGGACTTTTCGAAGTCTGTATGGTGATCACACTTTTCATACGCCTCCTGTTCTATTTAGGCAGGAAGCTTATCCATAAAATCAGGTCTCACTGGCCTGATCACACGCCACATCGACACCGGACCGCCACTAGGCGGTAACGCACCAACCAGAAAATTTGAGGTGGGAAATGTACATCGGAATAACGGCAGGCAAAAATGGACGTTCTCATTTGGCAACAAGTCCAGACGAGTTCGTCAAATCTATTGGCGACTCGGCATGTAGGGGGTATGAGCTCGTTGAGCTCACTCCTTACGAAGAAGGCCAGATGGAATATCTGGATCGTCCGTTATGCACATGGTGCAAGCTGACAGTTCTACGTCTTATCCAGCATCGCATCACGATGCTTGAGGAGACGATTGGGCTTTCCATCGAAGACGTGCTTGAGGCGTTGGCTGACGGTACGTTGGAGCTTGTTCGTCACGTTCAGTCTGTGGATGAGCATCAATTGCTCATGTTTCCAGGCGTCGATGGTGCTGCCGCAGGCGGCGCCTAACAACTCGCAAGTTCGAGCATTTCGTAAAACATACGAATTGCTTTAGCCCCACCGTTTCGGATGAAACGGTGGGGCTTTTTCATGGCAAAATTTTTTACACATGCAAATTTTTATTTGTATCCTCTAATATTTAAATTATCTTTATTATGAGTTATAATCGCATAACTTTATTTAGTATTAAAAGTAAGCATTTTTTCTATTGAGTGAGTAAGTACATTGACAACTTGCGAGGAGCTCCGATATCATCGGGGCGACGAAGTCCTTCAGCAAATGCACCGTGAGCCGTGTATGAATAATACATAAAGGCGGAACGGTAAATGGCGTAGGGCGAGAGATCCCGACGTAACGTCGGGAAAGCAAAGTCCCTCAACAAATGCTCCTTGAGTCGTGTTCAGAATTGAACTGAAAAGGCGAAAGGGAAATTGTGTGGGGCGAGAAATATAAAAGAGATAATTTTGACAAAGACTTTGAGAGGATAGGTTCTGTCTTCTGAGAGTCTTTGTCAAAAAAAAGAAAGGAGAATTTCGATGCCCATCTGTTTTCTCGAAGACGTAAGAATCTCAGTCACTCTCAAAGAAGCGAAAGTCATACAGAAGGATGAGGATAAAGATTTTCGGATCGCAACCGTCCTTTTAGACTTTCTTCCTATAGGAAGGAGTATTCGGGTTACGGTAATCGAAAAAAAGAATGGTTTTCGGTACGAAGGTGAGATACCTTATTATGCCGAAATTTCACCTATAACAAAATGGGGAGGTAAAGCTAGGAATCAAGCATTCGATGAGGGTACATTCGTAGTATTGCTGTCAGGCATAACTGCTTACAGCATCAAATTTAAAAAGACCGCGTAGTGTGATTAAATTTGCACTGCATCACGAAAGTGAGGAGAGTGATGGAATATAGGCCGTCCAAGATCAATCAAGTCCTCAACTTCATGAAAGAGGCGATCGTAGTGACCGCAGCCCTATTGGGAACACTTGTAGTTCTCAATTTCATGATAAAACTTCTGTTCAGCGCCTAATTCAAAGCAAACGAAAGGAGTCACAAGATGTCTCATAGAAGGTATCGAAGGCAAGAAAAGCTCAGCCTGATCATGGTGCTGCTATTAGTCCCAGTCGCATTAGCGGCTCTCATAATAGCTTCGGGTTATCACGGTTGACACTCTGTCTCCCGCCATAGTGCGGGACGACAGCCAAATCCATTTAGACGCGGGGTGCGGGCGATACGCGTACCAAACTACAAAAGGATTAGAATTCATGATTGAACCAAGCAAGAAAGCAAAAGTTCAGGGAGTGTGCATAGTGCACTTTCGTTGTGTGGTTCTAGTAGATCCAAGCAACAGCTTGATCTGCTGGCATGCTCATGTTAGTCGACTAGTGGAAGATGGCGACCACGGTCTGCCGTCTGAGACGAGTGTTCCTGAAGATTTTCGGGCTGACACTCTTGTAATGTTCGAATTGAGTGGTTATCATCCTCAAATGGCAGGATTTTGGTGGCTTCTCAAGGAGACCACCGGATGAGTGCTCGTGTTTTGGGCATTCGACAAGTCAAATAGTCGCGGGGTGCGGGCGATATCGCACCAAATTGCCAAGAAGGGAAAAGTTTATGTTTAACATCAGCGAAAGCAAAGCAGAAGTTCATGGGCGGTGCAAAGAGCACGAGGCCTGTTGGCTTGTGGTCATGCCAGAAACCCATGGGTTCATTTTTTGGCATGCACCGGAGTCAAGGTTCACCAAGAATGGTGATTACCTATTGACCCAGCTCACGAGCTGCCCTGAAGATCTTCAGAAGGGCAAGCGTGTCGTTGTCGATGACAGCTGGAGTGGACCTGATACAGCGGACTACTGGTGGATCGACGAAGAGTCGGCTACCGAGTAGGTGCTGCCATATCAAACTTTCGGTTTTTTCTCAATTCAAAATGGAGAGTGTCGTGTCTGATCAAGATGATAAAATCACATCTCTAGCAGAAGCGATGGGGCGATACCTTCGTGCGCAAATTGCCTATGCGGCTGCAAAAGCCGAGTGGGAAAATGAGCATGGTGGGAGCTTCATAGTGCTGGCAGAAAGACTTGTCGGAGAAGCATACGTTGAAAATGCTGAGCTTAATGCGCAGTTTGGCCAGGTTATCCTGAGCCTTCACAAAGACAGCGTGCGAAGTACCGATGAGGATCGTAACAGGCTTCATCAAGTAGATCAGTTAAGGCAAGACGCTAGCAATCGCCAAAAGAATGCTCTTCAGGATCTAAACAGATCTTTTGTTGAGCATCTCGGTGATCTTTACGAAGATCTTTTCGACTCCCACAACGCACTTGGATCTGGTCTTAAGATTTTGGATGAGACCTCGAATAAGGAGTTGCATCTTCCATCTTTCGGACCAGAATGGCAGCGCCCATTTTGGTATTTCGATTTGCTCGAGAGTGCTGTTCGTGATCGAAAGGATGCAGCGAAGAGTAGGTCCTGAGTTACTGTCTTTTCGATCACAAATCAAAGACTGGATAATATGTCCGGATAAGTGCTCGTGTCCGAAGCAATCGGCAAAGAATCACCCAAAAAATCTGGAGGCGGAAATCATGGTGCCAAATAATGCATATCTTGCACAGGGTGTGGAGGAGTTTAACAGCTCTCGACACTCTATTCGGTGCGATGGGGTTTATGCGTTTCCATTCAATGAAACAGGAAAGGTCCATGTAGAAGTCCTGACTACCCAGTCGGGGATTCGCATATGCAGATCTGCGATCATTCTTCCAGGTGATGCGAGCGATAAGCGATGGGCCAAAAAGCTCATACTCTCGCTGCCTTTTCGTAGGCGTTCTCCTAAGAAGGAGGCTTACAACAGGAAGGCGAAAGCGCTAATCGTGGATCTGCCACGCGCGTCTATGAAAGTCCGGTTGGAGTTTTGTCCCGGGAGGGTACCTGCGCGTGAGCGCAATTTCCACCAGCAGGTGAAATCGCGTCGTGCATAGTCTCAATCTCGCAAGTTCTGTGGTCCCGACGTAACGTCGGGACCACAGTATACATCACATTTCACGAAATTATTTTCACACCCTTCGCAATTTGCCATTCACCTTTTCAGTTCAATTTTGAACACGGCTCATGGTGCATTTGCTGAAGGACTTCTTCGCTCTGAAGTTATCGGAGCTTATCGTTAGTTGTGTAGTTATAATTTTTTTGCTAGAATTGCCTCTATGCTGGAGCTCTCAAAAGAATTACGACTTTATATCATCTTTGGACTATTCATCGCTTTTATGATCGGGATGAATGTTCTGGGAGGAAAAATAGTACCATTAGGGCCATTTCAAGTATCAGTCGCTTTTCTTATAGTGCCTTTATCATTTCTTATGACAGACATTGTAGAGGAAGTGTATGGAAAGAAAAAAGCTCATGATTTTGTAATCGCAGGAGTAATTTCTCTTATCGTATTATTAGGATTTATTGTTTTATTTTTAGTTCTTCCACCCGCTGAAAGGTTTACCCACAATGAAGAATATAAAACGATATTTGGAACATCAGCCCGCATAGTTTTTGCCTCAATAGTTGCATTCTTACTTTCTCAATTCCATGATGTTTGGGCATTTAATTACTGGAAAGATAGAACAAAGGGAAAATTTTTATGGCTTAGGACAAACATCTCAACTGTAATGAGTATGATAATAGACACTTTTGTTTTTATGTTTCTGGCATTTTACATGCTTACACCCATGTTTACCGCAGGATTTATCATTCAGATGATAATTCCATATTTGATTTTTAAAATTATTTGGGGAGTAGCTAGCACTCCACTTATCTATGCCGGTGCCTCTTGGTTAAAGAACGGTAAATAATCCTTGCAATATAATTTCCTTTTATCTAGAATGAGTTTTTAGCAAATGGGAAAAACAATAATCATCTTAGTTTTTTTAATATTAGGAATCGGTATTGGATTTTTCATCGGGCGGCAAAGCCTAGTCGTTCCCACAGAGGAGAATGGTCATAACGGGTACACGCTTCGACGTCAGGGTGGTTATCAATTCATAAATCCACTTTTAGAATGTGAGGTAGCTCAAGATCAAGAATTTCAAGAGTATGTTTCTTTAAAAAAAGAGCTGGTGGATTATATAGTTGAAGCTAAAAGTAATAATCTCGCTACCGAAGTGTCTGTTTATTTTAGAGATTTAAATAATGGACCTTGGTTTGGGATAGACGAAAGGGCGGAATTTTCTCCGGCAAGTCTATTTAAGATTCCTACGATGCTAACGTATTTTAAGCTAACTGAGAGTAATCCTGAAGTTTTATCTGAAATGCTCACATATGATGGAGCAGAGGATCTAAATGCTACCGAAAACATAAAGTCTAGTGAACAGCTTGAGAAAGGGAAGGAGTATACAGTCGATGAGTTGATTGCCCGTATGATAATTTACTCAGATAATAATGCACGTCAGATGTTGGGGGATAACATAGACGAGTCAGTTCAAAGTGAAATTTATAGGGACTTAGGTCTTGATATCCCTGGTGTCGTTAGCATAGAGGACTACACAAGTGTTAGAAATTACGCTTCGTTTTTTAGAATCTTGTATAACGCGACTTATCTGTCTCGCGATATGTCTGAAAAAGCTTTAGAGTTACTTTCTAGAATAGAATTTGATAAAGGACTTCAAGCGGGTGTGCCAGACGAAATTATAGTAGCACATAAATTTGGTGAAAGAGTCTATCCTGATCATGGAGCAAATCAATTGCACGATTGCGGGATTGTTTATCATCAGAAAAAACCTTATGTACTTTGTGTTATGACAAGAGGATACCAGATACCTCAACTGGTTGGGGTAATTAAAGATATTTCATCAGTTACTTATGAATTCGTAAACAAAAATCCCTCGATCGACTAGTTTCCAGTAGATTATTTACTTCTTTTAATTTTAGACATTTAAAATGGCCAGTTTTGAGGCAAAATTCAGGAGCAACCCATAACAAAGATGACTATCAGTCCCGTAGTATGCGTTTCAACATCCAATAGTATTATGGGGATTATGACTTATAATAAATAAATAATTTAATTTAGATTAGGTTGGAATATCAACGTATACTATATATGTCAATTTTAATTTTGCTACGCCTCAAAAAACCTATAGGTTATTGACCTTTGTGAAAAATTTCACTTACTATTAAATCAAGCAGAAATCCTGCCCTTATTCTAATGGGTAAAGCACATAGGAAATTATTATTTAAAAGATTTATTTTTAGTTTTTTGATATTAGTTTTGACTATTAGTCAAAATGAACCTACTTTTCGCGGGTTAAACCTCATAAATCCTCAAGCTGAAGCAGCCGAATCAGTAACTTCTACACGAGCAGATTTTAATAGTGGCCAATTTAACAACACAGAAAGTTATACAAAAGAGGGTGAAATAAAGCTCGAGGCAGATGGGGCGTGGAATGCCAGGACGTGGAGAACTAATGACGTTCAGCCAAATAATGGAACAGCAATTGAAACTGATGGAACCTATACATACCTTCTCGCAACTCGTGAAAATTCTTTTCAAAGATATCTACCAGATGAAGATGAATGGGAGGATCTAGCTCCTGCTCCCAAATCTGCTTACATAGGATCAGCCATGACCTATATGGGTGGATATATATATGCAGAATTCGGAGGATATCAAAAAGAATTTGCCCGATATAATATTTCGACAAATACTTGGGAAGATCTAGCTGATGCACCGGAGCTTATTTATGCAGGGGGAACGCTTGGTAATGATGGAACTTATATCTATGCACTGCGAGGAGGTTCTACTTCAGATTTCTGGAGATACAATCCTACGACAGATTCCTGGTCATCGATGTCTAGTACTCCTGCCATCATAAATACTGGAGCTAGCCTTGTTCATGACGGTAGCAATTATCTCTATACAGCACGCGGAGCTAGTAATGCTTTTATACGTTACGATATAGATGATAATAGTTGGAGCAATATGACAGTTATTCCGGCAACAAGCTCGGATATGGGTAAGGCAACGCTGGTTGGAGACTACATTTACTTTCTTCAGGGAAATTCTACGATAGTTCGAAGATACAGTATTTCCGGTAATTCATGGGCAACAACAGCGGCAGCTCCTATTACCTCAAGATATGTTGGAATGGTCTATAATGCATATGAGGACAAAATTCATGTATTTCGAGGAAATGGTACTTACGACTGGTGGAAATATGATATAGATGATGATGCTTTTGATGGTCCTACAGATTTGCCAGCAGTCTCAACGACGGGGGGAGATCTTATAGAGCTAGGTGGCCTTATTTATTACAAAAGAGGCGGAAATCAAACCAGCTATTACAGTTACAATCCTGGAACAAATGCATGGACTACATTAACAGCGGCACCAGCGACCTTTGTTACTGCGGACTCGAAAGGTGCCACTGCATCTGGTAATTTATATTATTTTAGAGGTAACTCTACAACATTTTACAGATATAACGTAGGAGCAAATACCTGGAGCACACTGGGAGTTACTCCAAATAACACTGGGAATGGTTCCGCGCTTACTTATCCAGGAGCAGGTAACTATATTTACGGAACTCGTGGTGCAGGAACGCTCACTTTTATGCGTTACGATATGAATGGAGATAGTTGGGACGACGCAGCAGTTGCTGATCTTCCTACGGGAAATGGTATTAATCTTGGATCCAGGCTTGTCTCTGATTCTCAAAATGTCTATGCTCTTGCTGGAAATGGAACCTCAAATTTATTGAAATATGACATTGGTGGTAATTCGTGGTCTGTTTTGGGTCAGACTCCATTTTCTCCATACTATGGAACTGATCTCAAGTATGAAGACGGAAAAATATATGCAATCGCAGGTTACTACAAGACTGACTTCTGGGAGTACACGATTGCAACTAACTCGTGGCGTAGATTACCTCGAATGGAGGGATATTATGCACAGGATATTGGTCCTTATAATGGAGGTTCTATTGCTGGAGGAGCAGATGGCACTTTTTACATAAATACAGGAGCAAGTCTTGCACGTATGATGACATTTACTCTGTCAGATTACAATTTCCCAACATCTGGAACATGGACGAGCGAGACAAAGGACTTAACATATGTTGCTAGTTGGAATAGCTTTGATGTTAATGTAACGACTCCAGGTGATTCGTCAATTACTTATGAGACTAGAACTAGTAGCGACCAGTCCACATGGTCGAGCTGGCAGAGTGTAAGTGGAACTACAATTCAGTCCCCAGTAAATAGATATATTCAGATAAAAGCGACGTTGAATGCTACTACAGATAGATCTCAAACGCCGACACTTTCAGATATAACAGTTGACTACACGGGAGATGAAGTTGTACCTACAAATGTAACTACGGTTACCGGAAGCTCACGTGCAGTTGGTGGTGTATCTGTAACTACCGGGAACAGTTATTCATATCCAAATCCGTATTTCTCATGGCCGAATCCTGGAGCTGCAGGTGGAGCAGATGATGTAGAAAGTGATATTGAGGGATATTATGTATACTTTGGAGCAAGTAGTAGTGCCGATCCTCAGACTGCGGGTAGTTTTCAGGCTACAGCTAATTATACAGTTGCTCAACCTTTAACTACGGGTACTTATTATCTTCGAGTAAAATCACAAGACACGTCAGATAATATCAGTGCTGCGTCTACATTATTTGTTTATACCTATAGCGGAGTTTCTCCACCTAATTCTGAAACACAAAGTGCATCTAGTCAATTTGATGATGGTACATTAGACAATGTAAGCACAATAGGTGATGAAATAAAATTGAGTTCTGCATCAGGTGGATTTTGGTTTCAGGAGAGGCTAACGCTTGCGCCTGCAACTATTGGAAACGGTGGACAGCTTGCTTACGTTAACACTTCAAATACACTTTATACTTTAAGAGGCGCAAATACTACGACATTTTATTCTTATGATATTGCTACTGCAGTATGGACTACTCTTGCAGTAGCACCTGCGACAGTAAATGCAGGGGGAGCATTAGTTGAGGGACCAGCGGGGTTCTTGTATGCATTAAGAGGAAATGGAACACAGACGTTTTGGAGATATGATATCTCTGGAAATTCATGGGAAGAAGTTTCATCGATTCCAAATAATGTTAGTTCGGGTGGAACCTTGATTTATGATGGAAGCCAGTACATATATGCTTTTTCTGGTAATAATGATGATGCATATTTTCGATATGATACGAGCATAGATAGCTGGGAGGCTTTAACTAATGCTGATTTTGGTGCAACAACAAATCAAATCAATAACAACGTATTTACAGGGTCAGACCTCGCGATAGATACCACATCAGGCACAATTTACGCGATACAAGGAGGATTTAGAAGCGGTTTTAGTTCATACGATACTGCCTCAAATACGTGGAGTGTTATGCCTAATCTTCCAATTATTGCAAATCATGGTGCACAAATTGCTTATGATGAGACAAGTGACTCTATATATTATGCAGCAGGATACGGCAGGCCTTTTCTTTTTAGGTACGATTTTGCAACTCAAGCATGGATACAGCTTCCAGATTCACCAGTACCATTAGGGTCAACCTCTGTTGAGGGAACGAGTCTGAAAATAATAGGTGAGTATATGTATGTTTTGCGAGGAGGGAGTACTACTTCCTTTTATATATATGATTTGGAGCGACAGTCATGGCAGACTCCTACTTTTGGATTATTTCAAAGAGAATTTAGGGGAGCTGATTATAGAGTCTATGGTTCTGGAGCCACAATTGTAAAAGGTGATGGTGATTATTACTATTTACTGCGAGGTAATGTAGATAATGTATTTGCTCGTTATAACGGTGTAACTGGTGAGTCAGAACTTATGACAGAGGCTCCAATGGGTTTTACGACAGGGTCATCTCAGGCATATGACAGTGTAAATAATCAGATTTATGCAATATCTGGTTCAAATTCTCAAAAGCTTTGGGTTTATGATATTGCTTCTGACACTTGGTCAGAGGATAGTGATGATACCCCACCTGCAGCAGCTGGAGCAGGGTCGACGATGATTTATGATGGTAGTCAGTATATTTATTGGACTAGGGGAGCAAGCACAACAGGATTTTATAGATATGACACTCAAGCAATTTCCGGTTCTAGGTGGTCAACCTTGAGCTCCACAGGACTTGGTACATTGGGTGCAGGATCTTCTATGGTAATTGAGGGTAATTATATCTACTTAACTCGTGGACAAAACACACTTACTTTTTATAGATATGATATTGGTGCAGGCTCCTGGAATGATGCAGCTGTAGCTGATCTTCCTACAGGTGGTAATTTCACGACTGATGCATGGTTAGTTAAAATAGGAACAGATTCCATATATGGATGTCGTGGAGGAAATGATTTTGATTGTTTTGTGTATTCAATTTCAGGTAATACATGGACAGCAATAGCAAATTCACCTGCTAACTTTACAACTGGTGCCGCCGCTGCCTCAGACAGGGAATCCAGAATATTTGCTATAGCAGGAGCAGGAACAAATACTTTCAGCAATGGGCTTTATTCTTATGTTGCACAGACTGATAATACTGGATTTGTAGAAGAGGGTACGTTTACTACAAATACACTAGATTTAAACGGAATTTATAAATATGCAAATCTTTCTGTAGATTATACCTCAGCAGTCAATACTAGTATTTCAGTAGAAACAAGAGTGTCGGAAGACGGTAGCACGTGGAGTAGTTGGACTCCGGCAATTAACGAAAAAAGGATAGGTGGAGTATATAATTACACGATTAATTCAAATGAGCAGAGGTATATGCAGGTCAAATTTTCTTTGACATCCGGAGACAGAATTTATTCAGGTGTCATAAATGAGTATGCAGTAAGTTACTACACTGATACAACAGCTCCGACTAATCCGACAGTTTTATCAGGTTATTCATCAGCAACTCAGTCTGCATCGCTTACAACAGACACATGGTATAGCCATACTGCGCCTCAATTTGATTGGCCTGACGCGGAAGCAGTAGGAGGAGCAACTGACGGTGCTGCAGGATCAGGAATAGCAGGCTATTATGTATACTTTGGAACAAACGCATCTGCAACAGCATATGATGATGGTGCCTTGCAGACAGAAACTGCTTATACTGCTGGAAGCTTAGTTTCAGGTTCTACCTATTATCTTAAGGTCAGAGCAGTTGATGACGCTGAGAATCTCGCTGCATCTGACTGGGCAGCATTTACATATAAATTTGATAATGTAGCGCCTGAAAATCCGTCTACCGTAACGGCTGATCCTTCTGGATATACTGCGGTAAATGACTTTGATTTTTCATGGAGTGGTGCAACTGATAGTGCGTCAGGTGTCGTAAGTTATTGTTATAAAACAACCCTAGCGGGTGCGGAAACCTGCGACATTTCGGCGACCTCCATCGAAGGAGTAGAGGCGGGAGGTACAGGCGCAAGCACTTTCTATGTCAGAGCAGTTGACAGCGCAGGAAATAGACCATCTACATATTCTAGTGTTTCGTATTATTACAGTTCGACCGCTCCAAGTGCACCTGAGGATTTAGAGGTGAGTCCAAGCTCTAATACAGTAAATCAGTTCTCATTTTCATGGGCCCCTCCCTCAATTTATTTCGGTGCTCAAGCAAATTTGAGATATTTTTACTCTGTAAATGTTTTGCCAACTG
>Ga0172380_10006012_pt1 | contig 14359 bp, 10 predicted proteins | sample Leawe162metaG_FD_119747 | JGI IMG/M metagenome (GOLD analysis project Ga0172380, IMG submission 119747) | Leachate microbial communities from a municipal landfill in Southern Ontario, Canada - Leachate well 162 metaG | ecosystem: Engineered > Solid waste > Landfill > Unclassified | place... | reverse complement strand
GCTTGTCGCGAGTGGCAGGGTCAGCGTCAATTGCCGAGGCGACACCAAGGATGAGCTCGATCGTCTCCTTGGCCATCCAGTAGCCCGGTGCGGCCTTTGCACCGAAGATGAACGTGCGGGGAATCATGTCGGCTTGAGGATTCGCTTTGAGTCGTTGGTACGCCGTGACAATGTGCAGCAGCTTGAGGACCTGGCGCTTGTACTCGTGTAGGCGCTTGACCATCACGTCATACATGGAGTCTGGCGCGAGCTCGATGCCATCGCGTGCCACGAGCGCATCGGAAAGGCGCACCTTGTTCGCGCGCTTGATCGCAGCGAATCGCTCTCGGAAACTTGAATCGTCTGCGAGTGGCTCAAGCCCGCGAAGTCGCTCGAGATCTGTGAGCCAGCCTTCACCCACTGCTTCAGTGATGAGTTCGGACAGGCCGGGATTTGCTACCCGAATAAACCTGCGGGGGGTGATTCCGTTGGTCACGTTGGTGAATTTGTGCGGCTCGTACGTGGAGAAGTCACTCAAGACGCGGTCGCGCAGGAGTTGGCTGTGAAGCTCGGCGACCCCGTTCACCTTGCTTGATCCGACCACTGCGAGGTGTGCCATGCGAATCCCGCGGAACGGTTCTTCCTGGATGAGCGACATTCGTTTCACGAGGTCGTCATCACCGGGGTTAGCGGCGGCAACCTCGGCGAGGAATCGGTCGTTGATCTGGTAGATCAATTCCATGTGGCGGGGAAGGAGTCGCTCGATGAGGTCGACAGACCAGACCTCGAGGGCTTCGGGCATGAGCGTATGGCAGGTGTACGCGAAGCACTGCTTGGTGATGTCCCAGGCTTCGTCCCATTCGAGGCCGTGTACGTCTATGAGGACCCGCAACAGTTCGGGGACGCTGATCACCGGATGGGTGTCGTTGAGTTGGAAGATTACGCGCTCTGGCAGGCGGCGGATGTCGAAGTCCACGGGAGTGCCGTACTCGATGAAGTCGTTGATCGAGGCGGCGCTGAAGAAGTACTGCTGCGACAGGCGCAACTCTTTGCCCTGCTCGGTTGAATCCTCCGGGTAGAGGACTTTGCTCAGGACCTCCGCTCGAACCTGTTCGCGAACTGCCTGCTCGTAGTCACCGGCGTTGAAGATGTCGAGGTTGAACTCGTCGGGGGATTGGGCAGACCAGAGGCGAAGCGTGTTGACTGCGCCATCGCCGTAGCCGGGGACGAGGTAGTTGTAGGGCACTGCTGACACATGACGCTGCGGAATCCACTCGCGGATCAGCTTCCCTGAATCGTCGGTTGCGTCTTCCACGGTGCCGCCGAACCCGATCGTTTGCGACATCTCAGGGTGCGCGAACTCCCACGGGTTGCCCATCGCGAGCCATTTGTCGGGTACCTCGACCTGGCGGTTATCGACGAAGGTCTGGCGGAAGATCCCATATTCGTAGCGGATTCCGTAGCCGATCGCCGGGATCCGCATGGTTGCCAGGGAGTCGACGTAACAGGCAGCGAGTCGGCCGAGTCCGCCGTTGCCGAGGCCTGGTTCCGGTTCGGCCGCAGCAAGGTCATCAAGGCTGAGGCCAAGGGATGCGAGACCTTCACGGACAGGCGCTTCGAGATCCTCGGCGACGAGCGCGTTGATGAGCTGCGGGCCCAGGAGGTACTCGGCGGACAGGTACGCGACAGCCTTGGGTGCCTCGTCGATGTTGCGCGATAGGCGAACGAGCCAGTCTTCCATGAGGTGTCGACGAACGAGGCGTGCGAGCGCCTGGTACTTGTCGTTGTCGGTAGCTCGGCGCAGGTCGATGCCCTGGCTGTGGGTGAGTTCGTCGAGGAATCCCTCAGCAATCTGTTCAGCAGTTGGCTTGGGCAGTGCGGGGGATTCTTCGTCACGCGTCACGGATCAGTGGCCTTTGTGTCGGAGTGGATGGGTCTCGGGCGACAGTCTGCCGGTATTGGCTCACCATCGCTCGACTAGTAACCGCTTTGTCGCCCACTTGTAACTTCCAGGCCTCCTAGCCCTCGCCGCCTGCGCCGCCGGACCGCTCCTCGTTTGGTAGACACGCCCGGCCGGCCGGGCGTGTCTACCAAACGGGGAGGGTCGCGGCGGGTCGCGGGTGATCGCGGCGGTCAGAAGGTGACGACGGTGTGGTGGGTGGAGGAATCGCGGGCGGCCTCGATGACGGCCATCGTCGCAGCGGCGTCGCGCGGGTCGACTGGGGCTGGTCCCTCGCCGCGGATTGCCTGCGCTAGGCCGCGGTAGAACGCGGGATAGTCGCCGGGCAGTGTCGGCCAGGGTGCCGATGCACCCGCCAAGTTCGTGTATTCGCCCCAGTTCTCCTCCGCCACAGTTCCCCAGCCAGGGCCAGGACGTTCTCCGGCGCGCAACGCGGCCTCTTGAACGTCGAGGCCGTAGCAGGAGTACCCGCCTTGGGTCCCCAGCACTCGGAACTTTGGTCCGAGATCGGCCGCTGTAGCACTTGCGAAGAGGTGTGACCTGACACCGTTGCGGTGAGTGATCGCGACGAAGACGTCGTCATCGACCTTGGCATCGGGACGAGTGGTATCGATCTCGGCGTAGACACTCGCGGCGGGACCCCAAAGGCTGAGTGCCTGATCGATCACGTGGGCGCCGAGGTCGAACAGCAGCCCGCCGCCTTCGGCTGGTGACACGTTCTCGCGCCAGCCGTCCTTGATTTGCGGGCGCCAGCGTTCGAATCGAGACTCGAACCGAGCGACGCGACCTAATGCACCGCTGTCGACGAGGGCCTTCACGGTGAGAAAGTCGCCATCCCATCGGCGGTTCTGGAAGACGGTCAGCAGGACGCCGGCAGCGTCCGCCGAATCGATGACCGAATTCGCCTGATCAGCGCTGATCGCGAGCGGTTTGTCGACAACGACTGCGACGCCGTGTGAGATCGCTGCGAGAGCGAGCGGCGCGTGACTTGTGTTCGGCGTGGCAATGACGATGACATCAACGTCCCCGGCGTCCCAAAGTTGCTCTGGAGTAGCGACGACTAGCGCATCGGGGTGGGCGGTGCGAGCCTGTTCAACTCGGTCAGGGCTGCCGGTGACGATTGCTGCAAGTCGCAGTCCAGGTGTCGTGGAGATTAGCGGCGCATGGAATACCGATCCAGCCAGGCCAAAGCCGATCAATCCGACTCGAATGTCGCGGTCCCTCACAGGTGTCATTCGGCAAGTCAAGCAGACCTCTGTGTGCGCCGGGCGTCATTAGGCAAGGTGGGTGAATGGGGCTGTCGCGGCCAGCCAGTTCACCACAGAATGGTTGGCACCTGTGCACCGCGGATGAGCAGCTGCAGCGGCGAACGTGAGTGCACAGCGAGAGGATTGTCATGCGGCGGCAGAGCGGCATCGTGATCGCGGCGCTGACCGCGGCCTGCTTGGCTGCCCCGAGTACTCCCGCGATTGCGGTCACGCTGACTTCGGCGCAAGCGAGCCAGGTGAGCGAAGTAGTCGCCGAGCCACCGCCTGAGCAACCTCCCGTCACTGAACTGATCGTCGAATACAAGCCGGGCGTCGCCCCCACAGAGGCTCCAGGAGTCGCGACGGGTGACAGTTCTGTCAGCGATGTGGAGCTGGAACCAGGCCGCAAGATGAGTCTCGGTCTGCGAACGGTCGAACTCTCGGAGCCACTCGATGTCGCGGACGCGGACGCGGTGGCCGCAGAATTGGCGGCGGACCCACGTGTGCTGTCGGCCTCGCCCAATCTGCGGGTCTTCCCCGCCGGGAACCTCGGCCTGGAAAGCGCAACTGACCCAAATGATCCCTATTTCGAAGATGGCGACATGTGGTCGCTCGATGGCCTCTACGGGATTGACGGGCCGACAGCTTGGGGGGAGACCACAGGTTCGCCCGACGTGGTTGTTGCGGTGTTGGACACCGGCATCCTCGAGCACGAAGACCTATCCGCAGCGAGCCAGGTCCCCGGGTACGACATGATCGCTAGTCAGTTCATCGCCAATGACGGCGACGGCCGAGACGATGATCCAACGGACCCCGGCGACTGGGTGACGGCACAGGACGAAGTCGACTACCCGCTTTTCTGTGAGGAGGGCGCAAGCAGTTGGCATGGCACTCACGTCACTGGGACCGTCAACGCAATCTCGGACAACGACAGGGGTGTTGCTTCGGTCGCGCCGGGCGTGAAGACGCAAGCGGTGCGCGTTCTCGGCAAGTGCGGTGGCTCCTCTAGCGACATCATTGACGGAATCACCTTTGCGTCCGGTGGCTCCGAGGCACCCGGACCTGTGAATGCCACCCCCGCGGACGTGATCAACATGTCGCTCGGGGGTTTCGGGTCGTGTTCCGCTGGCCTGCAGTTGGCGATTGACAACGCAGTTAGCAACGGAACGACAGTTGTTGTCGCGGCAGGCAACAGCAATGACAACGCAAGTGAGTACTTCCCGGCGAATTGCAACAACGTTGTGACGGTTGCGGCAACGGGCGTGAATGGCAAACGTGCATCGTTCTCGAACTATGGCGCCACGGTGGACGTCGCTGCGCCTGGTGTCTCCATCTATTCGACGGCGAATGCCGGGCTAACCGCGCCAGGTGCTGATACGTACGAGGGATGGGCGGGAACGAGTATGGCGACCCCACACGTCGCGGGCCTCGCAGCGCTGATGAAGTCGCAGTTCCCCGACCTCAACCCCGGCGAAGTTGAGGCGCGTTTGAAGGCAAACGTGAAGGCGTTCCCGGGCGGTATTTGCGACAACACCGTCGCAAAGACGTGTGGGACCGGAATTGCGAATGCTGACGCGATTCTCACTGAAGACGAGCCAACACCAACCCCAACCCCAACGCCAACCCCAACGCCAACCCCAACGCCAACCCCAACACCAACCCCAACACCAACACCAACCCCAACACCAACACCAACACCGACGCCAACCCCAACGCCAACACCGACGCCAACCCCGACGCCGACGCCAACCCCAACACCGACGCCAACCCCAACGCCGACGCCAACCCCGACGCCAACCCCAACACCGACGCCAACCCCATCCGCGCCGCCGCCACCAGCGCCGGTGGTCGAGACCCCGAGCTCGGTGCAGCGGCTCAAAGCGACCTACAAGAAAGCAAAGGCGAACGCCAAATGGCGAGCACCGGCAAATAGCGGGGGAGCTGTGGTCTTCGCGTATCAATTCCGATCCACGAAGAACAATGGAAAGTCATGGACGCCTTGGCGTTCCACCACTTCGCTCAAGGCAACGGTGCTCCGAAAGAAGCGAACCAAGAATGCGATCCAGGTGGTTGCACTGAACTCCGCCGGTTCCGGACCTGCGGCGACCTTGAAATTGAGGCGCTACTAGCGCTTCGAGCGTGGCTTTGGGAAGTCAAAGGCCTTCCGCTTGAGCTGATCCTGGACTCGCTGCGGTAACTTCGCGACCGTCGCCACGAGGTGAGCCTTTGAGCCTGTGAGGTAGTGGTCCTTCGGCTTGTTTGTGGTGATCGCTTCCAGGATCACGTCCGCAACCCCATCAGGTGAACTACCGGATGTTTGGGTCTTGTATCCACGGGCCGTCGAGTTCCGGAACATCTCGCCGTACAAGGCCTCCTCGGAAGGGGAGAAGTCCTCGATCAACTTGTCCATGCGTGCCTTAGTGGCCTTGTCCGCGCCCGTGCTGATGAAGCCTGGCTCGACCAAAACAACATCAATACCCCAGGGTGCGAGCTCCTGTCGCAGCGTTCCGCTGACCGCCGCGATCGCCGACTTCGACGAAGCCAGCGCGCCGAAGAACGGAATCGTTGTTCGGTCCACGATCGAACCGATAAAGACAATCCTGCCTGATGCCTTTCGAAGGAGCGGAATCAACGGTTGTGTCAAAGCAACTTGACCAAAAAAGTCGACTTCGAACGAGGCACGCAACGACTCCATCGGCATGATCTCAAGTGGGCCAGGAATCCCGATTCCGGCGATGTTTGCCAACGCGTCAAGTCCAGCGTCACCGACGTGTTCATCAATCATCGAGACTGCTGTGGTGATGTCGGCGCCGTTGGTGATATCGAGGTGGATCTTGGTGAGAGTCTCGTCTGGCGGAACGGCGCCGCCGCGCGCAGATGAATTCGACCGGTCGCCCGCAAACACATGGAAGCCTTGGGCGAGGGCCGCTTCCATCGTCGCCTTGCCGATTCCCGATGACGTTCCAGTGAGCAGCACATGCTTTCGTTCGCAGCGCATGTCAGAACCTCCTGTGACGTGACGGACCAGCGGACCAGCGGACCAGCGCCAAAGACTGGGCTGTACCGCCCACGAGTCTAGTCTCGCGTGACGGCGGGTTGTTGGACTCGTGGGTCACGGGGGTAGCGGCACGCAATGAGCACAAGTTGATGTTGGTTAGCCGAAGTGGGTGACGCTCCTTCAAACCGGCCTCTCCAACTGCCGACACAGACCGTGGACTTCGCAAGAACACCTGCGCGCTAAACGGCGCGCGACCCACGGTTCAAAGGGGCGGTAGATGCGCAGGCAGTTGACCAGATCAGTGGCGGTGACGGCCGCGCTGTGTCTGGTACTCCCGCTCGTGACCTCAACCGCGCAGGCCGCCGGAGCAGAAATAGCGCCACCGACATCGCCGCCAACAGCGACTGAAGCGCAGTCGGCGCCGGTCACGAGCTTGATCGTGAAGTACAAGCCGGGTGTGAAGCCGACCGAAGCGCCGCGGGTCGCTACCGGTAGCGGAGCTGTCGATGACGTCGACCTAGAACCGGGCCGAAAGATGAGCCTCGGGCTGCGCACCGTGGAGTTGTCTGACCCGCTGACTGCCGCGCAGGCATCGGCGGTGGCAACAGAACTCGAACAAGACCCTCGAGTTGAGTCGGCAACACCCGACATAAAGATCTTTCCCGCTGACCGTGCCGAGGTCGCCAGCGCAACGAACCCCAGTGACCCGTACTTCCAATCAGCTGATCTGTGGGGTCTGAACGGGAGGTTTGGGATCGACGCTGCCGCGGCTTGGGCAGCCACCACAGGTTCCGGTTCGGTAGTCGTCTCGGTTCTCGATACCGGAATCCGAAGCCATCCCGATTTGGCGTCTGCGACCCAGGTCGCCGGATACGACATGATCGAGAACGTCGCGGCCGCCAACGATGGCGACGGGCGCGACGCTGATCCCAGCGACCCTGGCGATTGGGTGAGCAAGCCGGAATCAGAAGACGTAGACAGCGACTTGTTTGAGTGTCCCGTCGAGAGCAGTTCCTGGCACGGCACACATGTGACGGGAACCATCAACGCAACCTCGGACAACGGAGTAGGAGTCTCATCGGTTGCACCCGGGGTCAAGGTTCAACCTGTCAGAGTGCTCGGCAAATGTGGCGGCACGTTGTCAGACATTCTCGATGGAATCGCGTGGGCGTCTGGCGGGACGATTCCTGATGTTCCCTCGAACCCCACGCCAGCAGCGATCATCAATATGTCACTCGGTGGATCTGGCATCTGCGACGCGATGAGTCAGTCAGTTATCGATGCGGCAGTAGTGCGTGGCACGACGATTGTGGTGGCAGCCGGAAACAGCCAGGAAGATGCGGAGCGGTCGTGGCCGGCAAACTGTCAAAGCGTTGTGACAGTAGGTGCCTCCGACTCTGTCGGCAAGCGAGCTGATTTCTCCAACTACGGCAGCAGCGTCGATCTTAGTGCTCCAGGCGCGGGGATCTGGTCAACGTCCAATACCGGAACCACGACGCCAGCATCGCCCACCTACGCGCGTCACGACGGCACGAGTATGGCGGCGCCGCACGTCGCAGGGCTTGCTGCGCTCCTGAAGTCATTGCGACCTGCGTTGAGGCCCGCAGAAGTGGAAGCACGGCTCAAGAGCACAACATCTGGATTCGCAGGAGGTAAGTGTGGCGAGTGGATCACCTGTGGCACGGGGATCGCGAACTCAGCCGCGGTGATCAGCACGACCGTGGCGCCCAATCCGCCGCTGGCCAAAGCGCCCGGGAGAGTTCGGACCATCAAGGTCACCTACAAGAACCTTAAGGCCATCATCGGGTGGACGTCGCCTCTGAACAACGGTCACTCCAGGATCCTGGGCTACCACTACCGAATCGCGAAGGGTGGCGGCAAATGGTCGGCGTGGTCATCGACCACATCGAACAAGAAGGTGATCCACCGCAAGAAGCGGGTCAAGTACGTGGTCCAGGTTGCTCCGGTCAATTCCGTCGGTCGCGGTGATGCCGTGAAGAAGCGGCTCAGGGCTTGGTAGACCCCGATCGTGTACGCCTCGCCATTGCTCACACTGCGCTCGTCGGCGGGGTAGATTCGCAGGGTGTTCTCCGTTGTTTCCGCAAACGTAAATGGAATCCGCGCCGCTGCGCGTCGTGACAACCTTGAGTGGCTGAAGAGCAGCGGCGCCGACGTGCTCTGTTTGCAGGAGGTGCGGGCGCCCGACGACATCGTCGTCAAGATCCTCGCTGATTGCGGGCTGGGACATTGGGATCTCGTCCATGCCGAGGCCGCAACAGCGGGCCGATCAGGTGTCGCGATCCTCTCCAGGTCGCGTGTTCAGGAACCACGGTTCGGTGTCGGGTTGAAGGAGTTCGCCGACTCGGGCCGCTGGGTCGAGGCGACGGTGGATACCGAACACGGCCTCGTGACCGTGGTGTCGACCTATGTCCATACCGGCGAGGCGGGAACGGGAAGACAAGAGGAGAAATACCGATTCCTCGATGCGATGACTAAACGTCTTCGTCAACTTCGGACGGCGTCGAAGAAGATCGGCGGCCACGTGATCGTCTGTGGGGACCTCAACATTGCCCACACCTCCCGCGACATCAAGAACTGGCGAGGCAACCGGGGTAAAGCGGGATTTCTTGAACACGAGCAGGCCTACCTGAGTAGGTGGTTCGCGAAGGACTGGGTCGACCTTGGTCGCGCGCACGCGGGCGATGTTGATGGCCCGTACACCTGGTGGTCCTGGCGCGGACAAGCGTTCGACAATGACAGCGGCTGGCGGATTGACTACCTCATGGCGACACCGGAACTCGCGAGCGCGTTGGTGTCGGTTGACGTTGGCAGGGCATCGTCCTACGCGCAGCGGTGGAGTGATCACGCCCCAGTCATCGCGACCTTCGAGACGCCTGCACAGGTGCCTGACTCACGATGAACGACGCAGCCATCAGCCTGATCGTCATCGTTATCTTCTCGATTATCGGCGGGTTCTTCGCTGCCGCTGAGACGGCGTTGGTTTCTCTACGCGAGAGTCAGATTGCCAAACTCGCGAACACCCGTGGACGACGAGGATTGCGCCTCGCCGCGCTCACGGCCAACCCGAACCGGTTTCTGGCAGCGGTCCAAGTTGGCGTCACGTTCACAGGGTTCATTTCAGCCGGCTACGGAGCCTCACGGATTGTGCCGTACCTTGCGCCATTTCTTGAGGAACTTGGACTCGGTGAGAGCCTCGCGGAGACGCTCGCCTTCATCCTGGTGACAATCTTGATTGCCTACATTTCGTTGGTCATCGGTGAACTCGTGCCGAAGCGGATCGCCCTGCAACGAACCGAAGGTGTTGCCTTGACGGTCGCGGCGCCAGTCGACTGGCTTGCAAGAATCTCGCGCCCGTTCATCATGCTGCTGTCAGGTTCGACAAACATCTTGGTTCGGATCTTTGGACTCGATCCCACGACAGGCAAGGAGGCGATGAGTGATGAGGAGTTGCGTCGGCTCATCGCCACCCATGCTGGGCTGTCGCAGGCCGAACGAGAACTCATTGAAGACGTGTTTGACGCTGGCGACCGTGACCTGCGCGAGGTCATGATTCCGCGGACCGAAGTCACGTTCCTCGATCATTCGATGGCGGTGTCTGCCGCGGCCCAAAAGGTGATTCGACTGCCGCACTCTCGCTACCCGGTGGTCCGCGGTTCGGCGGATGAGGTGATGGGATTCGTTCACGTCCGGGACGTGCTGAACCCAGCGGTAGTCCGCAGCCAACTCAAGGTCGAGAAGCTGGTCCGGGAGGTCCCCCGGTTCCCGTGGAGCAAGAAGGTACTACCCGCTCTGCAGTTCATGCGTGACAACCAGAACCACCTCGCCATCGTTGTTGACGAGTTCGGCGGCACCGCAGGAATCGTGACGATGGAAGACCTCGTTGAACAACTTGTTGGCGACATCCATGATGAGTACGACGAGGATGATGGCGGTGCGGTCGTTGCCGTCGGGTTCGCCGGAGAGGTGATCGTGGATGGGCTCGATAACCTCGACGAGTTTGCCGAACACACGCACGTGGAGCTTCCCGAGGGCGCCTACGAAACGGTCGCAGGCTACGTGATGTCGACGCTCGGGCGGTTGCCGCAACTGAACGATGTTGTTGCTGCACCTGGGGCACAGCTTGAAGTGATTGAACTTGATGGTCGCCGGGCCGCTCGAATCCGAGTCACTCCGCTGTCCCAGATGCCCCCAGGCGAGGGCAACAAATCAGATGAGGTTGCTAAGCCAGATGCCGCGGCCACAGGGCAGGTGCCAGAATGACCGCCATGTCATCTCCTGTGACTCGGACCGATCGAGTGCTCTCCGGTATCCAACCCACCGCCGATTCCTTTCAGCTCGGGAACTACCTCGGTGCGTTACGAAGCTGGGTCGATCTTCAGCAGACACATGAGGCGTTCTATGCCGTGGTTGATCAACATGCGATCACCGTGGACTACGAGCCCACGCAGCTGCGGCGTCGCACGGATCTCTCGTTCGCGCAATTGCTGGCGTGCGGGGTTGACCCGCAACGGTCGGTCCTCTTCGTGCAAAGTCAAGTCCCCGAACACGCGCAACTCGCGTGGGTGCTCAGCTGTATCACCGGCTACGGCGAGGCATCCCGGATGACCCAGTTCAAAGACAAGTCGGCGCGGGAAGGTTTGGGGGCGACGAGCGTTGGCCTTTTCACTTACCCGGTGCTGATGGCCGCGGACATTCTGATCTACCAAGCGACAGGTGTACCGGTCGGTGAGGATCAGCGGCAGCATCTTGAATTGACCCGTGACCTTGCTCAGCGATTCAACACCCGCTTCGGGGAGACGTTCGTGGTTCCGGATCCGCTCATCGTCAAGGGAACTGCGAAGATCAAAGACTTGCAAGACCCGACAGCGAAGATGAGTAAGTCACTGCCAACTGGCTGTGTGATGTTGCTCGATGAGCCAAAGAAGATTGCGAAGAAGATCAAATCTGCGGTGACCGATAGCGAGACCGTGGTTCGCTTTGATCCGGAGAACAAGCCTGGTGTGTCGAATCTGCTGACGATTCTGTCAGTACTCGGTGGGCAATCGATTCCGGAGCTCGAGAAGCACTACGAGGGTTCGATGTATGGCCCGCTGAAGGTCGACGTAGCCGACGCCGTGGTGGAATTCGCGGTTGACTATCAATCGAAGACGCATGAGTTCCTCAACGATCGAGCTGAGCTACGCCGCCTGATGGACTCCGGTGCTAGCAAGGCGCGCGAAGTTGCCAGCGCGACGCTCGCCGAGGTCTACGAACGCGTCGGATTCGTGTAGCGGTCCGTGGCGGCGCGACGACCTGCGCCGCGCCGCCACGAACGCCAACTAACGTCGTTCTAGTCGACTACCTGGGCCGAGTGCTACCAACTGGCGATGGCCGTTATCGGCCCATTCCACGAGGTATGACTCGTGGCCAGCTGCGGAGTCGCGAACGTCAATGACGGTCGCTTCGCGGGGTGCTTCGGCGGAGGTCTCGACAATGACGGCGACTTTGTCGCCGATGGATGCCTTCATGGTTCCTCCAATGTTCTTTAAAGACAGCGCTGCGCGCTGCCTCTATGGAACGCCACATTGGCTTCACTCTCAAGGACATGGGTCACGTTGGGTCCGACAGAATGGTGTGAACGCAATCACCACAGGTGCGCGCTTCGCCACCAGTCGATTACTTGGGTGTCCTCAGCACTGCGCGTGCGCGCAATATTGCGGCAGCGGCGAGCACTGTGAGGAACACCGCGAGCGCAATGAGTAGCCACGGCAGGTCAGCTGTCGAGGCCTGGCTGGAAGCAACAGTCGCTGATACCGGCGCAGTTTCAACCTTGGCGACAGCGTTCTCGGTCTCGGCGGTCTGTCCTGGGTCGACATCGCCGGGTTCGGGCAAAGTCGTGAGCGCAGTCACCTTGCCAACGTTAGCGAATCCCCAGTTGAGCAACTTTTCGCCAGCTTCGTCCAAATACTGTTGGGTCCGCAAGATGGCGATGAGCAGAGTGTGCCCGTTCCGTTGTGCTGCGCCGACAAACGTCCGCCCGGCATTCGTCGTGTATCCGGTCTTGCCACCGATGATCCCAGGGTAGTTCTGTTGAAGCAGTCGATCTTGATTGCTGATTGGGTAGGCGGAGCGCTTCTTTCCGGGCTTAGGCATCTCGCCGGGGAAGTTTGCGGTCTTGGTCCCGACGAGCTTTCGGAAGAGCGGCAGTTCAAGACCCGCTCGGAAGATGGTCATAAGGTCGCAGGCAGTGCTGTGGTGCCCAGGTGTGTCAAGCCCGCTTGGATTGTGGACGACGGTGTTCATCGCGCCGAGGCGGCGCGCCTCGCCATTCATCTGTGCCAGCGTCGTTTGCCATCCGCCGTTGGCGTTCGCCAACGCGCTTGCGGCATCGTTTCCGCTTGGCAACATGAGGCCAAGGAGGAGGTCGTTGATGGTGTACGTCGCGCCGGCTTCGATCCCGACTCGGCTGCCCTCAGCGTTGGCATCCTTCTTCGTCGCGACATACGTGGCCGATGGGTCCAGGTGTGGGATCACGGTCAATGCCGTCAAAGCCTTGGTCGTGCTCGCTTGAGGTAGTCGGTGTTGGCAGCCTTTTGCTGCCAGGACCTCGCCGGTGTCGGCGTCTGCGATGGCCCAAGCGAACGCATCCAACTCTGGGGGTGGTGTTGAGCCGGGTAGTGCCGACACTTCGACTGGTGGGCCGGGTGGGGGCTTCGGCGGATCGGTTGGCGCTGCCAGGGCTGTCCCGCTGGTGATCAACAGGAGTACGAGGGTGATCAGGAGTGCCTGGATCGTGCGCCGGGGGTGTACGACTGCCGTGCTGGAGCCCCTTGGGCGCTCGAGACTCTGCAGATGCACCTGCGAACGATAACCCGCGGGTTTCGCTTCTGGAACGAGAACTCTGAAGGTCACGCAGAATTTCGCGTCTTGATCACCTTGAGTAGTCAGCCGCGGCACATTGTGCAGCGCCGCGTGACACCTATCCGCGCAGGAGCGCTTGCTTCACCTGGCGAATTGCGTCGGTAATTTCGATACCGCGTGGGCAGGCCTCGGTGCAGTTGAACGTTGTCCGGCACCGCCAGACGCCATCCTTCGAGTTCAGAATTTCGAGTCGTTCTGCAGTCCCTGCGTCGCGGCTGTCAAAGATGAAGCGGTGCGCGCCGATGATGGCCTGCGGGCCGAAGTACTGCTCGTCATTCCAGAACACTGGGCATGACGTGGTGCACGCCGCACACAAGATGCACTTCGTCGTGTCATCGAAGATCGCGCGATCCTCGGCTGACTGGTACCGCTCTTTGGTGGGGGCGTGGCCGTCAGTGATGAGGAACGGCATGACCTCGCGGTAAGCCTTAAAGAACGGCTCCATGTCGACGATGAGGTCCTTCTCCTGTGGGAGACCCTTGATCGCTTCGACGGTGATGGGCTTCTTCGTGTTGAGGTCCTTGATCAAGGTCTTGCAGGCAAGGCGGTTGCGGCCGTTGATGCGCATGGCATCGGAGCCGCAAATGCCGTGTCCGCACGAGCGACGGAACGTGAGTGAACCGTCCTGTTCGCCCTTGATCTTCTCGAGGGCGGTGAGGACTCGGTCGGTCGGGAAGCACGACACGACGAACTCTTCCCAGTACGCGCCTTCGCCCACCTCTGGATCGAACCGGAGGATGTTGAAGCGCACGTCGGTGGCGACGGGAGCTGCCAGTGCGCCTGCTGCGGCGCTGGTCTGCGAAGCGGTGGATGACATCAGTACTTACGCTCCATCGGCTGGTAGCGGGTCACAACAACGGGTTTGTAGTCCAAACGCACGTCGGCATCTGCATCTTCACGGTAGGCCATTGTGTGCTTCATGAAGTTCTCATCATCACGGGTCTGGAAGTCCTCGCGAGCGTGACCTCCGCGTGATTCCTTGCGGGCAAGCGCCCCAACGATGAGCGTCTCGGCGAGGTCGAGCAGGAAGCCAAGCTCGATCGCTTCGAGGAGGTCCGTGTTGTAACGGCGGCCCTTGTCAGAGATCGCGACGTTCTTGTAGCGAGCCTGGAGTGCCTTGATGTCAGCGAGTGCCTGCGTCAGGGTCTCTTCCGTGCGGTAGACCTGCGCGTTCATGTCCATCGTGGCCTGCATCTCGCGGCGAATCTCCGACACCCGCTCGTTGCCGGTGGAATCGCGGAGGTTCTCCACGAG
>Ga0172380_10006011_pt1 | contig 14359 bp, 15 predicted proteins | sample Leawe162metaG_FD_119747 | JGI IMG/M metagenome (GOLD analysis project Ga0172380, IMG submission 119747) | Leachate microbial communities from a municipal landfill in Southern Ontario, Canada - Leachate well 162 metaG | ecosystem: Engineered > Solid waste > Landfill > Unclassified | place... | reverse complement strand
TCCCACCAGGGCGGGCGTCAGGTAGACCGCCCAGTCAGGCCAGCCGGCTGCTTTGAGTATTAGTTGAAACTGATCGAGCAATGTCATCAGCGGTCAATTTCTCCCAGCACGACATCCATGCTGCCGAAAATGATTATTAAATCAGCTACCTTCCACCCGATCATCATGTCTTTAAGCGCTGTGATGTTAATCAGGGTGGGAGGATAAATATGCTGCCTGTAAGGCGCTATCGACCCATCGCTTACTATATAGAAACCCAGATTGCCTTTGGGAGCTTCAATATAACCGTATGTTTCACCCGGCGGAGGCCTGAAAAACTGGGGCACATCCGCGCATACCGGCCCTTTCGCCGGCATCTGACTGATTGCCTGTTCGATGATACGCAGGCTCTGAGTCATCTCCTGTATGCGTACCCAGTACCTGTCATAGCAATCACCGACGTCGCCGGTCGGCACTTCAAAATCAAACCTGTCATAGATAGAATAGGGGTCCATCTTGCGGATGTCCCATTTAACGCCGCTGGCGCGCAGAACCGGGCCGCTGGCGCCGATATTGACGGCAGTCTCCTTAGGTAATATGCCCACTCCCTTGCTGCGGGCTAAGAATATCTCATTCTGCTTGATCAGCTGATTGTATTCCCCGATATATCGCGGCATTTCCGCCACAAACTTCTTAATCGCAGGAAGGAATTCGTCCGGGATATCCTGGCTGACTCCGCCTACCCGCATATAGTTATACAGCAGCCTTTGTCCGCAGACCATATCGAAAAGGTCTATGATCTTCTCTCTTTCACGCCACATGTAAAGCACGGGAGTGAAGAAGGCGCCGCAGTCGTTCATATAGAAGCCGACGGCCATCATATGGCTGGAGATGCGCATCAGCTCGGAGAAAATCACCCTGATATACTCGGCACGCTCCGGGACCTTGATTCCAGCCAATTTTTCCACGGCCAGGCAGTAAGCTACGTTGTCCGTCATCGAGGCCAGGTAATCCAGCCTGTCGGTCAATGGAATAATCTGAGTATAAGTGCGGCTTTCGGCCAGCTTCTCTATTCCTCGGTGCAGGTAACCAATTATGGGCTCGACATCGGTGACCACTTCGCCATCCAAAGACAACCTTAAACGGAAAACACCGTGCGTGGACGGATGCTGAGGGCCGACATTCAGATAGAATTGCTCTGTCTTGATAGGCATTTTACAGGTAATCCCTCCGCAGAGGATGTCCGTTGAAGCCCTCCCAGAGAAGAAGCCTTCTCAGGTCGGGATGCCCCTCGAACTTGATGCCCAATAAGTCGAATACCTCGCGTTCCTGGTAATAAGCCGCGCGCCATGTACCGGTGACCGATGGGACTGTAGGATTCTCCCTGCCATAGGCACATGTCTTCAAGATCAGACTCTGGTTATTTCTCAGGGAGACCAGCCGGTAAATTACCTCGAAATAGTTGAGGTAGTCCACAGCAGTCAGAACAGTCAGGTAATCAAACTCCAATCCCGGTGAATTCTTGAGGAACTCAGACACCTGTGCCAGTGCTTTGCTGTCGACGGTGAGCGATCCCTTATCGCTGGAAACAACGGAACCCGGAATCGCTTCCTCTATCTTTTTACCGGTTTCTTCAGTATTAACGGCGACTGTCATGTAATACTACTACCTGTCTCTTACTTCAATGCCAAATTGGGATTGTCTATAGTCCCTTTGACTATCTTGGCATGCAGCCTGTTGATGCCATGGATCATGGCTTCCGGTCTGGGCGGGCAGCCAGGCACATATACATCAACGGGCATGATGTGGTTGACGCCCGGGACAACACTGTAGGATTCCCTGAAGGTGCCTCCGCTGATAGCGCAGGCGCCGACTGCGATGACCCACTTGGGTTCGGGCATCTGGTCGTAGATCATTCTGGCTGCTGTAGCCATTTTCCAGGTTATCGTACCTGTTATGAGCATCACATCTGCCTGGCGCGGCGAAAAGCGGATAATGTCCATGCCGAAACGGGACAGATCGAAGCGGGGACCGGATGCCGCAATCATCTCAAATGCGCAGCAAGCCGTTCCGAAAATTAAGGGGAAGATGGAGCGTTGCCTTGCCCATGCGACTGCAGCATCCACGGTGGTCAGCAGTACATTACGACGGATCTCCTCGTCCAGCCATTTATCCGGATCCGGATACTGGCTGGTGCAGGTTTCCACGAAGGAGTTGATGAGCTTGCCATCTGCCAGGTCGGCTTCCTGAGGAGTGGATACATCAGGTCTTATTATTTCCACTGCAGGGCCCCTTTGCGCCAGGCATATATATATCCGACTGTCAGCAAAATCAGTATTATACCCACCGCAACAAGCCCGCCAGCTCCAAGATCTTTGACATTAACCGCCCACGGATAGAGGAAAATGGTCAGCATATCGAATAGCACGAATAGCACTGCAAAGAAATAGTATCGGAAGTTATACTGTACCCGCGTCTTGCCTACCGTCTGCATACCGCATTCATATTGCTGAATCTTGGTAGGGTTATTCTTGCTGGGGATGAGGCCTATCCTCTTCAACAACATCGGAAGCATAGGGATAGTAATGGTGAATAGAATGGCGACTATGAGTAGAATTCCGACGTAGCCGTACTGTTCCAGCACTTTGTGAAGTTCTCCTCTCAAAAACCGTTGGATAGTATATTACAATTCATAAAACGATGTCAAAGTTCGGTAAACCGTTGCCTGCCGAGTTTGACTTACGTACGATGTACAGTATTATAATTAGGCCTCGGATTACCATTATTTCATCGGTCGCGGCCGTTTAACATCAGCCAAAATGCGTATTACTGGAGGCTCCGCCAGGGGCCAGATTATTAAAACCCTTCCCGGCCTGTTGGTCAGGCCGACCACCGATAAGGTACGTGAGGCCATTTTTTCCATGCTGACTGCTATGTCAACGGGATGGGAGAGAGGACTTGATCTTTTCTCGGGCAGTGGTGCGCTGGGTCTCGAAGCGCTGAGCCGTGGGATGGGATGGGTCGATTTTGTCGATCAGAACAACAGGTGCTGCCAGGTCATAAAGCAGAACCTAACAAAAACGGGATTTATTGACAGGGCTCATGTATACTGTTGCCCGGTGATGAAAGCTATTAGTTTCCTGGAAACAGGATACGACCTGGTGTTTTTAGACCCGCCCTACGCCGACACCTGCCTGGGTGATCTACTGACCCAGTTAAGCAAATCCAGGCTGGTATCGAGCGAAACGCTGGTTACTACGTCTCACGCGGCACGCTCGGCTCTCGAAGCAAGGTATGATGACATGTTGAAGATTAAAGAGAAAAGGTATGGTGATACCTGTATTTCAATATACCAGAAGGAGGCCACATCTTGACTACAGCGTTCTACCCGGGCAGCTTTGATCCCATAACCAACGGTCACCTCGATATCGTGAAGAGGGCGTCGTCCATATTCGAGAAGTTGATAATCGGTGTATATGACATACCTTTAAAATCGCTGCTCTTTAACGCCGAGGAAAGGGTGGACCTGGCCCGCAAAGCGGTGGTTGACTTTAAGAACGTACAGGTGACGTCCTACTCGGGTATAACGGTGGAGTTTGCCCGGAAAGCGGGAGCACAGGTGCTGGTCAGGGGCCTGAGAGCCAGCTCGGATTTCGAGCGCGAATTTGAGATGGCGCTGATGAACAAGAAGCTGGCGCCAGATATCGAGCTTGTATGCTTTATGGCAAATCTTCGTTACCAGTTTCTCAGCTCAAGCTTGTTAAAGGAGATAATCAATCTTGGCGGCAACCTTGACGATATGATGCCCGCGCACGTCAGCGCCGCCCTGAAGAAGAAGCTGCTGTCCTGAGGTATTCAATCAAAGCGAAATCTGGTAGCATATTGAAGGAATTTTTTTATATCATTATTAATACACTATTGGAGGTGCCGAAAGGATGGCTTACAAGATAACCGATGACTGTATCAGTTGCGGTGCGTGTGAGGCGGAGTGCAAGAACGAGGCTATTAAAGAGGGCGAGACCATTTATATTATCGATCCCGCCAAATGCACCGAGTGCATCGGCTGGTTCGACAAACCCAAGTGCTCCGAAGTATGCCCTGTCGACTGTTGCGTGCCCGATCCCGCCCATAAAGAGTCGAAGGACCAGTTGCTGGAAAAGTGGAAGGCACTTCATCCCGGCAAGACACCACAGTAAGATTGAATTCTAATAACTCGGAATAACCTTTATATATGCTGACCATAGACCTTGATCTCCTCGAGATCAATGGCAATGAAAACATACTCGATGCCGGCTGTGGCCACGGACGTCACATCTGGCAGGTGTGTAAAGTTAACAAAGGCCGCTCTGTAGCGTTCGACCTTGATGCCGCCAGCCTCAAGCATGCCTGGACTATGCTCCACGAGATGGACAAGGCGAAAGAGACAGTGGGTATCTGGCACCTCGTCTCCGGCAGCGTGACCCGGCTGCCTTTCGAGGACGGCCTGTTTGACAAAGTAGTCTGCTCAGAGGTGCTAGAGCATGTGCCTGATGATTTCGTCGCAGTATCGGAATTCTATCGCGTGCTTAAGCCCGGCGGTATCCTGGCGGTCAGCGTCCCATCGCATTTCGCTGAATCCGTCTGCTGGAAGATATCGGATGACTATCACAATGCACCCGGCGGACACATCAGGATATATAAGCAGTCAGAGATCATGGAACTACTCAAGAAATACGGCCTAAATATCTTCGCAGTAAGATACAAACATGCGCTGCATTCTATTTACTGGTGGTCTAAAGGATTGTTCGGGCTCAAGAATGAGAAAGCGTTCGTGCCTTCGCAGTACTACAAATTCCTGGTCTGGGATATCTACAATGGCCACCGCTATACAAAATGGCTGGAAAACGGCCTGAACCGCGTCTTTCCCAAAAGCACGGTCCTGTACTGTCGAAAGCCTGTGGCCGGTTAGGCGGCCCGGCTGAATAATCTATCCCGCCTTCTTTGTTTCCAGTCTCTGCGCTTTATCATACGCGTCTATGACCGCGCTTATCACAAGCGAACGCATGCCCCCGCTTTCAAGGCGTAGCAAAGCCTCGGCGGTCGTGCCCCCCGGCGAGGTAACCATGTTTCTTAACTCGGCAGGATGCCTGCACATTTTTTTCATCGCCTCGGCGGAACCGGCGACTGTCTCGATTACAAGCTTCTGCGCCACATCCCTGGTCAAGCCTATGTGAACTCCTGCATCAATGAGTGCTTCCATAAAAAGGAACACATAAGCCGGGCCGCTGCCGCTGACGGCCGTAGCCATGTCCAGATATTTCTCATCCTTAAGAAACATCTCTTCTCCCATCGAAGCCAGTATCAGCCTGGCCATGTCATGTTTCTCCGACGACAGCTCGCCGGATGATGTCCAGACTGTCATACCTTTACCGACCTGGGCCGGCGTATTGGGCATGGCGCGTACCACCGCACTTTGCTTCGAAATCTGTGATATTGTTTCCAGGCTGATGCCGGCTGCAATCGATATGACAAGCTGCGATGCCAGGTGTCCCGATAGCCGGCTCAATACCCCGGCCAGTTCCTGCGGCTTAACAGCCATAATAACTGCATCAACCCCATTTACAGCTTCAGCGTTATTATCAGTCACTGCTACACCATACCTCTTTTTCATCAGCTCCCGCCGATCATGGGAGACATCGCTAACAACGATATCGCCCTTTGACGCCAGCCGGGCGCGCAATATGCACTTGACCAGCGTTCCACCCATGATGCCTCCACCTATGACAGCAACCTTCATGATTCAGCTCCTTTCACCGAATACGGCACGTCCAATCCTTATCATGGTAGCCCCCTCTTCCACAGCCACTATAAAATCGTCCGTCATGCCCATCGACAGTTCCTTGAATCCATAGGCCGAGTTAAGTCTTTTCATTTCTGCGAACAACGGACGGACCTCCTCTGCGTCACTGCAAACCGGCGCAATCGTCATTAGCCCCAGCACATTCACATGAGACAAGGCCGAAATCGAATCGACCGCCAGCTTAAGCTGCTCTCTGGAGAACCCGTATTTTGTCTGCTCACCCGTCAGGTTGACCTCTAAAAGAATGTTGACCGGCCTGGCTGTTTTCTTGTCGAGTATCTTGGCCAGACGTAATGTATCAACGCTGTGTATTATGTCTACCGTATGCAGGACATCACCGACCTTATTACTTTGAAGATGGCCGATGAAATGCAGTGTTATCTGCCTTCTTATATCCTCCAGTTCAGCGTATTTGGCCAGAGCTTCCTGAACCCGGTTCTCCCCGAAATTCCTTAATCCGCAATCAAACCCTGCACGGACCGCCCCCGATGCGAAATTTTTGGTAACCGCAATAAGTTTTATCTCTGTAATATCCCGCCGGCTTTTGCGGCACGCTTCCTCAATATGGCCACGCACTACCCTGATGCGACGTTCAATAGTTTCCTGCAATACCGGCCATCCTATCCCGCTTCAGCACACCGGGCTATTCGTATATTTTCTCGTCGACTGCATGAGCTTCCTGGGCGTCATCCTCAATATCACGCACGCTGACTGCAAGCTTCAGAGTCTCCCTGTAATACTCATGCTGAATTATGAGATTCATTATCTCACTTGTGCCGGTCCAGATTATCGATAGCCGGGCATCCCTCAACATCTTTTCGATGGGATATACATTAGTGTACCCGATACCACCCACAACCTGCATAGCATTATTGATTATCTCCCATGAGGACTCCGTAGCGAAGCGTTTGGCCTCCGACACCAGGCGCCGCGTATAACCGGTGCTGCCCATAGTGTCAACAGCCGCCGATGCTCCATAAACCAGCATGCCGGCGGCATCCAGCTTGATAACGCTGTCTGCTATTCTGAAACTCACTCCCTCAAACTCACGTATCTTGCGCCCGAATGCCTTACGCTTGTCGCTGTACCTGGTTGCCAGCTCCAGTGCGGCCCTGGCCAGGCCCACAGCGCCGGCTGCTGAGGTCATCCTCTCAGGTATCATCATCTGATTGAATACATCGGCGCCCCTGTTTAAACCAAGCACCAGATTCTCCTTGGGAACCCTGGTATCCTTAAAGACAAGACGTCCTGCACCTCCGCCCCGCGTTCCCAGCAGGCCGTAGATATACTTGGCATCTACACCCATGTCTCTCTCCACAATGAAGGCGCTGATAGACTTTCCCGGCGCTCCCTCGGTCCTGGCATAAACCAGGAAAATATCCGCCCCATCCGCCCCCACCACGAACCGTTTCTGTCCATTTAAAATGTAATAGTCGCCTTTTTGTACGGCAGTGGTCGTCGCCCCGAAGAAGTCGGAGCCCCCTCTGGGCTCGGTTAATGCCTCCGCGCAGAAAATCTTGCCCTTCAGCAACGGCTCCAGGTATTTCTTTTTTTGCTCATCACTGCCGAATACATCCAGCGCCTCTCCCACGATGCTGACCAGTGAGAAAAGGCAGCCGAGCGACATTCCCAATACACCTATCTCTTCGAGCGCAATGACCTCGTCCACCCAATTTAATCCCCTACCGCCGTAGGCAGGATTAAACCGTAGGCCAAGCAGGTTGTTTTTTGCCAGATTGACCACGTATTCCCGCGGATAGCGTACCTTGTCGGCGTCCATATCCTGCAATAGTTGCTTGGGAACGGATTTCACGAACCTCCGCACTTCCTCCCTTAACGCTTTTTGTTTATCAGTCAACAACGGTTCCAGCATTGTTTCACCCCTTTAAGCTAAATAGAATCAGTGTGTCCGTCCTGCCTGCTATTTAAGCACGATATTAAGCAATTTACCCGGCACGTATATCTTTTTGGCTATACTCTTGCCTGCCGTATAAGCCTTGATGCGTTCCTGGGCAAAGGCCAGCTTGACTGCCTCTTCCTCGCCGATGTCAACCGGCACAGTGAGTTTATCCCTGAGTTTTCCATTGATCTGGACCACCAGGGTGACCTCCTCGTCGGCTGCCAGTTCTTTATCCCAGGCCGGCCACGTCTGTTTATGAATGCTGTAGGGATACCCTAATGCTACCCACAGCTCCTCACACATATGTGGAGTGGAAGGCGCCATCAGTATCAACAACGTCTTTATCGCCAACTTCCATTCTGCCGCGGGGATGCTGCCTGCTTCCAATACCTTGCTCAACGTATTGGTGTATTCCATCAGCGCCGCCAGCATGGTGTTGAAACGGAATCGCTCGATATCGCCCGTGGCCTTTTTAACCGTCTTATGCATAATCCGCAGGCACTCTTTTGAGGATTCAGAATCGACACTCTTCTCCTGGTAATCGGTTGTTACCAGGCTCCATACACGGTTCAACCATCTTCCCATACCCACAATGCCATTGTCGTTCCAATCTCCGCCCTGCTCCCAGGGTCCCACGAACATGAGGTAAACACGGACTGCATCGGCCCCCATTTGAGAGACGTAGTCATCGGGGGTTACTACATTGCCCTTTGATTTACTCATTTTCTCGCCCTGGCTGCCTATAATACCCTGGTTGAAAAGCCGGATGAAAGGCTCATCAAAATCGACGATCCCCATGTCCCTGATGGCCTTCACAAAAAACCTTGAGTACAGCAGGTGCATGGTGGCATGCTCAGCGCCTCCCGTATACAGGTCCACCGGCATCCAGTATTTAAGCTTGTCTTTATCGAAAGGATATGCATCGCAGCCCGGGCTTGTGTAACGCAGGAAATACCATGATGAGCACATGAACGTGTCCATGGTATCAGTCTCACGCCTGGCAGGTGAACCGCATTTTGGACACCTGGTATTGACGAACGACTCGCAGTATTTGAGAGGTGATTCTCCCGTGGGTTTGAACTCCACATCCGGCGGCAATAGCACCGGCAGGTCCTTCTCGGGCACGGGTGTGAGACCGCATTTACTGCAATATACCATGGGTATGGGTGCGCCCCAGTATCTCTGGCGAGATATCAACCAATCTCGCAGACGGTATGTGATGGTCTTACCTCCCCACCCCTTTTCCTCGAGAAAATCACATATTGCGTCGATCATTTCCTGATCGGTCAGACCGTTAAACTGCCCTGAATTAACCATGCGTCCGCCTTCTACGTGAGCTGCAAGCAGGTCGCCGCCGTCCCAGTCCGGCGGCGACACCACGGTCCTGATAGGAATGCCGTATTTCTTGGCGAAATCGAAGTCCCTCTGATCATGCGCCGGTACGCCCATTACTGCGCCCGTGCCATACTGAGGAAGTACATAATCAGCTATCCAGATTGGAACTTTCTCCCCATTTACCCGGTTGATTACGTGGGTGCCCAGAAAGACTCCAGTCTTTTCAGTCTCAGCCGCCGTCCTTTCAAACTCGGTCTGCCGCTGCGCCTTGCGCACATAAGCCTCAACCTCTTCCTTTCTATCGGGTGTGGTCAGCGCCGGCACCAGTGGATGCTCCGGGGCAATAACGAAGAAAGTCACGCCGAAAATAGTATCCGGTCGAGTGGTAAAAACCCTTATCTCTTTATCCTTGACGCCTGGCTGGTCGAGCCCGAACGATATATCGGCGCCGTAACTCTTACCGATCCAGTTGGTCTGCATGATACGTATTCTTTCCGGCCAGTCAATGCCTTTGAAATCAAGTAGCTCATCGGCATATTTAGTGATGCGGAAAAACCACTGTTCGAGCTGTTTCTTTTCCACAACACTCTCGCAACGCCAGCACAATCCATCCCCCACTACCTGTTCATTGGCCAGCACGGTCTGGCAGCGCGGGCACCAGTTCACAGCCGCCTTTCCACGATAGGCCAGTCCCGCTTCGTAAAGCTTGAGGAAAAACCACTGAGTCCATTTGTAATACTCAGGCTGGCAGGTTATGACCTCCCGGTTCCAATCATAGATAGCCCCGATAGTACGTAGCTGGCGCCGCATATTCTCGACGTTTTTCATGGTCCAGTCGGCCGGGTTAATGCCGGTAGCTATAGCTTTGTTCTCCGCCGGAAGGCCGAAGGCATCAAAGCCCATGGGATGCATAACATTGAATCCCTGCATCATCTTGCATCTTGCATACACATCGGAAGGAGCCATGGCATACCAGTGACCGATATGCAAATCACCCGATGTATAGGGGAACATGGTCAGAGCATAAAACTTGGGCCTCGGATCATTCTCTTTTACTTCATATAAACGGTCGCGGTCCCATCTATCCTGCCATTTCTTCTCGATTTCTTGTGGATTATAGCGGCTCGCAGCTTTCATAATAGACAGAATTTTAGCCCCTATGCCTTCGATCGTCAATATAATATAGGGACACAGCTTTAGCTGCGACTTACACGACATCCGTTAACATTTGAACCATCTCCCAGAGTGTTTAGTGCCGTCTCTATGAAAAATTGATATCATGAATCAGGGAAACATAAAGATATGCAGCGAGAGACATTCGAAGAACTGGTTGCCGAGGCTGTATCGGGCCTGCCTGAGGAATTCAGGGGGCTGTTAGATAACGTAGAGATCTTTGTCGAGGACTGGCCGAGCAAAGAGCAACTGAGAAACGTTGGCCTCAGAGACAGGCATGAACTTCTCGGTTTATATGAAGGAACCCCAATTACACATCGCGATCAGAGCTATAATCTGGTGCTGCCCGACAGGATAACCGTCTTTCAAAAGCCTCTGGAAGCTCAATGCAGGTCGACAGCCGAAATCAAGCGTGAGATTATCAGGACGGTTAAACATGAAATAGCCCATTACTTTGGAATGGACGAGGATCGCCTGGATTTGATTGAAAACAGAGGCGGCAACTAATTAGTATTGATTTACACTTGATTTTAGAGTAGAGTATTATCAGATTGTATATGGTAAATCTATTGGAGGCTATATATTGATGAGAAGGATGCTAATATCGTTACCGATAGCCCTGCTGATATTATCGGCTGTTTTCCTGCCATATAGCGTGAGCGCGTACAGTCATTCGTTTACAGATATGGGTGTTAGCATCAATAGCGCGGTGCACACCGGTCCCTCCGGAGCTACCACACCATCCGTAGTGGCGGATGATGCTTCGGACCTTCCCGAAGGCCTGACTTTGACCAAAGGGGTTCCTTTTATCTCGCCAGCCGAGGTCGAACAGGGCAAAATAGTCACCATAAAAGTCAAGGCAACCAACGACAGTCCCTTCGATATAACCTATCCTCTGACAGTCAAGATAAACGGTACTGCGGTAGGCAGCGCCAAACAGCTATCACTGGGGCCCGCCGAAAGCGAGGATATCGTATTTACCGTCACCGCCCAGACTGCCGGCAATAATGACGTAACAGTGGGAAACCAGCAGGGTTTCTTTACGGTTAAGGCAGGATCATTTTTAGATATGTTCCCGTGGTACCTCTGGGCATTTTTCGGCATCGTTTTGGGTGTGATAATTCTGCTGATCGTAATGGTAGTACTCAAACCGTCCCGCAAAGGCAAGGCAGGTGCCCAGGCAGCTCCCGGCCAGAAACCGGTGAAAGGCAAAGGCAAGGCAGGCCAGCCCGGTGGTCCCGAGGCATTCCCGTTCCCCGGCCAGATGCAGAGGCCGGGTATGCCGGGTATGCAAGGTATGCCCGAAGGTATGCAAATGGGTATGCAGGGACAAGGCCAACCAGGAGCACCCTTTGATATGTCCGCGCCGGGCATGCCACCCGGTGGCCAGCAGCCGGGACAACCGCTCCCGGCAATGGGAATGCAATCCCCATTCCAGTCTCAACCAGGGATGCAGCAACAATTGCCCCCTCAAGCGCAGCCGGGCATGGGACCCTCATCCCCACAGGGAATGCATGCTCCTTCCATGCAGGGACCGCAATTCCCTCAGGCACCGCAATTCCCGCAGGGGCCACAATTCCCGCAAGCACCACATATGCAGCAGCCCGGACAACAGTTTACGGGGCAACCGCTGGCGCAGGGTATGCCACCGGGCATGCCACCACAGCCGGGCCACGGAATGCCGCCCGGTATGCCTCAACAACCGGGACATGGTATGCCTCCTCCGATTTCCGGGGCTCCGCTCGGGCAGCCAGGTATGCCTTTCGGGTCGCAACCACCTGCCCCACCTGTGCCACATATGCCATCTCAGCCCGGACCGGGCATGCCGCAGACACCGCACACGACAGGACAATCCCCTATGCCGGCCATGGGTCCTCATGGTATGTATCCTCCCATGCAGCACGGGGCTCAGCAGGCAGCGCCCTTCCAGCAAATGGGCATGCCCAAGTTCACAGTGAGTAACCTCACCATCACACCAAACCATGTAAAAGTCGGCGAGCCTGTGAATGTCAGCATAATAGTTTCCAATAATGGAGCCCAGATGGGGAAATATAGCGTTGTACTGCGTATCGGCGGAGTGGTTGAGAACATCACCGATATGACTTTAACACCGGGAGCCGGCCAGACAGCCGGCTTCGTTGTAGTCAAGGACGCGCCGGGCGATTACTATGCCGATATCGACGGATTGGGAGGATTCTTCACGGTTATCCCCCTGACACCTCCCTCATTCACCGTGAGCAATTTCTCCATCTCGCCAGAACGCGTGCGTCAGGGGCAACCCGTCATAATTACTGCATCGGTCACCAATACGGGAGAAATAACTGGCAGCCACCCGCTCATCCTGCGGATAAAGGGTATAGCCGAAGCGCAACACGACGTGACGTTAGCGCCCGGCAAGACGCAGGATGTGGAATTCCAGATCGTCAAGGATACTCCGGGTTTCTACCCGGTGTCGATGGAGAACTGGACCGGCAAATTCGTAGTTGAAATGGATTGGACCGGCTGATACAAATCCGGCGATTCCTTCAGTCAGATTCGGAAGCGATTTTCACCAGCTGGCTCATATCGTCGAGATAATCGATATACAGCACACCGTTCAGGTGATCCACCTCGTGTTGTATGGCTTGCGCTAAAAGGTCGGAGGCCTTTCTGCGTATCAGTTTGCCACTGCGCCCCTTCGCTTTAACCTTAACGGCCTCTGCCCTGCATATCTCAGCCTGGTATCCCGGTATACTCAGGCATCCTTCAACAACCGTGCGCGACCCTGTGGTCTCGACAATCTCAGGATTAATCAATACAAGTAATTCTTCTTCCGGGACCTGTATGACCACGATACGCAATGGTACACCCACCTGATTTGCGGCCAGGCCAACTCCGGATGATTTCCGCAATGTCTCGATCATGTTATCGATAAGCTTGCGTACCGAATCATCTATGCTGGTGACCTTCACGGCTTTTTTCCGTAAAACAGGGTCGGGATTAGTGCGAATCTTAAGCACTGCCATGATAAATAATTAAAGCATACCCACAGGGTCAACGTCCAAAATCCAGCCCTCCGGTAAATCGACGTCCCGCAACAGATCATGCAGTTCATGTCCCAATAAAATGATTTGCACCTGGAATTTGCCCCGGAGTTTCATTACGTAAGCCGGGGCCGGCCCGATTATTTTGATTCCGGTCAGCCCTTTTTCAGCTATCGTCTGGCTTAATAAACCGGCCCTGCGCTCCGCTTCTTTAAAGCATTTGCTTTCGTTGGAGTGGCTGAAAACCATCCTTGCTATGCTGTTAAAGGGCGGATAACCGAATTCTCGTCTGTAGCGGATTTCACTGTTATAAAAACCGGCATAATCATGCCTTGCTGCGAACTTCACTGCATAGTAGTCCGGGTTATAGGTCTGAACTATAGCTCTACCCCTGAAGATACCACGGCCAGCCCGGCCTTCTACCTGGCAGAGCAGTTGAAAGGTCCTCTCCCCTGACCTGAAGTCGGGCAAATTCAGATTTGTGTCCGCGCTCACGATTCCGACCAATGAAACGCCGGGAAAGTCCAGCCCTTTAGCCAGCATCTGCGTCCCAACCAAAATATCGATACTCCGGCTACGGAAGGAGTTTACTACCTCCTGAAAAGCTGCCGTACCCGTGACAGCATCGCTATCAAAACGAATTACACCGGCGCCGGGGAAAAGCTTGCGGCATTCCGCCTCCACAGATTCGGTGCCGATTCCAAAATACTTGATCTCCCTACCGGAGCACCGGGGACATTTGCGTGGGACAGGATACGATCGCCGGCAGCGGTGGCAAATGAGGCGTTTCTCCGCGTAATGGTAGGTCAGAGCGCCCGAACAGCGCCTGCAGTTCATAACATATCCGCAATCCCGGCATGCAATGAAAGTGGCCCGGCCTCTACGATTAATAAATAGAATGATCTGCTCATGACGGTTAAGGGATTCTGTCATAGCTGCTTGCAGGGCGCGGCTGAAAATGCCATGGTTGCCGCTTTTAAGCTCATGCCTCATGTCTACTATGTCCACCTCAGGTAGTGGTGATATGCCCAGAGGCGTTATCCTCTCCGACAACTCAACAAGTTCAAATTCTGATCGTGTAGCGCGATAATAGGTCTCCACATCAGGTGT
>Ga0172380_10006010_pt1 | contig 14363 bp, 21 predicted proteins | sample Leawe162metaG_FD_119747 | JGI IMG/M metagenome (GOLD analysis project Ga0172380, IMG submission 119747) | Leachate microbial communities from a municipal landfill in Southern Ontario, Canada - Leachate well 162 metaG | ecosystem: Engineered > Solid waste > Landfill > Unclassified | place... | reverse complement strand
GGATTTAGTTTCTTTGAATTAAAACCTGAGTATTTTATCCCTGTTGCTGCTGGTGGATTTGATATTAAGTTTGATGCTGGTGCAAATATGCCTTTATCAAAACCTTTAATGCAATCTAAAACTACAGAGATGTTTGACCGCCTTATGCCAGTTATTGCTACAGGACAGACTTCATATAGTATGGAGAAAGCTATGGATATGTTAGTTAAGGCTAATGACCAAAATCCTCAAGAATTAAAGTCTGATGAATCTAATAATGAACAAAGTATGGAGATGAATCGTGTAGAAATGATGGTTGATTTAGCTGGACAGGAAAACCAAATGGTATTACAGGGTAAACCAATTCCTCCTGCTGGAACTCCTTATGCACCTCCAGTACACACCGAATTACATATTGAATTTCTTAAAAGTGATGCTATGAAAGGAACTCAAGACGATCTATATCAGAAACTTGTCACTCATACTATGGGTGAAGTTTATGCGATAGAGGCAAGGGGAGGAGGGCAACAAAGTCCTCAAAAAATGAGTACGCCTTCGGGTGGGACAGGGCAGAGCTCTCCTTTTCCTGCTTCTTCAGGGATGGGACAGGGATCAGCACCTAATATGATACAAGGTGGGGGGCAAGTCCCCACAGGAAGGGCACTAGGCAATGGTTAAAAACAAACTACCAGAAGCACAACTGATTTTAAAATCTATAGATAGTAAATATGTAAAGGCTCTATATGAGTTTAATAATCAGACAATACTAGTTGAAACAATACTTGAACTTTTAGATTCTGTTAAACAAATGGATTTAAAGAAGATTTTAGATAGTGCAGGTGGAGTTTATTCAATGGATAAAATGATAGATAATGCAGTTGAACAATCTTTTAGGAGAGGTAGAATCTCTACTTCTGTTCTTTTTAGGGCATTATTATTTAATGCAGAAAAAGAGATGGAACGTAGAGAACATCTAAAAAAATGAAATTAGCAGATTTATTTAGTAGACCAAAATCACCAACTCCATATTCAGAATTAGAAGGTGAAAATGTACCTAAACTAGAAAATTTTTTACTTTCATTACTTGGTATGCAAGGAAGTAGAACTTATAATTTCACTAATCCTAATTTACAACAACCAACAGCATCTCCAATTCCACAACAAACAGCACCATATCAACATAATATTGAAATAGATACTAGAAACGGAAAACAATCAATACCTCCAAATTTAGCTCAATTATTAATGGAAGGTTTTGATGATATTGGAGAAGCAACTAATGCTGCAAGAGTTTTACAACATCCACTTTCACAAACGTATAAACCAAATGAAGTAGAAAAATTTGGTAGAGAAAGTTGGAATTATGGAGAAAATCCTAATTTCTTCTCATCAGCACCAGATCAACAAACTAATGGTTCTTGGGATAGAGGATTAATGAGAAATAATAGTGGAACTTTTGAAGATTTACTTAAAAATCCCTATTGGGCTAGAAGATTACAAGAAGCAGGAATAAATAACTTTGAAGATGTAGATGAGTTATCAAAATCAATTGCATTAGGTAGAATTACTTTAGAAAATAGTAATTGGGATACTAAAAATCAAAGAATAAGTGATGATCCATCTTGGGATAGATGGTTTGCAGCACCTTTAGATCTGAGAACTAGAGAATAACTTGACAATAACTTTCAAATATTAGATACTATATATAGAGATTCCAGTAACGGAATCTTTTTTTATTTATTGGGGAACTCGCAAGAGCCCAAAGGAGGAAAAATGGCAGATGATAATACAGCTCCTGTTACAACAGAAAAAGCTGAAGAAAAAACAGTCCCAGTTACGGAGCAGACTGGTAAAACTGAGAGTAAAGCTCAAGCACCTTTAAATGTACCTGAAAAGTTTCAGGGAAAATCTCCAGAACAGATTGTTGAGATGTATACAAATCTGGAGAAGAAATTTGGAGAACACTCCAAGGAGGTAAATGAAGCCAAAAAATACCTTCAAGAGAGAGAGGTTATAAATAAAGTCTTATCAGAGGACAAAGAATTATATTCAATGTTTGAGAAAAGACTTAAAAATTTATACGATCCAAAATCTGAAAGTGACGGAGAGGTAAAGCCTGATCCAGTAGTAACTGATATTAGGCGTTCTGAGGAAAATAGAGCAATAGCTGATTTCCAGAAAAACCTTGGTATAGATAAGCTAGATAAGGAGAAACGATCTGAAGTAATGAAGAAAGTTTCAAATGAATTAGCTGAAATGCTAGACCCAGGTGGAAATAAGAATATTGGTCAAATTATCTCAGGAGTAAGTTTAAGCAACCTTCCTAAACTTCTTGAAAATGCCTATTTCTTGGCATACAAAGATAATTTAGTTGACAAAGGAAACTTAGACCCAGATTTAGCCTCTATCGGCAGTATTGCGACTGCTAGTAGCGGGAAATCAGACCCAATAAATAGTCTGACGGAACGTGAGAAGGAAATCGCAGAAAAGTTAGGCGTTAAACCAGAAAAATATCTGGAACGCAAAAAACAAATTAATAAATAGTTTATAAAAAGGAGATATATATGGCAGGTTTTGAATATAGAGGGCAGCTTAATGGAGCTGAAAACCCCGTAACACTCAAAGTAGCTATCAAAAACTCTGTTGCAGTTAAAGTTGGCGATGCGGTTTACAATGATGGTAATGGATTACTTAGAGCTACTAGCTCTACTTTAATTCTTGGTGTTGTTGTTGGAATCGTAGATGCTAATGGTATTGATTTAGATAACACTAGTACTTCAAATTATGATGGTACTTGGGTTTCTAGTACAAAAACCTATACTGCTGCTGCTGATAACATGACTGATAAAAAAGTCTGTGCATTAGTAGTTGCTGATGAGAACGCACTTTGGTACAACGACTCAGATGGTGATTTCACCAATCCTGGAGATTGTAATTTATTTACACTAATAGCTGACCAAGATCAAGTAGATGAGTCTGAAACCTCTGCTACAGTCGGTCAAGTTTATATTGTTAAATTAGACCCAGATGGTGATGGAGATGCTAGCAAATGTATTGTTAAAATTGCTGCTTCCCAGTTAAATGCTTATGAACCTGAAACGGCATAAGTAGTTATTAATAAATAAAATTATAAAGGAGAAATATGGCAAGTTATCGTTCAACTTTCGGAGATTTGCTTGAACCAGGCTTCAGAGAAATTTTTGATGATGCCTTTCAAGAAATGCCATTGGTTTTTCCCCAAATTTTCAATGTCAATTCATCTACTAAACAAGATGAAAAAGATAGTGGAGTAACTGGATTTGGTTTGTTACAACAAACTAATGAAGGTGCTTCTGTAGACTATGAAGATCCAGTACAGATGTATGATGTGACTTATACTCACCTTAAATACACTAAAGGGTTTAAAGTCTCTGAAGAAATGGTGGAAGATGACCAATACAATGTTATAAAAGGTAAACCAGCTCAATTAGCTAGAGCAGCTCGTAGAACTACTGAATATTCCGCAGCCAACGTATTTAACAGGGCTTTTAATACCAGTTATCTTGGTGGTGATGGAAAACCTCTTTGTTCTACTACACACCCTCGTTCAGATGGTGGTTCTACTCAATCTAATGCTCATACCTCTGGTATAACATTAACGGAGTCAAATCTTGAAACAGCTAGAATAGCGTTTAGAGAACAACTTGATGATAAAGGAATGAGGATTCAGGCTAACCCTGATACATTATTAGTCCCCATTGACCTTGAGAAAACAGCCAAAATTATAACTGGCTCTAATCTTAGGTCTGGAACTGCTGATAATGATACCAACATCTATCAAGGTATGTTTAAAGTAGTTGGTTGGGAGTATCTTACTCTTAACAATACTATGTGGTTCTTGTTAGATTCAAGACAGCATAAATTGAATTGGTTCTGGAGAGTTAAACCAGAATTTAAACAAGATAATGCCTTTGATACTGGTATGGCACTATTTAAGGTCAGAACTAGATTTTCTAATGGATGGTCTGACTGGAGAGGTGTATACGGTTCTAAGGGAGATGCTGGAAGTTATACAGACTAGTAATTGAAATCTGAGAGGGAGGGGAAACTCTCCCTCTCAATTACACAAATATGACAAAATTTCAAAGTCTAGCAGGAAGAATACCAGTACAATCGGCAGCTATTAGTGATGCAGTTGAGGGTGATATGTATTTTGATACTGATGTCAGTAAATGGTATATTTATGATGGTAGTAATTGGAAAGAATTAGGAGTAACTTCTACAAGTACAAGTACTTCAACAAGCACTTCTACAAGTACAAGTTCATCTAGTTCAACTTCTACGACTACTACAAGCACAAGTACCACTACCACATCTACCTCTACAACAACTACGTCAACAAGTACTACAACCAGTACAAGTTCATCTACATCAACAAGTATTACTACTACTTCTACTAGTACCTCAATTACTACTACGAGTACAAGTACTACTGTATAAATATGAGTAAATACACAGAAACAACTACCACAGTCACAGATTTAATAGGAACTTTTAGAACTGGAGCTAGTAGACCAACTAATATAGATGCTGCAGGATTAAAAGCTGGAGATGTATATATAAATACAACTGATAAAAAAATAGGGATATATGATGGAAGTCAATGGTTTGAGCACGTATTAACAACTACAAGTACTAGTACTTCAACAAGTACTACTACATCATAATATGGCAGACACACACTTTTCTAACTTTGTAGGTAAAATAGTTAGAGCAACCACAGCACCTATAGACCCAGAACAGTATCAGATGTATTATGATTCAACCAGAAATGTGTTGAAAATATACATTAATACAAGTTGGTATGGTGTTCAGTTCAGCTAGTAAGTTATAAAATCCACCGCACAAAGGAGGCGATAATGGAAAAATTAATTATATATAACCCTCGTCATGGAGGAGAGATTAACGATATATTTGCTAAAAACAAGTATAAGCATGAAGTCAACACTATCAAGAAATATGATAAGGTTGTAGGTGAATATCTTTTGAAGAAATACGACTTCTTACAAGAAGTAGAACCAAAAGACGTTCCAGCAATTTTAAAAACCATTGAGTCAAGATACGCTTGTAAGTTCAAAGGATGTGATTATGTCACAGATAGTGAACAAAAATTACACGCTCATATTCTTGGTAAGCACAAGATGACACAGGAAGTAGAGGATGCTTTAGGTAAAGTAGAAGAAGCAACTCCATTAGGAGAATATACTGAACCTGCAAAACTTACTCCTGAACAAATGGAAGGAATTCCAACTGGAGAAAAAGATAATTGGTACGGAGATGGCTTAGTCAATGATGTGGAATCTGGAATGATGGTTAATAAAAAACCAGGACACCCTGGTAACTTTTAAGGAGAAATATGATTGAATCTATCGGTACAGCAAAGAGAGTAACCACAAGTGGAGCTATTCAAACTACTGCTTGTCATGTATCTGCAATTACAGTAACACCAAGTGGTGGAGATATTGTAGTTAGATTTACTGATGGTAGTGGTGGAACAGTATTATGGGAAATAGAAGCAGATAATGCCTCTGGTTCTCATAGTGTAAGTTTCCCATCACCAATACTCTTTTCTAATGGCTGTTATGTATCAGTTGATAGCGATACATATCTAGCATCAGTTTGTGTAGCTATAGTCTAATAAATACTATTGCAATTATCGTATCATAGTGATATACTATATTCTATGACTGAGATTCCAGTAAAAAAAGTAGCAATCTTCACAAATTTCTTTAGCTTTGATGAATGTTATTCTCTAATTCGTGTTGCAGATGACCAGATTAAGATGTTGGTTAGACATGGATATAAACCCAAAGTAATTGTTTCCGAAAGTTTTGAACCTAAAGGTGCTTTTGCCTTACCAGAAGTAGAAATCTGTAAAATCCCTAATGTAGCTTGTCACAATGAAGTTAAGAAAGATGAAACTTTTGATGATGATGTAAGAATACTTGCTGATAAACTCTTAGAATACCTCAAAGATGTAGATGTATGTATCACTCAAGACATAGTATATAAACCTTCAGAACTTAAATATCAGATGGCAGCTAGGTCTATTATAGATAAACTTCCAGGAGTTAAATGGCTTCATTGGATTAACTCTGCAACTCCACCTATTACTCTCAATTCCCTTATGGGAATTTTTACTGACCAATACCTTAAACTAATGGAGAAACCATTTCCTAATTCTTACTATGTGTTTTTTAATGACATAAGCAAAGAGATAATTGCTCGTAATTTCAAAACAGATATTAAGAATGTAAGAACAGTTCATCATCCTTCAGACTTAGATGAGGTTTATGGAGTAAAAGAACCTAAACTAAAAGAGTTCATCAATAAGAGAAAAGTATATTCTGCTGATGCTATTTGTGTATATCCAATACGTCTTGATAGAGGAAAACAAGTACAATTTGTAATAAAGACAATGGCTATGATTAAGTCATTTAATATGGATGTTAGATGTATAGTTGTAGACTTTCATTCAACAGGTGGAGATAAAGTTACCTATAGAGATGAACTAAAGAATATGGGAATTGATTATGGTCTATCTCCTATGGAACTTGCTTTTACCTCTGAGTTTTGTGAGGAATGGAGATTAGGAATGAGTCATGAAAATGTACTTGCTTTAATGAGAATGAGTAATGTCTTTATTATGCCTTGTGTATCTGAGAGTTATTCCCTAATTACTCAAGAAGCTGCTTTAACTAAAAATGTTGTTGTACTTAATCAAGACTTTCCACCTTTTAGAGATATATTTGGAGATAAAGCAATCTTTAGAAAATACTCAAGTAATTGGGATCTTTTAGCTGGATACAATGAAGCTATGGGTGAAGGTAGAAATACTGGTACTGCCTATGGTCCAGCCAATATTACTCCTGAAGAACGTAAATTCCATGAGAAGAACTATCATAGAGAAACTGCTGGAATGATAGTAGATAAGTTAAAGAATGACTATGCTATGGCTATGCAGATAAATATTCGTAAACATAGAAATTTAGATTATATATTTGAGAATGAGTTAGAAACTTTATTTTGGTCTTAACATGGAAAATTGTGTTGTAATCGGTAGGGGTATGGTAGGACAAGCTACTATGCACACCTTCGGTATCAAAGACTATTTTGATTTAAGAGGAAGTACTCTTAGTTTAAAAGACATAGCCAAGAATAAACGCTATGTCTTTATTAGTATTCCTACCCCTACAGTTAATGGAGAACAAAAAGGAATAGAAGAAATGGAAGCCTTGATTAAACAGATTATGGATTTAGGTGGAGGACAGAAAGTATTTATTATCCGTTCAACTGTACTTCCTGGAACTTGTAAAAGACTTATTCAGAATTGCAAAAATAACGCTATTATTCATAACCCAGAGTTTCTTACAGAAGCAACTTGGAAAGATGATGCAGAACATCCAGATGTAATTGTAATAGGAGGAGAACGCACAAATTATATTGAAGATGTTGAATCACTCTATAAGGCAAGATTTAGAGGAAGTGTAGATATTATTAAAACAGATACTATGACTTCTGAAACTATTAAGTATGCAGTTAATTGTTTGTACGCAACTAAGGTAGTATTTGCTAATCAACTTTATGATTGGTGTGAAAAATTCCAAGTAAATTATGAAACCATTAAAGAGGTTATGTATAAGAGAAAATGGATTGGTAAAAATCATCTAAGAATATTTGACAAAGACAACAGACGTGGTGCAGGTGGTAAGTGTCTAGGTAAGGATTGTGATGCCTTTGCTACCAGAAGTGGAATAGAGTTTTTAAGAGTAGTTAATAAATTAAATAAAATATATGCAGGAGTTAATTAGTGTTGTTATACCAATAAGGAACTTAGATTATGCTAATGCTCATTATACTGGTAATTGTATTGGTAGTGTAAGATATTTTACTAGATATTATGAAACTGAAATCATTATTGTAGATAATGCTTCTACTTGTGAACTAACTAGTGCCACAGAAACCTTACAACAAGCAGTAGATAAGTATTTTAGATTTGATGAGAATATGGGCGTATCTAAGGCTTGGAATAAAGGGATTGAACTATCTTCTGGAAAGTATATTTGTTTTATGAATAGTGATGTTGAAGTTTATGATGATTGGGATAAATATATGGTTGATGCTCTTGAAAAAGTAGATGTAGTTATGGCTACTCCCATGTATGCCTACCCATATGGTAGAGCAAGAAAAGCTATGGAAATTAGAACTAACGAATTATCTGATTTTATGGATTTCTCTTGTTTTATGACTAGAAAGGAAATATTTGAAAAGATTGGTCTGTTTGATGAGAACATTAAACTTGGATGGGGAGAGGATGTAATATTTCAACACAAATTAAAAGATGCAGGATTAACTATTAAATCTACCAAGATGGTAAATACACATCACATAGGTATGGCTACAGGCTTTTCTATGATGAATCATGGAGAGTTAGTTAATGAAGCGATGAATGAAAATAGAGAATATATTAAAAAAACTTACAATATATGAAATTCTCAATCATAACTACTATACACGCTTGGCACGAAGATAAAGTTAGACAACTAAACAGATGTCTTAAAAGTGTAGCTAATCAGAGTATTCAAGACTACGAACACATTGTTGTAGATGATGGTTCTACTTTTGAGATAGATGATTTAGTTAAAAGTTTTAATAATACTAAATATATAAAGACTGTTCATAATGAGAGAGTAGTATCTTTGAATAAGGGATTTAAGGAAGCTGAAGGAAAGTGGATTTGTTTACTAGATGCAGATGACGAATATTTTTCCTATACACTTGAAATCTTTAATCAGATGATTAAGAAAAATCCTAAACATAAACTGTTTAATGGAGCTTCTTATCACGTTTGGGCTGATTGGTCTGGACATATTAGAGGAGCATTTCATCTTGAAGAAGAAAAAGTAGGACATAAAATATTTGGTAGAGGAAATATTGTAAATGGAACTTTTATTTTCCACAGGTCAGTTTATGAAGATTTGGGTGCTTATCCTGGAGGAGAAAATGGAGTAATTAAAGACATAGATTGTACTAAGTTAAATTATGGTAAAGTCAGAAACTTGTATATGGGAAGTCCTTGGGATTTTAGTGCAGCTTGTCAATTAGAACATCCAGAAATACAAGAACTATTTATGGTTAATACAAAAGTAGAGCCTCATAAGATAATTGCAGAATTAGGAAATCCTTGGGGTCAGGATTATTTTCTGTTCTATAAATACACTCGTAAATATCACACTAAAACTTATGATATACCAGTTTATATAGTTCATCACGATGAAAAAGGGAAAGGAGAACACCATGAACTCAGTTGATATATTTATTACTTGTTATCAAAGACAAAAAATTACTGAACAGACAATCAATTATCTGTATGAGAGAACTAAGTTTCCTTTTAGATTGTTTGTAATTAATAACGGAGGAAATGATTTAGAGTTGTATAAAGATAGTATTTTTCTTGAGATTAAACCTAATCACAACATAGGCATCCATTCGTCATGGAATTTGGCTTTAGCTATGGCAGAATCAGAATACTTTATAACATCAGATAATGATATTTATGTTCCAGATTTAAGACATACAGATAATGACCCATTTTATAGTGATCCGATTGGAATAACTGATTATCCATGTTGGCTAGAAAGAATGGTCAAATTTATGGATGAAAGACCAGATTACGGAGCTATTTCTCTTTGTCCTCATGTTTTTATAGGGGCGGCAGGTATTGACCCTAATGACCCAGAAGATGTCAAAGAAAGAAATATGTGCGGAGCTGTAATGAGAATAATGCGTAAGAAAGCTGTATGGGAAGCAGGAGGTTGGGAGAATGTAATTAGAACTGGTAGAAACCACGAAGAAAGAACTATCTGTGGTAGATTACAGGAAAAAGGTTGGAAAACAGGTATAGCTACAAGAATAAGAGCTTTTCATCCTTTCCCAGAGAATTGGGGATATAACATAGAATTTACCCCAGAACAACAAGGTCACAATCCAGCATTAAAAGATTATGTAACATCATTCGGAAACATGGACGCTTATGATAATCGTACATGGTTACCTAAATTATGACAGAATTAAATTACTGTGCTCAAGAAAAAAAACATTATTTAAGACCAGTAGGTAGGGGAATCCGCATTCAGCTCGGTGCAGGAGATTATTGGTTTGATGGATATATTAATATTGATTTAGGGATATTTGGTGGAACTGATATGATTTGGGATATAAATAAAGGATTACCATTTCAACCTAATACAGTAGAGATAATAGAAATGTATGATGTACTAGAACACTTTGGCAAGGAAGAAGCTGAGAGATTATTAGATGAGTTCAAAAGAGTATTGATTGATGGAGGTAAAATTAGACTTAGTGTTCCAGACATAGAATCTGTGATAACAAATTTCAAAGAGGATAGACCTAAAATGTTACACCACATCTATGGGATTAACTCTGGAGATTGTCATAAATATGGATATTTTAGAGATACTATTGCCAAGCTGTTTGCAGATAAAGGATTTAGAAATGTATTAGCAAGAAAAGGTGAACTTCCAGAAAGAAAGGGAGAACCTAAAATAATATTGGAGTGTGAAAAATGAACCTAACGATAATAATCCCAACAATGAACACCACAGGAGATACTAATCATGATAGTAAAGTAAACTATGCTTTTACTCAATGTCTTAAATCTCTAGGAGAAACTGTTCCAGATATTCCAGTAGTAGTTGCTTCAAATAATGGAGATGGTAAATACATTCCTTTATATTTGCATCCAAAAGCTACTAGAATTAATTTATACGAACAAGGTCAATGCAAGGCTGTAAATGCAGCAGTAGCTACAACTAATACCGAATGGATAATGGTTACAAATGACGACCAAATTTATCCTCCTAATTGGTTGGAATATTTAACTAGACATCAACACGAAGAACCTAATTTATATTGTTTATCGCCTAAATTAGTAGAACCTAATGATGGAGCACCTACATTTATAAAACATTTCTGTGGTGGAGCTGGTGGAGATTTTGATAAACAGAAATTCTTAGACTTTGTTGAAGAATGGCACAAAGGAGATAATGATATTGTTTCAAATGGTTTCAATTTACCATTCTTAATAAAAAGAGAACTTTGGGATTTAATTGGAGGGTATGATATTAACTACGACCCATGGTCTAGTAATTCCGACTCGGATTTAGAATACAAAATTAAACTTGCTGGAGTACAACCAGTACAATGTGAAGAATCTTTGGTTTATCACTTCTCACAAACTAGTGGAACTTTTAATTCAAAGAATGGAGAATACTGGCAATGCAATTTTAAGTATTTTGAAGATAAATGGGGATTTCCTAGAACTGATGAAGGTATTTGGGAAGCTACATTTGAAATACCATTAGATAAATTAAAATACAAACCTTTATGGGCAAAATTCTAAACGACACTCAGTACAAATCAATAAAAGCAGGACTATATTCTTACTGTGGTAATTTTATTAATGAGTATTACGAACCAGAAGTAGAGTTAGGTAACTATACTTCAGTAGCAGATTATGTGACCTTTTGTGGACATATGAATCACGTTATAGTCAAATATCCAGAAGCAGTTACTACTTATCCGTTTACAGAAATGCAGGGATTAGATTATTTTGAGAAAAGTGTAAGTCGTGGAAAGATAGTAGTTGGTTCTGATTGTTGGATTGGACACAAAGCCTTTATAATGGATGGAATGACTATTGGAGATGGAGCAATAGTTGGAGCATTAGCTAATGTAACCAAAGATATACCACCATTTGCTATAGTTGGTGGTAATCCAGCTAGAATATTAAAATATCGTTATGATGAATTTACAATAAAATGTTTACTTAAAATAAAATGGTGGGAGTGGGATAATGAATTAATTAAAGAAAGAATACAAGATTTTAAGAATGTATATCAATTTGTATCAAAATATATAAATAACTGTTAATATTAACAGAGGTAGATTTAATATGAGCCAATCTAACGAAATCAAGGTCAATTTTGTAGGTTCAACCACAGTTGGAATGGTCGGAGAAGTGGCTGATGAAGTGATTGCAGTCAAAGAACTACGAAAACTAGGAATTAAAGTTAATTTTATTCCACGAGATATTTGGAAAGCACATTGTGATGGTGCAACTAGTGAAAGTTGGAACGAATACTTAAACGACTTAGAATCTAATTTTAATATTATTTGTAAATGGTATGCGTTTGATAAAGAAATTTACTGTAAGAAATTACGAGAAGAAAGTCATGCTATTACTTTTTATTGGGTTTGGGACTTTATGGATGGATTTCCACATGGACACGATAAAATGATTAAAGGTTGTGATTTGTATTTAGGGAATGATGTAATGCACCCACAATACAAAGACATTTCTAATAAACAGTATTTTCCTATGGATGTAGCTGATGGTGATATTCCTAGACAGTATGAGGATAAAATCTATGATGTTGTATTCTTTGGTTCTTACTTAGGACAAGGACTACGAAGTAAGTGGATTCCAGAAATAGCTAAACATTGTAAATTGAAAATATTTGCTTCTAACTACCAAGATTGGAGAAAATTAGGCTTAGATGCAGAACCAGCAGTCTATGGTGATGAATTTGCCAAGAAAGTGTCACAATCCCGTATTTGTTTGCAATTTAGTGTAGATGATAATACTTGGGGGTATTGGAGTAATAGGGTAGGGAAGATATTAATTCAAGGTGGATTCTTATTAGCTCATTATGCTCCTGGTATGGAACTATTTGTTAGAGATGGTGCAGATTATTTTAGTAGCATAGAGGAATGTATAGAAAAGATTAATTACTATTTAGAAAATGAAGAAGTAAGAAAAGAAATTTCATTAACTGGATATAAACTTGGAGAAAGATTTACAATGGAATCTAGAATAAAAGATTTATTAATTTTAAGAGGGAGATATATATGAAAACATTTTGGGAAGAATTTAAAACTCCATATCAAATGGGAGAACAGAAACATAGAATGTTTGCATTAGAATCTATGGGGAAGAATGGAATTACATCTATATTAGATGTTGGGTGCGGTACTGGACCTATTTACGAGATTATTAAGAATCATAAAATGCCATTTAAGTATAAAGGGACTGATTACTCTGAATCTATGATTAAAGTCTGTAAAGACTTATTTCCAGAAGGAGATTTTGAAGTTCAAGATATGAGAGACTTGAAAGAAAAAGATAATAGTTGGGAATGTGTTTTACTTTTACATTCACTAGACCATACAGATGATTATAAATCTTCAATAAAAGAAGCAACTCGTGTAAGTAGTAAATATGTATATATTGCTTTATGGAGAGGATTAATGGATAGTGGTTCTCATCTTAATAGTGTTAATAGAATGGGTAAAAAAGAAGATGAACCAGATTTTGAAGATACTCATTTACAAGAATATTCTATGGGAGTATTAAAAGAAGAATTTGACAAGAATAAACTAGAGCTAGTAGAAGTTATTAATGATGAAAGAATAAATGAACAGGGACATTGTTATACCTTGTTTATTTTGAAAAAACTATGAGTGGGCACTACGGGGGGAATCCATATAAGTGGGATGTTGGAATAAACGGACCACATATTACTAGATACTATTTATCAGCAGGATGGGTTTATCCTCACGAAACTGTACTAGATGCTGCTTGTTGTACTGGATATGGTTCACATATTCTGTCTTATCACGCTAAAAACGTGATAGGGATAGAAGTAGATGAGGGCTGTATTGTTGCAGCTAATGACCAATGGAAAAGAGATAACATTGAATACAGAGTTGGAGACCTGAATACAATAGAACTACCAGAAGTAGACGTTGCAGTAACAATTGAAACAGTAGAACATCTTGATGATATGCACCACTTTATTAATGAATTAAAGAAAAAGGTTAAACGATTAATTATAGTTACAGTACCATTAGGTGGAACTTCTTGGGCTTATAAAGATGAACCTAATTCTCCAGCAACAGAAAAGAATGATTTTATGACTGGTGGTGATTTAGATAAACTATTATTAGATGATGAATGGAAACAAGCTAATTCATTTCAATATGGTTATAGTTATTTTGCAATTTACTTTAAAAAAGAACCAGAAAGATTATGACAATTACAGCAATTATACTAAGTCATTATAAAGAACGAGAAGGTAATCTTAAAAGAATTGTAGATGATTTATTAGCTGGAACTGTTAAGCCAGACAAGATAATAATAATTATAGACAATCCAGATATTAAGTATCAAGATGATAGAGTAACAATTATTACCTCAACTTCGTGTTACCTTCCTATTATTAGATTTGCTATTGGCTCTATTTGTGATACAGACTATTGTTTTT
>Ga0172380_10006009_pt1 | contig 14366 bp, 12 predicted proteins | sample Leawe162metaG_FD_119747 | JGI IMG/M metagenome (GOLD analysis project Ga0172380, IMG submission 119747) | Leachate microbial communities from a municipal landfill in Southern Ontario, Canada - Leachate well 162 metaG | ecosystem: Engineered > Solid waste > Landfill > Unclassified | place... | reverse complement strand
TTAGCTAGCGATAAAATGCTGAATTTCTCAGTATCACCAGAAAGCGGGCATGCCCGCCGAAGCATCATCGGAGAAAGCAAACCATTCGTAGCTACATTTCATACACTAGGAGCTCATATAATAAGAGAAAATCATGCGAAGGCGGGAGTTAAAAAATATTTTAGTATTTATGATAGGGAAGATTCAAAAAGAATCGTTAAGGCCTCACTTGTAAAAAACGGTTATGACCCAAAACAATTTGAACCGGGGAAAATCCTAGGCATTATCTCTCGAGAAAAAGGTAATTTTGTGTCGGTAGAGGAGTATTCGCAAAAAGCCAGTGGTGAATATTTTGGTGGTATTGTCTCCAAAGTCTGGCAGGATTATGAAATTGATTTGAGGAAGGAAAATGCATTGGACTTCGACGACTTACTTTTGGTTTCAGCCAAACTTTTACAAAAAGAAGAAATAAGAAAATTTTATTCTGAAAAATGGAAATACATTCATATCGACGAGTACCAAGACACCAACAAGGTGCAGTACCAGATCGCTGAAGCCATCGCGAGGGAACATCAAAATATTTGCGCCGTAGGCGATGTGGACCAAAATATTTACACTTGGCGAAATGCCAGCATCAAAAATATTTTGCATTTCGAAAAAGATTACAAAAATTCTCAATTGGTGGTTTTGGAAGAAAATTATCGCTCTACCAAAACCATTTTGGAAGTAGCCAACAGAATAATTGAAAAAAATAAATTGAGAATGGAGAGGAAGCTCGTCACCCAAAATGCCGTTGGTGAAAAGGTGGGTATTTTTGAAGCCCTAACCGAAAATCATGAGGCAGTGTTTGTGGTGGAAAAAATCAAAGAGTTGCAAAAAAGCGGTGTGACTCTTTCTGAAATAGCGGTTTTATACAGAGCCAATTTCCAATCTCGTGTTTTGGAAGAAGAATTTCTGTCAAAAAATGTACCCTATCAAGTGCTCGGCACCAGATTTTTTGAAAGAAAAGAGGTTAAAGATATTTTGGCATTTGTGAGGTTTTGTTTAAACCCTGATAGTATTTCTGATTTGAAAAGAATTATAAATGTCCCACCGCGCGGGATTGGCAAAACCACTTTATTAAAAATCGTGGAGGGTAAAGAAGATTCACTGCCCGCAGCAATGAAAATAAAAATGGGTAATTTCAGAGTACTACTGCGTCGAATCAAAAATTTTGCTTTAGGAAATCCGCCCTCAAAAACAATTTTGTATATTGCTGAAGAAGTCGGTTTAAATAAAAATTTGGAAAAGTCTGAGGAGGGAACTGAAAGAATTGAAAACATTAAAGAGCTCGCCGCTCTCGCTAGCCGTTATGACAAAATGTTTACAGAAAACGATATAGAAATTGGCGGGAGTAGTTGGGAGGAGGGGATACAAAAATTGCTTGAAGATACTTCATTAGCATCAGATCAAGATGGTGATAAAGAGGAAAAAGATGGCGCAAGACTTATGACTGTGCACGCGAGCAAAGGTCTTGAATTCTCTTATGTTTTTATTACTGGCTTAGAAGAAGGGCTTTTCCCGCACGATCGAAATAACGATGAAAATGTAAGCGACGAGGAGGCAGAAGAAGAGCGCCGACTTTTTTATGTCGCCATCACTCGCGCCAAGAAAAAACTTTTTCTCTCTTACGCTCAGACTCGTACTATTTTTGGCAATCGCGGTTCCAATATTCCCTCTGAATTTGTTTTGGAAATCCCCGACGAATTTTTGGAACACGAATTTCTCGACTACACCCCCAAACACAAACCCCTATTGCATATAGAATTCTAACCCCACCCCTCGCTTCGCGTGTCCCTCCCCTTAATTTAAGGGGAGGGTAAGGGAGGAGTTAGGCAAACAAGAGCAACAAACTTGCTAACACAAAAAAGAAATAAGTTTTTACTACCGGTTTTTCGTGATAAGGTTTTTTGTTTATAAAATAATAAGAAACCACTCCCGCGGGAATTGCCGACCAAAATAAAATTGGGATACCGGCAAATATTGGCACAAGTACAAATGAAATACCCGCCAAGAACCCGACTATCCTCGGTCCCCAAACAGGGCCAAACAAAACCAAAACGGTTTTTACTCCCGTGGATTTGTCACCCTTCATATCTTTCATATCGCGAGCATGTGATAAAAGGAGAATAATGACGACCGTCGCCACAACCAATTTTGGTGGAAAAGCAGATATATTTTTTATGGGTGATATCAAAAAAAATCCTGCGAGCATCGCCGATAAATAGCACAAACTAATAATAAAAGAGGAGAATAAGGGAATCAATTTAAACCGAGTTGGGGGGGCACTGTAAATATAATATAGAGCGGTAAAGCCTAGAATAAAGAAAAAGGAAGTATAGCCCGCCAAAAAACCAGCAATAAAAGAACTTATGATAAATACAAAAGCAAGTTGCTTCATATCCTCCTTGTTTAAATCTCCGGTGATTAAGGGCCTCGTGGGGTTTGAAATTTTATCAATATCTTCATCTGCCATATCGTTTATACATATAGCAAATAGGCATGAAAAGAAAAAAGATATACAAAGCATTATTACTGATAGCCAATCATTCCAATTTAGTTTTATAGATGGAAAATATAAATAAGCAATAAATAAACCCAAAAATATCGTCAAAATATAGTGGGCAATTCTCTCTATGCGGGAATTATGAATAACTGCTTCAAATTTTTTTCTAGAGTTAATAAAAAACCAAATTGAAGCAAGCACCATCGTCACCAAAAACAAAATCTTTCCCATCAAGAAATTAAATGCAATTTCGATGAGGCGATTTAGGGAGGAGTATTCCAAAGAGCTATGGAGATTATTTGCTATCGTAGAAGACTCAACAATAGATTTTTTTATAAATACCAGAGGTTCAGCTGGGATGAGTCCGCCAACTTGCCCAACAAGTGAAATAATTGCTGGAATAGAAGCAAAAATAATCAAAATAGCGTACAAAACAACTGGAGCAATGATCGCCCTCTTCCAACTTTTTTGAATTAAATAAACCAAAACTCCTGACCCAATTAAACATAAAGCTATTTCAATCTTTATTCCTAAGGTGGCTCCGACAGATCCAAAATTTAGAAAAGATTGGAATATTTCGTTAGGATTATCAAAAAAATAAGTCATTTTGATACCTCTACCACCGCTCACTACCCAATCAACAATGGGTGGAATAAATATGGCTGGTAATAACACGGCAACAAACTGCGGTATAACATTTTTCCAATTAGGAATAGATATTTGTAGAAAGATAATAAGCATGAGTAATCCCGACATAAAAAAAAGATAGTAATGTAAGAGAGTAGAAGCGTCAGAAGCAAAAAATCCACTTGAGGTGGGATTGGAAAGGGATTCTAAGAAAAAACGGACCATAAGTACCCCAGAAACTCCCACAAGCCAATTAATAGGGGTGATTTTTATGCTTTCCAGATATAGTTTGAGTTTATCTAACATATTGATTTAAACACTAAATTGTTATTGTATTATATGGTATGGAGGCGAAAAAATCATTAGGGCAAAATTTTTTGAAGGACAAAGGCATTTTGAAAAAAATTGCTGATTTTGCGCAGATTGAAAAAGGAGACACGGTGGTAGAGGTAGGCCCGGGGGAGGGGACTCTGACTGAATTACTTCTTGAGAGAGCAAAAAAGGTAATAGCGGTAGAAAAAGACGAGAGAATGACAGAGTTTTTGCAGCAAAAATTTAAATCTCAAATTTTAAATTCTAAATTGGAAATTATTTACAGAGATGTGTTAGAGCTCCCAAATGATTTTTTTTCCGTATTTTTTGAAGAAAAATCAGCGAAGCCGGAAAAAAAATCATTTGGGAGCGGAAACTACAAATTGGTTGGCAACATTCCGTATTACATAACCGGTGCACTATTTAAAAAAGCTCTTGAATCAGAGAGCCCACCAAAATCAATTACTTTTGTTGTGCAAAAAGAAGTAGCAGAGAGAATAGTTGCTAGAGATGGCAAGGAATCAATTTTAAGTATTTCAATCAAAGCTTACGGCACACCAGAATTTGGGGGAATGATAAAAGCGGGAAGTTTTAATCCTAAACCAAAAGTAGATTCAGCTATTCTTGCAGTGAGAAGTATAAGTAAAAAGAGGTTTGAAAAAATAACGCCAGAAAAGTTTTTTGAAATATTAAAAGCAGGATTTGCTCACAAAAGAAAATTGCTTATTAAAAACTTAGGGGTTGTGCCGAGCGTTTCGTCTGACACCTTAATGCTGAAAAAAGTTTTTGATAAATGTGGGATTTCAGAAAAAGCTCGAGCTGAAGATTTGAAAGTTGAAGATTGGCTCGCTATCGTCAGAGAATTAACCTAATTATACTAATTGACCTAATTAACCTAATTAACCTAAAAAATCATAAAAAACAAATTTCTAAACTTGGGATTTTGTGATTGGGGCTTATTTAGAATAATTATGAACAATTAGAGCAATTAGAATAATTTGCCATGTTATAATTTAGAAGTGATTTTGCCGAGCAAAAAGGTTTTGAGCGTATTTATAATAACAGCCGCTTTGGTGGTGGCGATAATTATTGCTTTTGGTAGAGATAAAAGTAGTGCCGCTATCAACTTTGCCAGTGATTTGGTTGCCGGAGAAAAATTAACTATACCAGAAAATCAAAACTGGCAAGACGAATTGACTAATGTGGTGCCGAGCACTAACCAGGTAGCGAACGAAAAGGGGGATTCTTCTGAAAACGGAGTCACCGATACTATTGCTACAACCTTAATTTCAAACTATCTCGCTCTGAAACAAAATGGCTCATTAACTGGGGAATCGGCTCAAAAACTTATAGATCAAACCATAGAATACGTAGAAAAAAACAGTAGCCAAACTGCTCTGATTTCGGAGTCTGGATTAAACATCGTAGCTGATAATGGCAAAACTTCAATTTCGCAATATGGGGAAAATTTGGGAATGATTTTTAAGACCAATAGGCCTAAAGATTTAAAAGTGGCAATAGATATTGTGACCAAAGCCATCCAATCAAATGACCCAGCGAAAATAGGGGAACTTGATGGCATCATAACGGTATATGAAAAAGTGTTGAGCGAACTTATAAAAATGCCTGTACCAAAAACTTTTGTTAAGGCCCATTTGGATGTTGTAAACAGTATCAAAAGTGGTACGGTCGCCCTTAAAGAAATGAGGACTTCATTGGATGATCCGTTTAAGACCTTAGCTGCTGTGGGGCAGTATCAAAAAAGCGTGACTACATTCGTCCAAGTTTTCCAAGCCATCAATGTTTTTATAGTTAAAAACAATATTATTTATAAACAAGGGAGTGGTGGCTACTACCTGTTATATGGAATATAATTAATAATAATTTTAATGAAAAATTTATTCAAAAAAACCCTGACCTTTGTTTTGATAAGCACCTTTGTTTTTTCACCTACCTTTGCTATTACTGCCAGAGCCCAATGGATTGATATTTCTACCGCTGCCAAGGATTACGGTTTGGACGCTTTGGGTTGGGAAATAGTCAACAGGATTATAAGCCGAATGTCTGCTAGCACCGTTAAATGGATAAACAGCGGTTTTGAGGGTAAGCCCGCCTATGTCACTGATCCAACAGCATACTTTACAGATTTGGGCGATAAGGTAGCGGGTGAATTTATATTTAGAAACGCCAACTTAAATTTCCTCTGCGGTACTATGTCAGCAAAAATAAGACTGGCTCTGGCCAACAATTATAATAGAAACGAGGGAGATATTTGGCGATGTACTTTAACCGATGTGATAGATAATGTTGACGGCTTTATGAATGATTTTGAACAAGGTGGTTGGGATGGATTCTTTGCACTGACCCAAGAACAACAAAACAATCCGATCGGCGCCTACATCCAAGCTGAAGGAGAATTGGCAAGAAGAATTGCTGAAAAAACGGGTGCTAAAGACAAGGAACTTTCGTGGGGTAGCGGTTTTATGAGTCAAAAAGAGTGTGTAGAGACAGGGCCAGCAATCAGCGTCCCTATATACGATGCACAAGGCAAAGAAATTGGATCAAAACCAGCTGAGGGACCTTGTTTGAAAGAAGTCACTGTCACCCCAGGTGATACGATTTCAAACCAATTAAACAAGCAACTCGGACTTGGGAACGACAAATTAGCGGTAGCCGATGAAATAAATGAAATAATAAGCGGGCTTCTAAATCAACTTGTTTCCAGAGTCATCGGTGGCGTTGCTGGTGGCTTGAGAGGAGCGAGCGAGTCAAATTCATCAAACAACAATCAGATGTTAACTGAGCAACTAAGTACAAGTCAGACAACAGTTGATTACTTTGGTAATGTTCAAGATACATCAGTTCTTGATGTGCCACTACCGACAACAGTGACAATGCCGATAGACAAAGATTGTAGTGGGGTAGATGTAAGCACACTTAATGCTATGGCTCAAACTTCTGCCAGCCAAACAGGAACAACCTTCGAGGATGCTCTGGCAAATCTTGATTGTGCTCCTGTGGGAATAAACCAGTAGTAGTTTGAAGACAAGACAAAATGACTAAAAAATTTCTTACATTTGGAATACTGCTTATCGTCATAACAGGAATCTTGCTTCCTACACATACTACTCATGCAGGAGAATTTTTCCCAGATTTAGAAGATGCAATTAATTCTTTTGTAAAATTAATATCATTGTTCCTAATGGGTCTGTCAGCTCTTGTATTAACCTTTTGTGGGATGATATTTGATTGGATAGTTAATTACACCATCATTGAAATGGGTAAAAATGTTGGTGATCTGGGAATAGGCGCGTCCATTACCACTGCTTGGGCCGCACTCAGGGACGTCGCTAATATGTGCTTCATATTCGTCCTCCTTTTTGCAGCCTTCAAAGCAATGTTTGACACCAATTTTGGTAATTTTGGCACTACTGTCAAAAATATTATTATCGTTGCTTTACTTATAAACTTCAGTCTTTTCTTTTCAAAAATAGTGATCGATGCATCAAATATCGTTTCTGTTGGTTTTTATAAATCAATAATCACAAACGAACTAGATATAAGTTATTCTGTCACGGAGGATATTAAGGCAAGTGGTGCTCTTAGTGGGATCTCTGCAGGTTATATGAAAATGCTTGGGATTCAAAACTTCTTTAGCGATAAATTTATTGACTCAAAAAATATGAAGCCAATTCCTTTATTAACAATGGGAGTTATGAGTTCAATATTGATGTTAATTGTTGCAGTTATATTTTTGATATCTGCCATAATGTTTGCTTCTCGTTTTATTATACTTGTATTTTTAATGATTTTATCTCCCTTAGCCCTTATCGCTTTTATAATTCCTGGGCAACAAGGTCAGTTTAACAAATGGAAGGAGTCGCTCATTAGTCAATCTTTTTTCGCACCATTATTTTTTGCTTTAACTTGGGTAGTTTTCAAACTAGGCACTGCTCTTATAAACGCAAACCAGACAACAGGGCAATGGACTGATTTAACCACAAAGCCAGCCGGAGTAATACCACTCCTATTTAATTATGTTTTAATTATCGGCTTCTCTATAGCCGCATTAGTGATTTCCAAACAAATGGCAACTAGCGGCGCCACCAGCGGCGTCTTCAAAGCGATTAGTGGAGGCATCGGCACGGCCGCAATTGGTGGCGCTGCTTTAGCGGGAAGAAATACAATTGGTAGAGCTTCGAGTTTAGTTTCGGAAAAATATAGGGACACATTGTCTAAGAATGCATTGGGTAGAAGCACACTGTGGTTAGCAAACAAGGGCAAGCAAAGCAGTTTTGATGCTAGAGCAGTTGGTGATACTAAACTTATGAAATCTATCGGGGCTGATAAATACGCAAACGATATGCTGGGTACTGCTGGAAAAGCAGGTGGTAAAGGTGGATATAAAAAAATGGCAGAAGAAAAAGCCAAAGCCAAGGCCGCTTATGCTAAAGATGTTTATGGAAAGACGGACAAGGAAAAAGAAGAAGAAAAGGAAGCAAAGGAAAAATATGAAAAAGGCGAAAACAAGAAAAACTTTGATTCAGCGGTAGAACAAGAAAAAAAGATAGTGACTGAAGCAGAAAAGAATGCAGCAGATGAAAAGAAAAAAGCTGAAGAAGATTTGAAAACAAAGAAGGAGGCAGAGAAGAAAGCGGATCCATTAAATCCTGCGGCAAGAGATGCTGCAAAAAGAGCGACGGCAGAAGCAGAAAGGGTATTAAGAGAAAAGGAAACAGCCCACAACGAATCAATAACAAAAAAGAAAAGTGTTCTGGATGACAAAAATTATTCCGAAGCGACAAAAGCATTGGAGAAATTGGCCGAGCAGGATAAAAAAGCTTGGGAAGATATACAAAATGCAAGCGCAAATCGATTAGAATCTTATGCAAAAAGATTAGAGAGATTAGATAATATGAAAGGGATTGCTATAGGAGCCGTAACCGGTGGTGTTTTGGGTAGTGTAGGTGGAACCTATGGTGCAGCAATGGGTGCAGGCATCGGAGCTGGTCTTGGCAAAGGGGGCAAGGAATCAGCCAGAGCAGTAAGAAAAATGATAAAAGGTAAAACAGAAGAGGAGGAATTGGCAGAATTAGCAGAAAAAATAGCAAAGAAAAAAATAAAAGCAGATGATGAGAAAAATAAATCAGAAGAGCCTTCTGAACCACCAAAATAAAAAATATGCAAAATGAAACTGAAAAAATAATTGAGGAATACATATCTAGAGCGCCAAAACAAATAAAAAATATTGTTGCTTTTGGAGAGTGGCGAAATCGCATGAACGATTTTGCCCAAAAGTTTTCACTTGAAAAAACTAAAACAAACTCTTTAAGAAATGAGATTATTTTTATCTTGATTGGAATGGAACCCAAATCAGATTTTGTTGAAAATATTAAAAGAGAATTAGAGATTGATTCAAATATGGCTGGATGGATTGCAGAAGATGTAAATAAAAATATTTTTAGTCAAGTAGAAAAAGAGATTGATCAAATGTGGGCAAGCGGAAGCGCTGACGGGGAAGGAGAGCCAGAACAGAGTGAAATAAAAAGCACTAACAAGATCGGGCAGTCGTTTGAGGAGATTATATTGAATCAGGCGAAGGCGATGCAACCGGCAAAGCCGGCTGATAGCAGAATTATGAATTATGAATCAGGAAGTATGAATGGAAAAGTGGAACCGCCAAATAATCTACCGATTGAAAAAGATGAGCAGAGAGTGATACATAATTATATTGGCGATAAAGACCCTTATCGTGAACCAACAAACTGAATTAAGAAGTATGAATTATGAATCAAGCACAGAAAAAATTAGATCTTTTACTGATTTAAATGTATGGAAAGAGGCTCATAAGTTAGTAATAATGATTTACAAAGCTACAAAACAATTTCCAAAAGACGAACTATTTGGCCTGACAAATCAAATTAGAAGAGCTGTTGTATCAATAACTTCTAATATCGCAGAAGGATTTAGTAGAAACACTTTTAAAGACAAAACTCAGTTTTATTCAATTGCTTTAGGCTCTTTGACCGAAACTCAAAATCAATTACTAGTGGCTAGAGATGTTGGATATATGGATAATATTTTATTTAAAGAAATTGGCAATCAAACAGTAATAGTTAGCAAACTTTGCAATGGCCTGCTAAAATCTAATAGAAGGAAGCATAATTCATGATTCTTAATTCATAATTCATACCTTATGAGATTTCAAATTCCACAATTTATAGATGTCGAAGATAAAATATTTGGGCCGCTTACCCTAAAGCAGTTTATTTATGTCGCGGGGGGTATTAGCATGGCTGTAGTTTGTGTAGTATTTTTCGGCCTTTTCTTTGGCCTTCTTCTCGCTTCACCTATTGTGATTATAGCTTTTGCTCTAGCATTTTATAAGATAAACAATCGCCCTTTTGTTCACACTCTTGAATCCGCTTTCAAATACGCCACCAAAGACAAACTTTATATTTGGCGAAAAGATGAAACTGAGAAACCCGCCGAAGAATCTGCTGGAGGGAAGTATAGCTCGCTTGTAGTACCAAATTTGTCAGAAAGTAAGCTCAAAGATATGAACTGGGAATTAGATGTGAAGAAAAAAGAAGATGAGATGAATAAATTAACCTAATTGACCTAATTATTCTAATTTCTAAATAAATCCCAATGCCAAAAGATAAAAAATTTGACTTGGAGGAAAGAACAGCAAAATTTGGGGAAAATATATTATTGTTTTGTAGGAAAATACCAAAAGACGAGGTTACTAAGCCACTTATTAACCAATTAGTTAAATGCGGTACGAGTGTTGGAGCAAATTATTGTGAAGCAGATGATGCTGAGAGTAGTAAGGATTTTAAGCACAAAATTGGCATTTGTAAGAAGGAATCAAGAGAATCAAAACACTTCTTAAGAATGTTCGCCGTAACGATTCCAGAATACAGAGATGAGATCGCGAAACTATGGTTAGAAGCAAAAGAAATAAATCTGATTTTCAATAGTATCTATAATAAGGTAAAATGATTGAGTATTATGAATTAGTTATTTTTTAGGTTAATTAGGTTAATTAGAGCAATTAAAAATTATGTCAAAGAATGCTACACAAGAATTTGTGCCAATAGATGATGTGCGAGATGGCATCGTTATATTAAAAGATGGGAGTATGCGAGGCATCCTCATGGCTTCTTCTATAAACTTTGCTTTAAAATCAGAAGATGAAAGGCAAGCCATCATTTTGCAATTTCAAGATTTTTTAAATTCTTTAGACTTTTCAATTCAAATATTGGCTCAATCCAGACGACTCGATATCAGGCCCTATATTGCCTTGCTCGAAGGGCGATATAAAGAGCAAACCAATGATTTGATGAAAATCCAAATTGAACAATATATAGCCTTTATTAAGGGTTTTACTGAATCCACCAACATTATGACCAAAAATTTCTTTGTCGTTATTCCTTACGATTCAGCCATCATATCATCCAAAAGCAGTTTGCCATTTGGTTTGGGTGGTAAGGAAAAAACAAAAGAGTCAAAAGAAGAAGATTTTGAAGAAAAGAAAAACCAATTGGAGCAAAGAATGGGTGTAGTTGAGCAAGGGTTGGTAAGGTGCGGAGTAAGAGTAGCCAAGCTCGGTACTGACGAAGTAGTCGAGTTATTTTATAAAATCTTTAATCCAGGGGAAAGTGAAAAGCCAATCAAGATTAATTAACCTAATTATACTAATTAACCTAATTAACCTAAACAATGATTAAGCACCAAAAAAATAAACCCAAAAATTAGGATTTGGATATTGGATATTTTTTAGAAATTAGAATAATTAGAGTACTTAGAATAATTTTCAAGACATGTTTGATTTTTTTACAAAAAAGAAAAAAGAGGAAGCATCAATTTCCATTTTACCCAAAGGCTTGACCGAAAGCTCTGAATTGGAATTGCGTGATATTTTGGCACCAAGCGCCCTCAAAGTAAATACTAAGGAGCTAAATTTGGGTGAAAAGGTAGTGCGAAGCTTCTTCGTTATTTCATACCCTAGATTTTTGTCTGAGGATTGGTTTTCGCCGATTATCAATATGGATAAAATGTTTGATGTCTCTATTTTTATCCATCCACTTGAAACCGCTAAAATACTTCGCAGTTTCCAGAAAAAGGTGGCCGAAGTCCAAAGCCAAATCAGAAGTAGGGAAGAGAAGGGCCTAGTGCGTGACCCAATGCTTGATACCGCTTATCAAGATTTGGAAAATTTGCGTGACCAACTTCAGCAAGCGCAAGAAAAAATGTTTGAAGTCGGGCTTTATATTTCAGTTTATGCCGACAACAGCGATGAATTGGACAAAGTAGAGTCTGAGATAAAATCAGTGATGGAATCCAAACTTGTTTATGTCAAACCCGCCCTCTTCCAACAAGAGCAGGGCTTCCGCAGTATTTTACCCATCGCTAAAGACGAACTTGCGGTCCACTCAAAAATAAATTCTTCACCACTTTCAAGCCTATTTCCATTTATTTCTTTTGATCTTACATCTGATAAAGGTATTTTGTACGGCATAAACCGCCACAACTCATCACTCGTTCTTTTTGACCGATTTTCGTTAGAAAACTATAACTCTGTCACCTTTGCCAAGGCCGGTGCCGGCAAATCTTACAATATCAAACTCGAAATACTTAGAACCCTTATGTTTGATACTGAAGTAATTGTGATCGACCCAGAAAACGAATATGAATACATGGCCGAAGCGGTAGGTGGGCGATATTTTAATATTTCTTTAAATTCCGATCATCACATCAATCCTTTTGAATTACCGATACCAGCTGAAGATGAGTCGGCTGCGAGTGTCTTGCGATCGCAAATAATTAATTTGGTTGGTTTATTTAGAATTATGATGGGTGGTCTATCGGCTGAAGAAGATGCGATTATTGACCGAGCCATCACCGAAACTTATGCTCTTAAAGACATTACTGTGGATTCTGATTTTAAAAATGTTGAACCACCATTACTTTCAGATTTTGAATTGGTACTATCAGGTATGGAGGGTGGGGAATCCCTAGCCCAAAGATTGTCAAAATATACTAAGGGCACCTGGTCAAACTTTATAAACCGCCCTTCAAATATTGATATCAACAAAAAGTTTGTGGTCTTTTCAATCAGAGATATGGAGGACGAGTTGAAGCCAGTGGCGATGTATATTGTCACTCACTATATCTGGAACGCTATTCGCCGCGAACTCAAGAAAAGGTTACTAGTAATTGATGAGGCGTGGTGGATGATGAAATCTGAAGATACTGCTTCGTTCCTTCTTTCACTCGCCAAAAGAGGTAGAAAATACTATTTGGGTATGGCGACCATCACTCAAGATGTCGACGACTTTTTGAAGTCCCCTTATGGTACACCGATTATAAGCAACTCCTCTATCCAAATTCTCCTCAAACAATCCCCAACTGTGGTTGATCGCTTGCAAGAAGTGTTTAATCTGACGAATGAAGAAAAATATTTACTTCTTGAATCAGGAGTAGGAGAGGGTATATTCTTCGCTGGACTGAAGCATGTGGCTATCAAAATAATTTCTTCTTACACCGAAGAGCAAATCATCACCACCGACCCTTCTCAGATTTTGGCGATGAAGAAAGCAAAGAAGGATAGTGCGGAAAATGGATCCCGTTAGAAATAGCGAAAATCAAAAAATGAAAAATATATATTATTATTTAATTACAAATAGAAAATCATCATTAAAGTGTATGATTTTCTATTTCTAACGGGATGGATGAAACCACTCCACAAAACCAAAATGTTCGAGCACCACTGCAGAGACCAGTCAGGCCCATTCCGCAGGAGCAAGAACAAAAAAGAGAGAGAATAAAAAAATGGATGGCCGCTTGCATTATAATTATAGCTGGGTGTGTTGATGCAGCTCAAGCCCTCTTAACAGCTGTTGCAATTGGAGCCGTCCTTAGCCCAGTCATGTCGGCTGTTGCTTGGTTTGTTTTTTGGGTTTGGTTTATGATTTTAGGCGTTTCTTTTGTTTCTAATCCAAAAAAGCTTCTTGCGATGGGGGGAGCTGGTATATTAGAAATAATTCCAATCCTTGGCGCCTTGCCAGCCTTCACCGCAGGGGTTAGTGCCACAGTTTTTATAACAATGGCTGAAGACAAAGGTGGTATAATAGGAAAAGCGGCAGGAGCATTACAAGGGAAAATATAAAATGTTTAGTAAATATAAATTTTTTTTAATAATAGGTGCGATTTTAGTGGTTTTGCCAACAATGTCGTTCGGTCAAACTATAAATATTCCGTTTGCTCTCTCAAACGAACTTAATGTAGCGATATCTCCCACTTATCCTAGTCCAAACGAAGATGTTTTTGTGACCTTAACCCTTTATACCGATGATTTGAATTCAGCCAATATCACTTGGTACCAAAACGGCAAAAATGTTTTGAGTGGTAAAGGGGAGACAAAATTTAATTTCAAAACTGGCAACATTGGAGAAGAAACAAAAATTGAAATCAAAATTACACTCCTTAGTGGTGTCTCTTTTTCAAAAGCTTTTACATTGACTCCGGCTGGAGTTGATCTGGTTTGGGAAGCAAACTCCTATGTGCCACCATTTTATAAAGGTAAAGCTCTGCACCCTAGACAAGGTGTCATCAAAATTGTTGCCACTCCTGACTTTGTTAAAAATGGTAAGAGGGTTTTGCCTCAAAATTTAGTATATGAGTGGTCAAATGATGTCGAGGTTTATCAGAGCCAAAGTGGCTATGGTAAAAATGTCATTGTTTTAAGCGGCTCAATACTAGGTAAAAATGAAAATATAGAAGTTTTGGTGACTGACCCAGTAAACAACTTAGTAGTCAAAAAATTTATAGACATTACCCCCGTTAATCCAGAAATAGTATTTTATGAAAACAGTCCATACTATGGTCATATTTTTGA